>JAEIGA010003777.1_pt1 | contig 23596 bp, 24 predicted proteins | sample 9270691 | NCBI WGS metagenome assembly JAEIGA01 (sample SAMN17057246, study PRJNA624740) | gut metagenome | biome: biome; isolation source: fecal sample | host: Bos grunniens | place: China: Xizang | collected 2019 | reverse complement strand
GATGATTTTGCATACATTGTTATTGACTTATCGGTAGCCGTGTCATTTAACGTTATACTGGTCCAATTATTTGCAAGGCCGTTCATCATTACTCTATTAAATGACTTCTGCGCATGTAAATATCCAGTATTATATGCACCATGCCAAATAATATACCCGAGTAAACATCCACTAAGAAGTGATGCCCCGAGTAAAAATGCGCTTGACCTTGCGTCCTTCCTCGCTTCCTCTTCTTCGATCTCTCTCTCAATCTGACTGTCCAGCATTTTCTGTGTCCTCCTTTTTGTCTTCTTCTGCTACAACTGCTACATCTGCAGGCTTAATAAAAGTAAAAGAGTTAGTATGTGTACTGCCTGTTGTATTACCAACCTTTACTCCATGTCTGAAGCCAACGTTGTAAACTCCTCCAATAGCCGCTACCATTATAGATATGCCTATTGCTGTTGCTATCGGATGTTCTGAGAATCCATTCATGATCTCACCTCCTTTCAAATATAAATTTGCACTGCTTCATTCCCCATGCCCTCCTGTTACACAGGAAAAAGAATAATACCAGATTCGAACTGGTAAATAATGCATCCTGCTATTCTTCCATAATAGTTTTTGAAAAATCCGTGAAAAGCTAAGAGAGCTTGTTAAGCCCTCTTGTTTGCTTTTTTACTTTCCGAATTCCTCCTTTACCATTTTTATACACATCTTTGCAATGTAATATCCTGCTGTTAAAAATGCTGTGTTTGTTGCTACATAAGTAATTACAAACTGTAATACCGTCATGTTACTCTGATCTGCCATCCAATTTAATCCATTAATAATTTCATTTATCATAATATTTCTCCTTTCAAGTTTAAAGTTTATTGTTCCATTAAATAGCATGAATTTTTCGTGACAGGAAAAGTAAGAGAGCTTGTCATCGCTCCCTTACAATTTTTATTTTTAGTGAACTGCATTCCATAGAGTTTCTCTGCTGCGAAATCTATTCCCAATTTCTGGTAATTTATTTATCCTATATCTATAATCGCCTCCTTTGTATTTACCAAATATAGCATTGCTCTTATTTGTTTTCTTGTCTTTATACCATATAATTGCGTTACCTGCTGATGTCACTCTCGCTGATGTTATTTCTATCATTTCTTTTTCCTCCTTAAATTTTGTTAAGTTTATTGTTCCATTAAATAGCATGAAATATCCGTGGAACAAAAAAAAGAATAGAACGTGTGCGCAGTATTTCATATGCGTACAAGGGTTGTCCAACTATCCGACCACATGTCTTGCAACGACTAAGCCAATAGCCTCTTGTCCCCCACGGTCTTCCGTGTATTATGCCTCCGGTCTACTTGTCTAATTCTACTCTCCATTAAAGTGATGGAAAAATCTGTGACGCAAAAAGAAAAGCCCCAGAAATATCCGAGGCCTTTCATTTTGAATCGTCCACTCAGAGCAGGACCTCTCTCATTACAAAACGCCCCAGGCTAACCATACCCAGTTAATCAGGAGGGTACTGCTGCGGCATTACTTTATGAAAGACCACAGGACCTAAGGTCACTGTAGTACGTTCCAAATAATTAATGGAATATCAAACGTTATTATTTTAATCATCATTAATACCGCAAATAATCCATACTTCTCTATTAGTTTTTTCATTTCAAAGCAGCCTCCATAGCCTTAGCAGTCTTTGGACCGTAGATACCATCTACTTCATTCTTGCCCATATACTTGAGCTGGAAGTTGCATACTGCTTTTTCTGTCATAGTTCCAAAGTCGCCATCTGCTCCATACTTACCCAGATCAAAACCAAGTGCTATAAGACTCTTCTGTAAAATCTTAACCTGCTCTTTATTCCTCGATCCTTTCTTAAGTGTTGGATTTGCAACCAGAATATCAATACCAGCCACACTTCCTCTAGCATAACCACTTGTAACGATGACCGTATGCCCCTTAGTCTTGGTAACCAGAATATCACCGGTATAGAGAGCCATACCAGCCTTGTATTCGATCTTCTGGAATTTTCCAGTCTTCATCAGTATGGAAGCTTCGTTATATGTAGTGAAGTTTCCAACCTCAATGCCAGCCTCACGTACGCACTGCCTTACTAAGCTTGAGCAGTCGCAGTTAATAGGTTTAGTAGTGAGTGTACCATATGTTATGATCTGCAGACGCTGATTCTGGTTATAGCCTATGTTTGGATTATTGCAAGCCCTGTACATAGCTGCACCTATTGCCAATGCATCAGCATCCGCTATAGCACGCAGAATTATCCAACCTTTACTTGATACGTAAAAGTTCTGCATGCTAACTTCACCACTATAATCTATAGTAGTTTTCTGCTTCTGATCTCCTGCCTTACCTCCAACTGCTTTTCCATGCTCGTCAATTCGAGCGGATCCGATTATTATCATAAGTCAACTCCTTACATATCGTATATAAAATCTTTAAAAGATTTTGATGAAATGAATTTTCCGACACATATTTCACAATCACCTTTTACGACATAATATTTAACTACGTCTGCATAAATAAAACCAACAATATCGCTAAGCGAATATCCGAGATTGTTTTGTATATTCTTAACGAATTTTCTTATTATTTCCAAAACATCAGAATATTCGGCTTGACCTTCATTGAATACTGCAGCTTCGTAATAAAAATAACTATGAAGCAACGTCATCATAATTTGATTTACGTATTCAATTCTATGAGTTTTAATTGCCATATCCATAAATGGTTCAGCAGCACAAATAATATAATCTTCAAAATTTTCATAAAGATACCCTCTATCATTTCTTATAGTGCGCGTTATTGATTCTTCATCGTTAACCCAGCAATAAGTGTTAATATCAAGATAATCCAAATCGGTATTTAATTGAAATAGCACATTAAGAACACTACTATTAAAATAAATATCTTCATGAGTAACTAGGTCTTTTTTGAAATTTATGTTATAAGGCTTAATTAGCTTGTTATAGTTAAAAAATTTTCCATGTAGCCAAGCTGATTTATGAGCAAATTCGTCGACATAATCATGGGTTTCGGGGTCTACGCTATGCATAATAGTTGAAATTACATAAACAGTATGATCGAGATTACCGGTATAAATTTTTATTTGTTTTAATGCATTATCTTCATAATAATCGTCATGGTCACAAAAACAAAGCCACCCTCCCTTAACATGTTTCATACCTTCTATCCTAGTATTTCCAGGGCAGTGAATGTCTGTATCCGTGTGGTAATATTCAACATTCAATTCGTCCTCGAATGTCTTACAAATATCAAGATACGATTTATCAGAAGAATTGTCATCTACAATAATTACTTGTAAGTCATCTTTGTCAATCCCCTGTTTTGTAAGACTATGCATAAGATTTTTTATTGATTCTGTTTTTGAATTGTGGCATGGAATAATAATACTAAATAGCATAATTTGTCCCTCTTTTTAATAAAATTCTGTTTCACTACCACACAATTTCTTTAATGACCATCTAACCCGACAGTTTGTTGTACAACTTCCAAATCCTATTTTTGAATGATAGAGATCATAGGAATCCTGATATGTTAACTTTGCCATGGTTAATCCCACAGTTCCAGCTGCACCTATTGCCGTTATCTGTGGGGCACCTTGTGCGGTTGTTGACGACCCAGTTCCAGTACCAGTTGATGGGTTAAACTGTGTAGCAATTACATAATTATTCATTCCTCTCCATGCGCCGGTTGATATCAATCGAGTAACTGACGAAAACAGATAGACTGCTCCATCTTCTAATTCAACAAATTCACCAGATGTGCCATCTGATTTGTAAATTTCACCATCAAGAATTCCACGCATGGTATATGCAGCGCCTTTTTCTTCGATCCCACCTGTTAAGCCCACAGCGAAAGCATTAGACCTACTCTCACTACCGTTACCATTTCCAACTGTAAAAATTTTATCTGCAGAATCATTAGTATCATTATATTTTCCAACAACAAAAGAATAGGGTGTACTAGCAACTAATCCAATTCCAGAAGCATGAGAACTAAGTCCAGATGCTATATTACCCAAAGTCTTAATGTAATACGATATGTAACATGTATCAGCCGTTGAACTAGCACCATGATAAAATTCTATTATAATTTTATCATAATAACATGTGAGCGTAACGTTAAAATTAACAAGGGTTAATGTTCGAGTGACCATACTTTGTTCATCACTTTCAAAATAAACAGTAAAAGCCTCATTAATTATTTGTGATGATCCGGGCGATTCGCGTGCATATAAAGTTATTTTTATTCCAAGATCTTCTGGCAAATATACATTTGACCTATAAATAACATTTCTCATAGTTCCTGTTGTAGAAGTATATGTAGGTATTCTGTATTGCTTAACACCTATTCCTCCCTCAGACACAGATCCAACACCTAAACCCCCGGCATCCCTTATCCCAACTGTAAATCTATTTTTAAAATTTACATGATTGTGAGCATTACTGCCATCAGTTTCCATTTTATCATCAATTTCGTTCAACCTGACTTCTAATTGAGTCAATAATGTTTCCATATCACCATATGATGCAAAATTCTTTTGGCTCATATTATCACCTCTCAGTTATCGCCATCAATAATGTCAATAAGTTCAGCCATCTGCTCAGGTGTGAAGCCCTCATCTATCTCGGGTATAGGCCCACTCAATTCATTCTCTGTCTGCAGTCTGAACTCAAACTCTGCTATCTGCTTCTCATACGCATCTTTTGTCGACCCCATTGTCGGAGGATCAAACATCATTTTGACCTTCATAAACATATAAGGTCGAAGTAATGCAAGGTTAGCATCCTCATGGAAGTCAAGCCACGTCTCATCACCGGTTATGATGTTAAATGGCTCGCCTGTATCTGAGTACACGCCAAGATCGGCCAGAATCATAAACACACCATTTATGTGCATAATAATATCCTGGTCGAAGTGAGTGTACTCTGGCTCTATACCAAGCATCTTCTTCACGTCATTAAGTATCGACATAAATATCAATCCTCCTTACCATAATGTTGTATCACCTGGCCTTCGCTCAACCATCTGCATGCCAGTAAGCAGATTCTCATCCCCATAATGTATAGCCTCATGTGTTAGGTGACTTACGCACACGAGATTTTCCGGATCAAATATCAATGGATTGCGATTCAGGATATCGCTCTTCGATATTGGGTTAATGTGGTGTATCAAAATTTTGCCCGCTATGGGGTATTGTATGCATCCCAAATCGCAACCCTCATCTCGAACTATGATGGCATTTCGCAAATCTCTCCACTCCTTAGAGCGATATAAGGCTTGGTTAAGATAGCGATCCCATCCGAATGTGTCTTCTCCAACTCTTCCGCCCAAACTCAGATACCGGTATCTATCTAAGAACGTTGGAAGTTGCATCATTTCACTATATGACCTTTCCATTTTGATTTCCTTTCATAAATATAAAATTTCGCTGGTGGGGAATTGCACCCCACATAGGTTTTTCACCACAGCAAATATCAACTTAATCAGGTTCCTGAAGAGGTACCGTCAATTATTGCGATCAGAGCTGTCATCTGAGCACTTGTCAGAGAATCAGGCTCTGCTGCGTCGATCAGGTCAAGAACGTCAATTGCATCAACTTCTGAAGCATCCCAAGGATCAGAAGCAGTATGAGCTGCCTTAAACTTGTAAAGCTGATCCTCATGTGTAACAACATCACCGATTGAGTATGCATTTGCAGCAGCAAACTCGGGAGCAATATCTGCAAGGACGGCATCAATTCTTGCATCAATTGCTGAAGTATCAATAAATGTACCGAGTGTATCGAACTTCATCACTGGTGACTGCTCAGTACCGGTATTAACAACTGCTACATTTGTACCAGCTGCGCAAACAGTGCCAGCACCTTCTACGAATCTTGAGTCAGTTGTGAACTGATCAGATACATTGTACACATAGCCTTCCATAGCCAGTGTAAGAGTTGAAGGAAGATTAGCAAATGTTACGCTTCCTCTTGCCTTCCACGCACCATTGTACGCATCCATTGCGGTTCTAATCGCTGTTGCAAACTGTTGCGCGTTAGAATAGTCCATATAATTTGCCATTTTGTTTTACCTCTCTTTCTTTAGTTGAATATCCTATCGTGTAATTTTGATTGGGCTTTCCTCAAATCATCCTCGTTATTGCCGTCGATAGCGTGACCAAGCAAAGCCCATAAAGCCTCTTGTGTTACTCTGTTGCCTTCTTTTAAGTTAACAACAAATTCGTCATGTTCATCAAGTCTTTTCTCAACAGCAGCTAAACGTTCTTCCATAAGCGATAACCTCGCATTCTGTGTTTCTGCAGGCTCTTTGGCCTTCTTGATGACGTTAACTATGACTGTTACAGCGCTTGAGACAGTAACTATACCAGTACAAACGCTCAAAAATATAACTACTATCTCGTTCATGCTTACATTACCTCCACGTACTGGGCCATTACATAACCGTCATATCCGTTGAACTTAACGCGATACCACTTGCCAAACTCTTCCATAATCTCGAGCTTAGTTCCCTTAGGCATAACCTTAAGCACTTTAGATACCTGGTTGTCCTGCTCACGAAGATTGAGCATTTCGCAGTTTGCTACGACGCCGTATACAGACTTTTTCTCGACTTTTTCCTCCGGGGAAATTTCTGGTTTTGAATTTTCGATCTTCTCAGCGAGACTTCCTTTCGGTGTTTCGCCATTATCGAGATCAACAACCTCCATTCCCATGAATCTACCTCTTTCTCTCTTACTCATTGGACTGTACCTCCTTATTCAATGTTGTTTTGTACAAATTCGTCCTGTATGCGTTTTTTATTGTACATATAGGTACTAATACCCAATATCGCACCTAAAAACGCATCTACGGCCGTTATTGTGCCTACGATCTGCTCAGCATACGGTAAACCCCATATAGATGCTAATGCAAAGTACAAAGCACCCAATGCAGGCAATAAAATCTGAGCAATCCACTTGAGAATGTCATACATTTTGTTATCCATTTTGAATTTCTCCTTTCTTATGTTAGATCTACGGTATAAGATTCACCATATACTACCGATTGTGTTGCTGTGTTTTGTCCACATGTTAATGTCCAAAAACCTTCATTTGGAATTTCGAATATGAACTCGCCACTATCATCCGAAATAAGTTCAACACTTCCCATACTTGCTGTACAGGTGCTTCCAGATTCATAAGTGCATTTTATAAAACCGACTATCGTATTCGGAGATACAGCTACAGTTATGCTGCTAAAGCCGTCCAAACCATAATCTTCCGCATAATAATCTCCATTCTGTATAAACAATCGATGTTCCAATTCTGCTTCTGAATCAACATCAACAGTTACATCAATGTAACCATCTCCGCCTTCATCAATGGCCTGGTAATACCCATTCTCGGTTATTCTTTTATTCTCTATAAGAATCTTTTGATCAACATTTACAGTTACAACTGAGAAACCATCAACGCTAGGTTCCTCATCCATAGCTCTATATGTACCGTTCTCCGATATTGTCTTAGTGGTTAACATTTTCTCAGGTACATTTACATTGATGTTAGCATCTGAGAATGCTGTATTAGGCTCTGGGGTGAAATGATACGATCCATTTTGATTTATCTCCTGAGTAAGCCTACGCGTATCCAAAGTATTAGGTACCTGCACAATTACTGGATTATATGCAGCATGAACACCGGCATCAAATGTACCATTAGCCGTAACATACAGCTCAGTAATTCCAGTACCTGTAGCAGTCTTTGTTGGTTTTACAACCCAAAGCTTTACTTCAATATCAGCACTCATAGCACCCCAGGTATATGTGAATACGCCTGTCTCACTATCATATGACTGTTCCGGTGTCCAACTACCTACAGGATGAGATCCGCTACCGCCAAGCAATTCAAAGTAAAATTTGCTAGTATCGAGATCGTCGTAGCCCTTAATTCCTGTACAATTGACTGTAAATGTGCCACCTTCACCAGAAAGCGTATGCTCTCCCATATCATACTTAAGAGCATTAAGTCCATTCTCAATAGCTATAAGGACATCATCGACTTCTCCTACCTGTCCAATCAATGCAGAAAACAAACTGGCAGTAGCGAAGTAAGATGCTGGATGTCCTTCCAATGTGGATGCATTTCCACCGTAAGTATTCATTGCTTCAAGGGCATCAACTATAGCATCTCTTACGCCTTCGCCTCTCTCAGCTTCAGAAATTATTCTTGTGTAAACTGAAATGTCTGCCATTTTGAATTCTCCTTTACAAACAGAAACCTATTTTTGAACGACATTGGCTCTCATTGTTATCAGATCTAAAAACTCCATCATAGCCTACCATTGCAGTTCTAAGTGTAGAAAGACCTCCATAATCAAGGAGCTCTCTGCATCTATAATCTTGATAACCATAACCAGGTTCACTAGCTTTTCTAGAATCATTATCTGTATAAATATCGCTATAAACAACTCCTCTATCAGCAACCATATTAACTTGATTGAACATATAACCACCTGCTGTTATCTCGGTCGCTCCTAATTCTCTAGCCGATGGTATCCACATATATTGTTGCATAGCAGTCATTCTAGAATAATTATTAGCTCCTGGGCACAGCATAGTAGTTGAGTATTTTGTAACTGGGACAACAAACTGGCGAATATAATCTGGCAATAATTTGAACAATTCTATAAGGAAATCGTTCATGGTATGATACTTATTTTGAGAAGCATCCACGTAATTGTACTCAGCATCTGCCGAAAAATCAGCATTGCCAGACCACATAGATACAATGTTTTGGTAACCTGCGGCGCAATATTTGCCAAAATTCACCAAACCTTCTGACAAAAATGACGATGTTGATACGTCCTCTCCATTAAAGACTTTAACCATCTTTATCTCAGGTATTGGAATATCAACGCCATTTATAGTTACTTTATTATCTCTTAATGGAAGTATTTTCCAAGCTCCTATAGGCATACTTTCTCCGTGATCTACAACAATCTCAGCCCAGGACTGACCCCATTCCTCTTGAGTTTGACTAGGCGTATAGAATTTTGGATGACACTTGCGATTAGACTGTATGTTATTAGGAGGCGGGTTCCATCCTTGAAAAGCAAGACCAGATTTAGATACCGGGATATCTCCTTCATACTGGCAAAAACCGCCATAAGGAATATCATTATGTGTTTCTATAACTTTATCATCTTCATCTAAAAATTCACAAGTAAACGGTGCTGCACCTTGTCTTTGCACATTAATTATAAATGAAGAGGCCGTTTCGTATTCTTTTGTTTTATCTTCGACGTAATAAGTCTTTCCTTCAATTACTTCAGTGTCTTCGGTAGGAATATAACGGTTTTGGAGCTTCTCAAAGTAACCCTTTTGTTTAGGATTGCCAGTTGGATTCTGCACTTCTGAAAAAGCAAACTTAGTAGCTGACATATCGTTAATGTCATAGTAACCGTTTTCACTTATGATCAGGGGATCGACATCTTGAGTAACAGCTGACCAAGCATCGATATGAACCTTTACTTTTTTCCACACATAACCTTCTGGTGCTTCAAACGTCATGCATTTTCCAATATCTTCATCTAATTCTGGTGTTGTACGAACGCTGATCTTACCAATTTCGCACTTACCCAAAGCTCGAATCTTATCAGCATAAGACCGAAATGTATCTGCTGATGTAACACTTACACCCTGACTTTCACCAACTTCATTAATAGCGTCTGCTATTTCCTGCTTTGTGCCATAGAGGTATTCCAACTTCTCGGCAATATTTTCGACATCAACTACATCTGCTACGTCTCCCATGGTACAAAACTCCCTTCATATATTACTTTATGAATACCTCCCTCGGTGGTCATGTATTCGCCATTTAATCCGTTCATGTTCTTCTTAATCCAGTTCACTATTTCACAAAGCTCATTAAAATCTTCACTCTTAACGAAATATCCAGCACCGTGAAACTCCAAAGTATCAGCATCGCCAGTTCTATCATTTGCAGCGTTTAGAATATCAACAAGCGCTTTCTTAACTTCTTTACCTCTCGACGCCTCAAATAAATTGTCTATACAATCCTCATATGATGGCGTAGGAGTAGGGGTTGGCCCTGGTGGTTCTGGTTCCACTGTAAACGAAATAATATCACAATAAATATCTCTCCAATCACCAGAATAATATGTTAAACCGGCCGTTGTTTGAGTTAGTTCAAGAACAGCATCATTTTCGAATGTAAGATTTACAGTTTCATTCCAAGTTATATCTTTGTATTCATAAAAGTTGTTAGACGAATCCTTCAGCAAAACTCTATAGTCATCGCCAGCAACCATATTGTGATCAAGAGGTGTGGTGATATACTCAGCAGGCGATGCTTGTGCCACTTTCTTATTATCAAGAGCTTTCTCCCCAGCTGGTGATTCTTTTGCTAATATGGTGCAATAAATATCTCTCCAATCACCAGAATAATATGTTAAACCGGCCGTTGTTTCAGTTATTACCAAATTAGCATCATTTGAGAATCTAATACTTAATTCGCCATTCCAAACAATCTTTTTAGTTTCTTCAAAAGAATTATCAGGATCATATAACGTAACCTCACAACAAGACATGGCCACCATGTTTATGTCAAGTGGTGTAGTTATGTATTCGGCAGGATTTTCCTGAGCAACTTGCCCGTGATTAAGAAAAACTGTATCCATTTTGAATTTCCTCACTTAACATATTCTTTAGTCTTGCCTTTGTAAATCTCAGTCAGTGTCTCTTTCTTCTTCGTACCTACAGTGACTTGTTTAACAGCTTTTGACAAGTCCACGTCAAGCTTAGTAAGCGGTAAGGTCACGTCTATAAGGTGTGGTACAGACAATACTCGTATGTTCTGACCGAGTTTCCAAGCATCATAGTCACTATTGATGTAGTGTAAGTCTGCCGCGGACACCTCTACTGAGAACTGTTCGAAGTCCTGTCTGTTCAACCAAGCCTGGCCTTCTTCCTTTAGTGTTGTAGCATTATCAATATCACTGAATGTCTCGACATGCTGTATTCTACCGAATTGATTCAACACTGTCTGACTGGCATCAAGATAGTCAAGTCCACTATTGACAGACTCTATCGTAAGTTTTTCCGATATGCCTGTTTGAGGATCTTCAATCTCTTTGCCTAATGGTATTACTGATGTATAGAGCTCATCTATAGCGTATGTCTGCTTCAAATCCACAAGGTTTACAGCATACTGAATGGGCTCGTTACCACTAGTCTCCAATCCCTCCAACCAATCCAGATAGAGGTAATTGCGACCAGTAGATGCATCAATAACTGCTTCTATGAAAATATAACCGCCTTCTGCGTCGAGACACATCTTCTTTATGCAATCGAATGTAGTCTCGTAATCCAGTTTGCGGTATACGGTTTTATTACCTATATTGTCGTCTATATCACGCACTATGAACTGCCTATCAGTAGCAGCCTGCTCATTGTGCTTGGCAACGATATAATTGACGAATGACTTGACTGTAGTTGTGTCAAACTCTGCAGGGCGCTGTATCGTATCATTAAAGAACGCCAATGCACCTTCTACATGAATTGTCTTCTGTTTATAGAAGTCAACCTCAATCTCAGTAACTCGTCCAAAGAATATCAATTGGTTCTCCTCATAGACAGCTACATTTGTTAGCATAATCTTAGGAGAAGCATAGTACGTATGACCGGGTGGCATCACAAAGTCAAATGACCCGGCAGAGTTGAGTTCAGCTTTTACCTTAGGCGTAAGCAAGGCAAGAGCTTTTGTCGTACCATAAATATCAACCCAAGCAGAACTACTATCTGCCTGCATCTTGACTGTATAGATCATAGACTCGGTCCTCTCTCATAACTTACTGTTACATCGCCACCACTTACAAATTCCATCTTATTGTCTCCAGGCTGTATCTCGAAAGCATTTGCGGTAGCACCAACACCTAACGCATATGACTCACCACTGTCAAATATAACTGTGGTTCCAGTCGTGGTGTAGATGTCTACAGCCTTCGGAATATCCTCTGGATTAATAAGATTACGTTTCTTACTTGTTGCAACATGGAACTGACCGTAGTAAATAATATTACCGAACAGTTCTCTCCACTTCCAATCCATCGTAGATGTATCGGTGTTAATAGGAAGTTTGTACGGATCTGCTACGTAGTTGATTGTAATCTGAGAATAGTTCTTTGGAGACTTCCATTCCTTAACTGCCAACCTACAAACGTAGTAGTATTCTGTATCATCTTCAAGAAACACTTTAAACTTCTTACCGTGGATGGCCTGCATAATTGTCTCATATCTAACAAACCATTCGTCATAATTATCATCGTCAAATAACGAGTTAAGAACGTAGAATGTCCAACTTCCGGTTCTCGTCTGGTATGTAGGTCTGTTTGACAATACTGTAGTAAGGTCTATTGAACCATTTACAGCATTTGTGTTTACGTATTTAGTATTGACTTTCGGAGCCTCTATCAATGGTCTTGAAGAGGGGACTATCTTCCAATCGTCATATGTGTTGTATACTATGGAATCATCGTCCACAGATTGAAATGTCAATGCATAATACATTATTCCACCTCCACTAATGGATTATGTCCTGTATACCTTTCTGGATCTGCCGTGTAACTGATCTTGACTTTTGACCAATCTTTAGGCGATTGCCACTTATCTACCGTGAGTCTAGCTATATAATAATGTTCAGGGTCATCTTCAAGCCAAACTCTGAATTTCTTTCCCTGTATGTAATTCATGATCTGAGAATATAACTCATACCATGGTTGATAGCCATTTAAAACATAGAACGTCCAGGAGCCGGTCCTATCACCATAGGTAACCGACCCCGTTAACGCTCCTGTGAAATCTAATGCCCCCATTGAACCGGGTATTGTTACATACTCGGTTCGTACAGGAGGCGGTGAGAATAATGGCCTGGAATCGGGCACGATATGCCATTCATCATAGGTATTGATCCCATCATCTGTGCCTTCTTTGACAAAATATAAAGAATGATACATATCAGCCTGCCCCTTCCCGCATACTCCTCATCATTAATGTTCCAAGCTCCGAATCCATCGCCGGAGCCATCTGACCTGCGACTATGCCCGTGTCAAGCATAATCTGCATATTAGCCAGCCTATCTCCGAGGTTAAGAATGTCCCCGTTCAATCTAGTTATTGCATCTACTGCAGCCTGATTGTTTATGCTAACTTCTTTGTGGACACTGGTATCGATGCTTGCATTAGCTGCATTAGCCATGAGATATGACCGCTGTGCAGCAAGAGCAGTATCCATAGTACGTAATCCATTTTGAAGTTTATTCATGTTAACAACAGGTGTAATTGCAGGAACTGATTCTGAGTTCATTGCCGCATATGCCCTTTCAACTGCAGATTGCATTATTCCAAGTGTGCTATTAGCAGACTGCTCCATTGTCTTCTCAGCATTTGACGTTCCGTTCTTCACACCTATGGAAAGACCTTCCATGAGGTAATTACCAAATTCTTCAAATACTGTAGAAGGAGAATGTATACCGAATTTACGTACGTATACATTTGTAATCTCATCTGCGCTTATACCAGTAGCGTATGAAGCAGCTAAAGATCCGGCACGTATTCCACGTTCAAGACCCTTCATAAGGTTCTCACCGATCTTTTCGAAATCGCCAATCTTCTCATTAAATTCTGACTTATACCATGCGACCACTAAAGCTACAGATGCCTTAATATGATTCATAGCAGTACTATTAGTCATTCCTTTAGCTATACCAGCAGTAATGTTTACACCAACTTCTCGTTCCATAAGTTTAGAAGGCGATTGTTCTTCAAATTCCTCTTCAGTTCCATACAGAACATCGTCTTTTACTTCTTCGTTAGCATTATCAACAGCTAATTTAGCAGCGTCATTAGTCATTCCTTCAGTTATACCAGTTGTAATGTTTTCACCAACCTTACCAAAATCCTGACTCATTGAAGACATCATCTTATCCAAGGAAGTGAGAGTTCCATCAAACCACTGCTCTATCATCTCAGGACTAACGTCGGGCATACCGATTATGTTAGCTATTTCAGCCATTGTTTGATCATATGTATTCTGCGTAGCAACTGTTGCTGCTCTAGTAGCAGATTCCATCTTAGATACATACATAGCTTCATAATTATCAAGTTCGGCCTCAGTCAAACTATTAAGGGTTTCAAGCTCCTCAATGGAGTCAACACCCATATCGTTAATGGCTTTTCTGAGACCTTCATTATCTATTCTATCGTTAAGACTCATCATAACATTAGAATATCTATCAAGTTGATCTATCTGATCCTGAAGATTTCCAAACAAGTTATTTTTAGTGAATGGATTCTCGGCATCAAATCCCCAATCCACTTTTGAGAATATGTTTCCACCAGCAAAATTGCTCATCTTGCTATTAAATTCATTCAAATAGCTATCGTATAAAGAATTAATAGTGTTGAGCGTTTCTTCCTCGAAGTCTGCAAGAGACATATCCTGGTATTTAACACCATCAACACCTTGTTTCTTTATTTCAAGTAACTGAGCCCAATAAGCACTTTCACTAAGAAGTTGTTTCTCTTTAATTAAATTGTTCTTTTCTGCAGAATCTTCAGCAGCTTGATTATTTAATCCAAGAGCTTCAGCAGCTTCTTCGGCTGTTTTACCAGCACCAGATAAAGTGTCTACGAATGTGTTATAAAAACTTGTAACGCTATCAACAGCGCCGAACATATCGACTGCTTTTGGATAATATTCATTTAAATACCCCATTATAGTCTTTTTGCTTTCTTCACTGAGAAATTTAGCGTCATTAATTTTATTCTTAGCCCATAAATACAGATCGTCTTTCTGCCAATCTCCAACTTTTGCATTGTTTTTAGATGTTGACGACTCCGTATTATAGGCTCTCCAATATGTTCCGCCGCTATACTTCTTTCCATGTGTAGCAGCAGGACTAGTATCAAATTCATATTCGTAATGTCTCTTGAGCTGATCTTTAAGTTCATCATTCTTGCCAGCATGTGTAGAAGCCGGGCTATTTTCAAAACTACCAATGAACTTTTCTTTTGTTTCTTTAGCAGCCTCATCAATGGTTTCGTCATTTGGTACAAGATCATCGCCTAGCCATAGATCGTCACCATTATAAGATTTTGGACCAGGTTTTCCGTACGCACTTGGCTGCTTTGAACTACTAGGTCCGCCTCCTCCACCACCAGAGGGTCCTTCTTCGGAATTGATCTGCCCAGAAACCTGAGAATATAAATCATATAATGCATATAATGTATCATATAAATCTTGTATCTTTCCGGTTACAATATCTATAAATTTCTCAGTTATAGTTAGAGCAAGTTTTTTGCAAATCTTTTCTATGTCCTCGACTATTTTTCCAGATTTAATATCATCAAATATGCCATTAACTTGTTCAATTATCCAATTTATACCGTCCTGAATAGACAGTTTAGCCAACTCAAACTGGAACTCAAGCATTACCCAGAACATATTTATCTTTGATAACATATGCGTGATGCCTGCTCCGATTATGTTTCCTATAAATGTTACAAGACCACCTATAGCACCCACGAGTAAACCAATTCCAAGCATTATTGCCTTAACTACATTGTTAGAAAGTTCAACAATTTTAGTAAGCAAATATATAGGATTGGCTTTATTAATTTCAGCAACCAATGGTATTATTCCATTTTGAATTAAAGGAATAATTGCTTTAGTTGTAAGATCTTGTATAGATTTACAAATTCTTTCAACACAATCAGCAACTGCATTTAACCAATCTACATTACCAACTGTCGAAGACAATAGCTTAACAATATGAGGTAATGTAATTGTTAAGAAGTTAAAGAAATTTTCTAAAGGATCTTTTGCAGATTCTATTATTCCAGATATGCCATCGGTTATTGAAGAAATAATGTCTATTATGTCCTGAACAAAACCTGGCGTTAATGTCTCTTTTACAGTTCGAATCAACAATATTATTGCATCTGCTACTATACCAACAATAGTTTTAACTATCGGTGATATGTTTTCGGTAGCTGTTGCAGCCCAATCTATCAATTCGTTTACTTTTTCCGTATCAAAGTCGTCAAGAGCATCCCAATCGATGGTTTTAATATTTTCCGAAAACTTTCCAAACTCTTCTCCAAATTTAGCAAGTTCTTCACCAAACTTTCCTAAAGAATTATTTCCGAATAATAAACCTAATAATCCGCCAACATTCCATATACCAGTTGTAGCAAATTTAAGATCTGTTATTCTTTGTATGACTTTATCAATCATATCAAAATCATATAGCATATCTTCAGTTTGAATACCTAAAGTATTCATCGGATCTGTAATAGAACCATCTATAGCCCCATAGGTCGTCTTTTTATAAGACATTACACTTAAGGCAAACTGCTTAAAGGAGATACCAAAAGCCTCTAATTCTTTGCCAAATGTAGCTAAACTATTATCACCAAATAACCATCCTCTTATGGTTCCAGCGGTATTAGTTATTCTTGATCTTCCAAGTCTCTTTATATAATCGACTACTTTATCGACTGGACTATTTTTGTCAAGGTTGACACCTTTGACAACCTCGTCAAGTTCTTTCAATTTTGTACCAAAATCACTCAGACCTGTTCCAAGTTTACCAATAGAGTTATCGCCAAAGAATTTTGCTATCAAAGTTCCTTCAGTATTATTTATTCTGTTTGTAGCTGCAGCTATATTAGCTATCTGCTGAATAGCTAAAGTTATGCTATCAAAATCAGTTATACCAGATATAGATTCTGCAAATTTCGATAAACCTTCACCAAACTCGACAAGATCATTTACGATGCTCTTATCCTTCTGAAAAGGTAATGTCCCTATATTTTTAACAAAATTAATAATAGATACGCCAAGAGTGGTTTTTATTAAACCGGCCATATCTGTTTTAGACAATTGTTTTAAAACATTTATCGTTCTAGTCATTCCATAATAAATATCATCGTTAATCTTACTAAATATATCAGCTAAGACGTCAAACGTATCCATTATCTCTTCTTTATTCGCCTGTAAATCTTTTGAAATTCTTCCAAGTTCATTTGAAATTACACCAAGAATAGGAAGTAAAGCCATAAACATGGCCATTCCCTTTAATGATGCTTTTCCATTTGCACTAAAATCTGACAAAAGCATAAACACAGACATTAGAGGTTTTATAGCACTTGCTACTGCAGACGATATATTAGTAATTTTGCCCATGGACTTTTCAGGGAATATATTTGTCATCCATAATAATTCCCCGAATAATAAACTCATCATAGCTATCATTGGTATTAATGATAATGCTCCAGTAAGAGATGATTTTGCTTTTCCCCCTATACTACTTAATAAATCTACAGTACCTTCAATGTTATTAAAGAATGTTGGCAATGCTACTAAGAACATTGTCATACCTTGAAGTTTATCTTTGTACTTTTCATACAAATCGCATAATTGCAAAAATATAATACCAAGACCAACTGGAAGTAATGCAAGTGGAATCAAATACGGTAAGAATACTATTGCTCCTGCTCCAGCAGCTACACCAGCTATAGTAACAGCTGCTAAATTCAACATGAATCTGCTTATACCATCCAAGAAAGTTAGCAAAGCATTTTGATCTGGCATAGATTCTCTAAATAATTCGAATTCAGCAACTATTATAACGATCAATTGTACAAATGCCAATAAGCTAAGTGCGCCTATTAAAACGCCTGCCCCAGCTATCATTGGAAATGCAGCCATCAATGCGCCTATTCCCATTGCTCCTAAAGTGAGAACCTCAAGAGCTGTAAACATGGCTGTTATTGTTGCGCTTATTTCTATAAATTTTCTAGGATCATCAACCATTGTAGAAATTCTACCAAGCGCCTCACCTATTAAACTCATTTCTATAACTAGTGCACCAAGCATTCCAATAGCACCAAGTATTCCTATAATATCAATTCCAGCAAGCACTTTGCCAAGTCCTATTACTCCTAATGAAAGTAATTCTAAACCGCCAAGCAGAGCTATTAAGCCGAGTATAGCTGTCCAGAATTTTCCAACATCTTTTATTTCATTTGAAATGTTAGTAAGTACTGATAGACCGGCGACAGTTTCGGCAATAAGTATTGCCATCTGACCGAATATACTAGCAGCTTTACCCCAATCCATTGGAACCATTGGAGCTAAAGTATTATACAATATTACAGAAAGTAACGTAAACACTTCAGATGCCCAAACGACATTCCACAAAGAACCTACGGATTCAAGTTTATTTGAAATATCAACCATAAAGTTGATAGACACAATTAATTCAGCAAATAAGCTTGTTATCTGTCCTAATAATGGACCAAATGTTGTCCACGATGAACTTACAAAACCACTCGATTCTAGTTTATTCATAACTACTTGGAGTGCTATTATTATACCACTCATAAGTGTTATAGCGCCTTCGAGTAAATATAATTTACTCATGTTGTAATTAGAATCAACGATTTTTGTAGTTGCGGCCAACACAAGCGACATGCCCGATATTAATGCAACCATAGCTCCGATCATTTTGAGTTTTTGGTTAACAGACGATCGTCCAGATGTAAGAACAGTATTGTTAAGTTCCCTAGCTATATAACCAGCTATAAATGTTAGTATCGAAACACATGCGGTTATTGATAACAATTTTGCAATCGAATTTTCCACAGTACCCATTAATGCTGAAGAAGCTGCTAAAGCAAGTATTTGAAATATTATCATTTCCATTGCTTTAATAAATGGTTCCATTTGTTCAGCTTGTATACTATGGGTGCCTATTGTCAAGAACACGGCTGTTATAGCTAAGAACAGTGCTCCGACCATTGTTACTATAGCAATTAACTGAGGTAATAAACCAAACTGTTTTATAACAAAAGAGGACAAAGTAGCCACGCCTATTAACCAAGCAAGATTTATTATTATATCAGCTATGCCTTTAACAATAAGAGCAAAATTTCTAGTAACCTCAGCTATTTTTCCGGCCAACTCTGTAAATGCTAACCGGTTCATAAAATTACCAATTCCCATATAAAATACGGCGAATTTATTTGTAAAATTGGTTAAACCATCAAATAAATTTATCCATTTAGCCTGCTTGAATCTTTTGTAATCAAGTCGCATGGATAATGATACTATTCCCTTTGCTGCGGCAACTATTATCTTAACAAGCCTTGTAAACTCTCTTGGGCTCATCCGTTCAAATATAGAAGCTATAGCATTACCAAATCTTGTCATAACCTGAACTAATGATGTCAAAGGCGAAAACACTATCTGATACGCCTGAATTATTATTGTTCCGAGACTCATTAGAAATTGAACAAAACCATCCATGTTAAGTTCAACGCTTCCAATTTTATCCATTAATCCATCGAATGAATCAAGTAAACCACTAAAATCTATTGTCCCAAAATCAAAGTCAAATATATAGTTCTTCATATTACTAAAGAACTTTTTAACTTGATCAAATATTTTGGAAAGGTTTTCCATATTAAAAACTTTTCCAATCGAACCAAATATAGACACTATACCGAGGCTTAATTCTACGGCTTTTTCTTTTATAAAATTAATAGTGCTTGTAATTTTTCCACTTTCTTTTATCCAATCTACCATTCCAAGTATTACTATGGATATCAATGTAGCCACTCTAGCAAGACCTTGTGTAAGATCTTCAGTACCGGTAAGCATCTGACTTATGGCTCTTCCGGTTTCATCGAAAGCTCTCCATACTAATTCGCATACGCTAAAAAATGCTCTAAAAGAAATTCTAAGAGCCTTTATAGTTTGATCATTCAGCTTTAGTTTGTTATGAATATCTTTCAAAACCTCAGAGAATCTTGTTAAGTTTCTAACAAGGAAACCCATAGAATTTGTTTCTTCAAAAATATTTCCAAATACGTCGTCAAAAGCTGCCCTAAATTGATAAAATATCTTGGAAGCTTCATCCATTGCTTCCAATACAATAGTTATTAGATTGTCTCTAAAACCTCGTATATTAGCAAGTGCTAATATCTTATTACGATAGTCATCTATCTTTCCAATAAAATCGTTGAGCGAAACGCCTATACTTGTCCAAAGCTGTTTAGCCTGTATAAGGTTACCAAATAATTTTTGCCACGTCATAGACCAACCAGACTGAAGGGCTTCCTTTATGGTATCCATCATCTGTGTAAACGTTTTCATATCCTGAGCAGCGGCATAAGCTTTCTTTGCTAATTCTTTCGTTTGTTCATCCGCATTCTCAGACTCATCTTGGTATTTTCTCAAAGTAGTGGTTAATGCTTCAGTGCTCAACCACTGATCTTTTAAACCATCTTTAAATAATTGCTGTATAGTGTAAGTTTTTTTACCAGTAGAATATAAACCTTCACTTACTTTCTTAAGTTTACCAACCTCTACCGCAGTATTAGCTAAGTTTTTCTTAAAATCAATTGTTGCCATGTTAGCATTTTCAATTGACTTCCAATCTATGTATTGAACATAGCCCATTGACAATGACTGAGCTAAATTATACATCGCTCTCGATGCTTCAGCAGTCGTAGCACCAGCTAGAGCTGCCTCATTCATCAAACCTCTCATTGCTTCTACAGCGACATCAAGTTTTACTCCAGCGTTTGTAAATTTACCAATATTATTTGTCATATCGGCAAATGAATAAATGGTTCTATCTGAATATGTATTTAACTCGTCCAAATAACCATTTATTTTATCTATACTTTCGCCAGTCGAAGCCATCATTACCTGTATTGACTTCATTTTTAACTCATATTCCTGCATACCAGTTTTCATAGGAATAGTAGTTAAATTTGTCATCATAGTTTTCATAGGAACTAATGCGCTATTAATCATTTTATTAACACTTGATATAACGTCATTAGTAAGCCTATTGAAAGCCGATGCAACAATTATGCCACCAGTAGACATTCCCCTTGTAAGAAGATTTATGCTAGAAAGTAATGGATTAAAACTTTCCGATACTCTTCCCATTTCTCTATTAACGGTGGAATTAAGTTCATTAACAGAGTTTATACTTTGCTGTATTCCCTGTTCAAAAGCTTTGTTATCAAACGATAACCGGACAATCGATTCATCAACAACTTCACCCACGTTCTTCCACCTCCTTCATAAGTTTTTCGGCTATCTCTTCGAATACTGGTTCCATTGCAGGATTTATGTAATCTATACCTTCCACATAATAACCAGACTGAGTTGCATGACCATATTGTAATAATATAGCAATACATTCCCCGTCAACATAATTAGTGTTATACCATGAAATAGCAACTGGTCTGTGCTCATTATCATATTCTATTCTATATTCCCAAGAGTTTGCAGTTTTTCCAGTCCTTTTCGGAGTCGCTTTCATTAAAGCATCTACACCAAGTTTTCCGCATTCATCAAGAATATCGGCATTATCCATGTCACGCAAATGCTCTAAATATCGCTTTAATTTTGAATAATCGCCATCTATACTATATTCGAACATTGCCATTGTATTCACCCCTTAGTGTTATACTTAGCTTTTCTAGCAGCGTTTAATTTGGAATTTCTCTGCATAAGCTCTCTTTTACTCATTTTCTTTGGCGGAGCTTGCTTTCTTCCAACAAGTTCCAATAAAGTTAATAAACGATTTATGTGCCAATGCTGGCATTCAAAAGGTATTCTAGATAATACCATAGATGCATATATGTCATCAGCAGTCATATCCGGATTATACTTACTTTTTCCTTCTTCCCTAATACTCCCACTAAGTTTCTTTGCACTCATTGGGTCATTAATATAGTCGTTTATTTGTTTAATATTTTCATCTGTTAAATTTTCCAGAACGATATCAGAAACTGTTTCTGGATATGCCATGCATCTTATATAATCAAGCCATTGATTTGGCGTTTTTTCTTTTTTCGTAAGATAAGCAGTTTTCCATTTTTCTTCCCATTTTGAAATTGTGAAAAGGGAATGCTCCAAATTTACTGTTGCGCCAGGAAACGGATCTCCATAAACAAAAGTTCTATCAATCGAATTGAAATATTCTTTCGGTTCTCTAGGAGGAACTATTATTGTAAGCATTCCCTTCACCTCTTTATTTATTCACTTTTCTTAGCATCTTCAATCGCAACTATATTATTCTGAGTAGTAGCCGCAGGTATAGAATCGATTGGAGGAAGTATTGCATTTATGAAATTGGCTGCAGCATTAGCATCCGTTATTAACTCCATTAAAAGCTTGGAATATGCCGGAGTCTGACAAAAAGCTGTGCTAAGTTCTTCTGACTTAACAAACCTTCTGCCGTCGTCACTCTTTTCACCATAAGAAAGCTTTATAAACTGCTCAAAAGCTTTGTATAATTCAGGAACATCCTGAGCCGACATTATACGCTCCATATGCTGTTTCAAACCGCCAGGAGTTGTAAGTTCGAGTTTTGTAAGCTCAGCTATGCTTATATCAAACCTGCAGGTTTCCTTTCTTGTGTTTCCGTTGTAATCAACATATTCGATTTCTTTTGCTAACATGATGTTTCTCCTTTCATTTTGTGTGGACTAAAATATAAATGCCGCCTATCACGGCACGCAGGCCTGGGAGTCTCCCTGGTACGTAGTTGACTTTCACAATTATTCAGTTGTTAATCAGCCTGCAGCTGCAGTTGCAAAGAACTCAGCAACCTTGTTAGGCATAGCGAGCTGAGGATCTGTTGCCTCGTGAGCAGGATCAACAGTCGCATCAGTACCAAAGAGATAATCCTCAAGATTAGCAAGCTTGGTAGGATCTGCCTTCTTCCTATCGATTGTGATGGAAGCAGTAGGCTTCTTGCCGGTAACTTCAACGGGTGTTGTAGATACTTCCCAGCTGAACTCGATTGCTTCCGGTGAATCATTGATAGTTGAATATGCCTTCTCAGAAGGAGCTGCAAGGCAGTTGTAGATGAGGTGAAGCTTGTCACCATAGTCATTGGAGAGTGTATCGTTACCAACAACAGTCCTGTAAACAAGACCAAACATGGAACGACCCTGCTGACCGATAGTCACGCCTGTAGCAAGTTCTGCCGAACCATCGCATACAGCAAACTCATCAGGATATGTGTAAGCTGTGATTGTAGCACCAAATTCCTCTGTAGAAATGAGGTTCAGGTACTTGATGTTGTCTGCATACAGAGGTGTTGCCTCAGCACCAGAAGGGCTCTCGGTAATACCGGTAATACCATTCCATGCCACGCCTGTGCCGTATGCGTTCAGTGTCTTATTGTAAACATAGAGAACTGCATGATCTACACCAGTCTCATAGAAATGCTGACCAACCTGGTCCCATACTATCTTAGACATAATTTGTCCTCCTTATTTTGTTAACATCCGCATCCACCGCATCCGCAAAACGGGTTTGATCCAGCATTATATGCGAACTGGTTGGGGTAGCGAACAACGCCGTTCATAGCTTCCCTAAGCTGAAGCTCATTTACTTTCTGCTGAAGAGCATCGATCTTGTTCTCAGCAATTGCATCAAGAACCTTCTGAACCTGAGCGGTTGTATTCTGGTTAATAGATGCTGTGTTG
>JAEIGA010003776.1_pt1 | contig 23598 bp, 23 predicted proteins | sample 9270691 | NCBI WGS metagenome assembly JAEIGA01 (sample SAMN17057246, study PRJNA624740) | gut metagenome | biome: biome; isolation source: fecal sample | host: Bos grunniens | place: China: Xizang | collected 2019 | reverse complement strand
ATACATTAATACAACAAATCTTTGAAAGTGCAAATAACGAAATAATAATAATTGATAACTATTTAGATAGAACAATCCTTGATCGATTAGTAGTAAAGAAGACTGGTGTTAATGTAATAATATATACAAGCATAAATTCTAAAATACTAGGAACAGATATTAATACTTTTAATAATCAATATGGAGGATTAAGTGTATTATATACAACAAAAGTACATGATAGATATATAATAATCGATCAAAAGAAGTTATATCATATAGGACATTCAATAAAAGACTTAGGTAAAAAGATTTTTTCAATCAGTGAATCCGATAGTAATTTAATAAATGAACTTGTTAGTAATATATAGAAAATAAAAAAGGTTCTAATTGAACCTTTTTGCTTTTATTATGCATTTATATATTTGTTAATCGCATTGCTTAACATGTCATTAACATCTTGACCATATTGCCAGTACATAATACCTGCTAAACCAAGTGTGTTGATATATTCACATTTGATTTTGATACTTTGTTCATTATCAAAGGAAATAAAGATTTGGTTAGTTGCGTCATATCGATATGGTACGCCACATTCTTCATCAAAGTATTCTTTCATAGTATCTGAAAGTGCATAAGTTGTAAATAATTTATCATACCAAATTGATTTTCCAGTTCCAACTTTTGATCCTGGTCCACCACTTCCGGTTTGAACTGTTGTATAGAAAGGAATACCTACTAGAATTTTACTATTAGGAATTGTTAAATCATTAAAAATTTTGACACTTTCATCAATTGAACAACTAGTTAGTGTTGCACCTTTAGTTGATTTATATAAGCTATTTTGATAATAACTACTACCAGTAGCCATAGAATAAGTCATTAAATTGACATAATCTAAATATTTACCTGAATTAGTTAAATCATATTTAGGAGGTTGCCACATACCACCACCAATAGCGGCGGTAACTAAATATTCTGGATTTTTGGCTTTAACTTTTTTGTAGATTGCTTCCATTAGTAAAGTAAATGTTGGAGCTTGGCTAGATGACGGAGTTTCCCAGTCTATATCAACCCCATCAAGTTCTAAAGTTTCGATAACATTCACAATATTATCAGCTAATTTTTCACGAAGTGTAGCACTAGCAGCAACATTTCCAAAGGCAGTACTGTTACTTTGGTTGACAGAAACAACAATTTTTGTTCCAGCATTTTTAGCTTTATCTTTGATATAAGTATTAATATTATTTGTAAAGCGTGTTAGGTTAGTCCAATTACCATTATCATCAATATCTAAGAAAGCACAATAGATAATATCTAATGTGTTCATCGCATTTTGAGTAATAGTGTAAGGAGTATAAATATATCCAGTAGATAAAGCATTACTTGTAGAATTAGTTCCTGGAACATTAACAGTAAAACTATATACTTTTGTTTCTCCAACATAAGCATTTAATGTAACATTTCTTGTTGTATATGGTTTTGTATATTTACCAGTATTACTAATAGCATCTCGGTTACTAGATACCCAAGTAATATTAAATCCACTATAATTTGTTACTAAATTAATATTACTTGTTACGGTTTGATAATTTAAATAAACACTAGTTAGATAATCGGAAATAGCAGTTTCGTTATTTCCAAGATTTGCTTTTGTGAAACTAATAATGTTAGTTGTACTCCCTTTATCAAGAGTTTTTGGATCATTAATCATATATACGGTATCTCCGACATTATACCCTAAATTAACAAATTGACTATAATAATCATAATCGCCATAAGCTAAAATAACATAGTCATATGTACCTAGAGTAGATAGAGCCTCACCGTTTGAAGCAATAGCTGAAACATAATAACCATCATTATTTTTCTTAATAGCAACTTTATGCCAGTATTTAGAAGTAAATCCACTTTGGGAAGAGTCAAACATCGCTAGTTCATCATAGTTCGAAGCGTGTGCATTATACATTGTCACAACTATTTGACCTTTTAAATCATCTGAATCATATTCGTAGTAAGCATATAATTTTTCATTATTATAACTATCTGCTTTTAAATTTGTGATTTTATTAGTTAAACTTGAATCACTACACCAATATTTAAAAATATAACCTTTTAATTCGGGAGTCGGTAGTTCAACTAAACCATTCATTATTTCAGCATTATTATCAACAGTTCCTCCAAAAGTTTCTAAGTTTAGAGAAATAGTATTAATTGTATCTTTAATCCATACAGCTGTAAGAGTAATATCATTTAGATATGTCCAAGTACCACTTTCAAATTTAGTACCTTGATACTCCCAGTGAGAGAAAGTGTAACCTTCTTTGGTAGGCTTATATAAAGAATAATAATCTTCATATTTAACTGTTTCTTCATAGGGATTATCAATATTAGTGTAGATAATTTTAAATTCTAGAGGAACATACTTAGCTAGTAAAGTAATATTTTCTTGATAATTGAAAATAGTATCTGTGAATAATTGATTGTTTAAGAACCAACCAATAAATTCATAACCAGTTACTTCAGGAGTAAATTCAATAATTGGATCATTTAACGTATAATTTACTATTTTTTCGTTACCTTCGTATTTATAAGTAATAGAATAAGTAGTAGGGATATTTTCAATTTTTTCGAATTTTGCGGTAAAGAGTTTACCTAAAGATGGAGTATATAGAGTTCCATTTTCAATTAATACATCATTACTATACCAACCTAAAAATTTATAACCATCAATTATGATATCTTCAAGAACAAGTGCTTCACCAGTTTTAATTGATTTAAACACACTCGCGTTATTATAGTGTAGTTCAATTTGATATTCACAAGGAGTAAGAATTGGTAGGATGTATAGATTACTAGTTACCTTAATTGTTGGTGAATTTGTTTCTTGATCAAGATTATGACGATCAGTTCCATATTTAAACCAGTTATTAAAAGTATAACCTTCTGGAATATTAGTTATATTAAATGATTCTAAGTTCAAATAATCGTTTTCTTTTATTTTTATTGTATAGTCCTCATTTAAATCTTTACCTAATAAAGTTACATTAAAATATTTTTCTTCATCAGGTTTAGATGGTTGATAATTAGGATCATCAGTACCACACACAGTACATTTACCATCCATATATTTGTGGTCAATTGTCGGAATTTCAGTTTGAGCTACTAAAATTTCTCCACATACACTACATTTTTTACCTTCTGATAGTCCAGTAGTTGTACATGTCGCATCAACACTAGGTAGAATTACTATAGTGTGATTATGTGGTTCTTCAGAATTTGATTTTCTAATGATTTTGATTTGGACAGTTTCATATTCTGTTTTAATTGTGAAAATATTATCACCAACAGATAAAGTGAAAACTAAATCTAGTGAAGAATAATCATTACCATTATAAATAACGGTAAATTCACTAGAATATTTAAGATAATCATTTAAATCAATTGATTCATTTTCGGTTGTTAATTGATAAATATCATTTTCTTTAGGTATCAAAATCTCTAATTTAGGATTATCTTTAACACAAGAATATAAGATAATAGATAAAATCATAAAAGTAAAAATAAGTAGTTTTTTCATAAAACCTCCAATTTGTATCTAAATTATAATATAAATTGATAATAATTACAAATATAATATTTAGATTTAAATTATTTATTAAACAAATTGAATTACAAATATCCTAAAGTATGATATAATATATTTAAAGGAATGTGATTAAAATGTATAGTAAAGAAGAACTATTTGATTGGATTAAATTTTTACAAACATATGAACTAGCTGTTGAAGGTTTTGTTTTAAAAATGGAAGGTATTAGAAAACAATATATGATTAGAGGGATTCATTGTCCTATTGAAATAGTTTCTGGTCGTGTTAAAACCCCTGAAAGTATTTTAAATAAGGCTGATCGTATGCATGTTCCATTTGATGAAATTGCTGCGAAAGTTCATGATATTGGTGGAATTAGAATAACTTGTAAATATATTGAGGATGTATATAAAGTTGCTGAATTATTAAAAGCAAGAAAAGATATTGAATTAATTGAAGAACGTGATTATATTAAAAATGTTAAACCTAGTGGATATCGTTCTCTACATTTAATTTGTCGATATAATGTTGAAACAGTGGAAGGACAAACACCAATTTTATTAGAATTCCAAATAAGAACTCATGCTATGCATTTCTGGGCTAGTATTGAACATTCTATTAAGTATAAATATAATAAAAAAATTCCTGTTAGTATTAAGGAACGTTTAGTTAATGCATCTGTTGCCGCAAGTCGCCTAGATGAAGAGATGAGTGCTATTCACCAAGAAATGTTAAAAATTGATGAAAATTGTGATACGGAAATTATCCATGGAGATCCAATGGAAAACGAAGTATTCTTGAAAAAATATTAATAGATAAAAAATAGAGTCAACCATTTGGTTGACTCTTAACCTTTTAAAATATCTTTAATTTTAGTAACTAATATATCAACTGCTACTTGATTTTTGCCACCTTCTGGAACAATGATATCAGCATAGCGTTTACTTGGTTCAACAAATGTTAAATGCATTGGGCGAACAGTTTCTAAATATTGATTAACAACAGATTCTAGTGTTCTACCACGTTCGTTCATATCACGCTTAACACGACGAATAAAACGAATATCATCGGCTGTATCAACGAAGATTTTCATATCGAACATTTCTCTAAGTTCTGCAATCGCAAATACCATAATTCCTTCAACAAGAATGATATTACTTGGTTCAATTCTTTCAGTTATAGTAGAACGAATAGAGTTAACAAAGTCATATGTAGGTTTATCAATAGCTGTTCCATCTTTTAATAACTTTAAATGTTCAATTAAAAGTTTTGAATCGTAAGTATCTGGATGGTCATAATTAATTTTACGACGTTCTTCGAAAGTAAGATTAGAATTATCATGATAATAGTCATCTAATCTAATATGAGCAACACTTCCGTATTGTAGAGCTGTTTCATATAATACTTTAGCAATTGTTGTTTTTCCTGATGCGGTACCACCAGCGATACCAATAATAGTTGTTTTCATACAAATATTCTCCTAATTCTTTTTAATTATATCATATATTTTGGATAAATGTTATTAAAATGATAGTCTTTTATTTGATAAAAATAGTTAATAATGGTAAAATAATTATAAGAAGAAGGTGACAATTTTATGAATGAAAATATGAAAAAATTATTTGATGAAATTTGTAAGGAATTTGGTGTTGTAGGAGCAAGTGCTATTGTTCTTAAAAATAATGAATTAACAACATTATGTTATGGTAAAGCATCAGAGGATAAAGTTGCAAGTGAGGATTCAATTTACCGTATTGCTTCTATCTCTAAAATCATTGTAGCACTCGCGGCTATGAAATTAGTAGAAGAAAAGAAGTTAGATTTAGATGAAGATATTAGTGTTTATTTAGGATTTAAAGTTCGTAATATTTATCATCCTGATAAACCTATTACCACAAGAATGTTAATGACTCAAACATCTAGTATTACCGATGGATTTGATGATGAAGAAATGACTAATGATGAAGAACGCTTAGATACATATAATGGGGTTAATGGAACATTTAGACCAGTAACGCTTGAAGATTTATTAATTCCTAATTCATCTGTTTATTATAATGATATTACATTTGATAAGCAAGTTCCTGGTACTAACTTTATTTATTCTAATTTTGGTTGTGGGATTCTTGCTTGTATTGTAGAACGTATTAGTGGAGAATATTTTACAGATTATGTAAAAAAAGTATTATTAACACCTTTAGGGCTTGACGCAAGTTTTAGAGTAGATGAAATCAAAAACTTTGAAAATGTGGCATCTACTTATATTCCTCAAAATGGTGAAATGGTAATAAACAGAACTAAAGAACGTTTCTTAAGAGGAGTTTACCCACGTTTTGAAATTGGACAAAACTACCGTGGACCAGCTGGTGGATTATTCATAAGTGCAAAAGATTTAAGTGTGATTATGCAGATGCTAATTAACCGTGGTACTTATCAAGGTGTTAAAGTATATGAGGCAGAAACTATTGAATTAATGTTTGTTAAGAACTGGGAAGGTAACACTGATGGATACCGTGCAAAAGGTTTACAAATGGCTATTATGGATGTTAATGGTTATAAATTATATGGTCATTTTGGTAGTGCTTATGGAGTTCGTAGTTTTATGTTCTTTGATAAAGATAAAAAAGAAGGTATGTGTTTTATCGCTAATGGTTTAATGAATCACTCATATACTGATGGTAATCCTAATGTTCATTTGAGAATGTTTGATGTATTAACTAAATAGGAAATAATTTATGATTAAAATTTTAATTAGTAAAAATATAACTAAAAAGTTTTTTGGATTATGTTTATTAATACTTAGTATCTTTTTATGTAGTTGCGAGTTTCAGACAACTGGTATAGTATTACCTGATTTAATGGGAAAATCACAAGCTGAATGTAAAGAGATTTTAGATCAACTAAATATTAAATATGAATTCAAAATAAAAAAAGATCAGTATTACAGTGAAAAAGACTATGATAAGTTTTATGAATATGGTAATGGATTATTATCAGGACAAATCATTAATCCTAATACTTATTTATATGTTTATACAACTCCTCTACATTTAACTGCTAAATATATTGATCAAGTTAAAATAGATTTCGAATATGATGGTAAAGATTTTACGACTGATGGAGTAGGTAAAGTTACTTTAGTAAGAAGTGTTGATGGTGATACTGCCCATTTCTACGATTTAAGTGGTGATTACGTGAAGATACGTTTTTTAGGAGTTGATACTCCAGAGTCAACTTATCAAAAAGAACCTTGGGGTAAAGCCGCATCAAGTTTTACAGCTAGTATTTTATCAAAAGCTAAAGAAATAGTACTTTATCAAGAAGAACAAAGAACAGATGCTTATGACCGTGAGTTAGCTTTTGTTTTTGCTGATGGTGTACTTGTAAATTTATATCTTGTTGAAGAAGCGTATTCTAATTCAACACTTGGTAGTAAAAGTAGATACTTTGAGATTTTTACTAAAGCAAGTATTGAAGCATCTAAAACGGGACGTCGTTTTTGGGGAGAACTTGATCCTAATTTTACATATTAAGAAATAAGAGCCTAAGAAATTTTCTTAGACTCTTTTGTTATTATTTTGTTAATAGATAATATCCTAGTACTAAATGTATCGCAAGTCCTACGATATTTACTAATGTAAAATACCAATGTTTTGTTTTATGGCGAAGTGATAACATACCAATATAACCACCAAGGGCTCCTCCAAAAAATGAGAAAAGTAGAAGGGTAGCTTCTTTAATTCGCCATGCACCTTTTTTTGATTTGGCTTTATCTACAAAGTATAGAATAAAAGTAATTAAACTCATAACGAAAATAAATATTAAATATAATTTGAACATATTTTACTCCTTGAAATAAATTTTATCAACAACTTTTAAATAATCAACCATCGGTGCGTAACCAATTGGTACAAGATAGGCATTTTCTTTGACAAAACTATATGCTAAACTTTTTCTTCCACCATTAAATGAAGCTTGATATTGTTCGTATAAAATATTAGTAGGTACTATATATACTTCATCGAAATCATTGAATTTAATAATTAAAAAAGAAATACCGCCATGTTTTTCAATTAACTTTAAATGTTCAATTTGGTGATGATATAGATTGTTAAAAGTAAATGATTTTCCTTTACATGATTTTGCTTCAAAATCAATGTATTTTCCCTTGTAGATACCATTGTAGTCAGTAGTAGAAGGTACTTTATAGAACGCTTCAGTAATTTTGGCACTACTACGCTTAGGATAGTCTACTTTGGTAATTTGAATAGGGGTTGGTTTCTTATGAATTACCGCGATATCCTTACTCAAATAATATCTATTACTATCATTAATCATATCTTCAAAATTAATTCCTAAACGTGATTTTTTTAAATCAATTGTTTTAGGAGTTTTTTCTTCTATTTTGGTGTATGATGTTTTTTTATTTGGATAATTAATCATAACAAAACCTCCATGTTTAGTATATCATAAAAAGGTTAAAAATAATAATAAAAAGACAAGTAAATTATAACTTAATATCTTTGACATAAACAGCGTTTTATGGTAAAATAATATGGTAGGTAAATATTGTATTTTTAGATACGTGAATATACATAATTTAATTTACAGTAAAAAAAGAAAGGAAGAAAAATTATGATTACAACATTTTTAATTGATAGTACAACTCTTACTATCATTAGTGTTGTTCTTGGAGTATTACTTCTTTTCGCTGTAATTTTATGCTTTGTTGTTAGATCTTTATCAATTAACAAAGGTAAAACTCTTAAAGAAGAAGAATATCATTCTTTAGGAAAAGATGCTGAAAAAATTATTGATGATGCTAAAAAACAAGGTGAAAAAATCAAGAAAGATATGATTTATGAAGCTAAACAAGAAATCAATTCTTTAAAACAAACACATGAACGTGAAGTTAAAGAACGTAAAGCGGAATTACTAGAATCAGAAAAGAAACTAGGACAACGTGAAGACCGTTTAGATTCAAGATCTTTAAGTTTAGATAAACGTGAAGATGCTCTAGCACTTAAAGAAAATAAAATTGAAAATCAAAAAATTGCTCTTGATAAACGCAGTGAAAAAGTTGAAGAATTAATTCAAGAACAAGAAACACGTCTATTAGAAATCTCTGGTTTAACAACTAGTGAAGCTAAAGACATTGTTATGAAAAAAATTGAAGAAGAAATGGCATTTGAAGTTGCTAGTTACATTAAAGAAGAAGAAGAAAAAGCGAAGTATGAAGCTACTCGTAAATCTCAATCTATTTTAGCTAATGCAATTCAACAATACGCTAATGAAACAATTCAAGAAAAAACTGTTTCAGTAGTATCACTTCCAAACGATGAAATGAAAGGAAGAATCATTGGTCGTGAAGGTCGTAATATTCGTGCAATTGAAGCAGTTACAGGTGTAGACTTAATTGTTGATGATACACCGGATTCAGTAGTAATTTCATGTTTTGATCCAATCAGAAGAGAAATTGCTAGACGTACTTTAGAAATCTTAGTTAGTGATGGTCGTATTCAACCACCACGTATTGAAGAAGTTTATAGTAAATGTCAAAAAGAATTAGAAAATGAAATTCGTGAAGAAGGGGAAAAAGCGGTATTTGAAACAGGTGTTGGTAAAATTCACCCTGAACTTGTTAAATTAATTGGACGCCTACGTTTTAGAACAAGTTATGGACAAAACGCTTTATCTCACTCTAAAGAAGTAGCTTTCCTTGCTGGAAAATTAGCTGCAGAAATTGGTGAAAATGAAATGCTTGCTCGTCGTGCTGGTTTACTTCACGATATCGGTAAAGCGAGTGACCATGAAATGGAAGGAAGCCACGTAGAAATTGGTATGGAATTTGCTACTAAATTCCGTGAAAACGAAACAGTTATCAATGCCATTGCTTCTCACCATGGAGATCATGAACCTACAACTATTATTGCTCACCTAGTAGCAGCAGCTGATACTTTATCAGCAGCAAGACCTGGAGCTCGTAGTGAATCAATTGATAACTATATCAAGAGATTACAAGCATTAGAAGATTTAACTAACGAATTTAAAGGTGTTGAAAAAACATATGCGTTACAAGCAGGACGTGAAGTTCGAGTATTAGTTAAACCTGAAGAAATTAGTGATGAAGCAAGCGCAAAACTTGCTAGAGACATTAAGAAAAAAATTGAAACAACTATGGATTATCCTGGAACTATTAAAGTTACAGTTATCCGTGAAGTTCGAGTACAAGAAGTAGCTCGCTAGAAAATAAGAGAAAAAACTTATGCGTATTTTATTAATTGGAGATATATTTGGAGAATTTGGTAGAAAAGCCATTGAAGAAAATTTACCAAAACTAATTCAAGAACACGGCATTAATTTTGTGGTTGCTAATGGGGAAAATATTGCCCATGGTAAAGGTATTACTTTTAAGTATTATCAATGGTTATTAGAACAACATGTTAATGTTGTAACACTTGGTAATCATACTTTCTCTAATCGTACAATTGTGGAACATATGGATGAGGCTAAAAATTTAATTAGACCTTTAAATTATGGACCTGGTACTCCTGGAAAAGGTTATGTAACTATTAATTATAATGGTAAAAAAATTACGGTGTTTCAAGTTCTTGGAAGAACATTTGAGAATAACTCTTTAGATTGTCCATTTAGAGCCGCTGAAAAAGTATTAAACGAAGTTAAAAGTGATATTTATATTTGTGATTTCCATGGTGAGGCTACAAGTGAAAAAATTGCTTTTGGTTTATACTTTGATGGTAAGATTGATATAATTGTTGGTACTCATACTCACGTTCAAACAAACGATGCGAGAGTTATGAGAAATGGAACAATGTATATGACAGATCTTGGAATGACTGGACCTTTAGAAGGGGTAATCGGTGTTACTCCTGATGATATTTTCCATCGTTTATTAACAGGTATGCCAGCTCGTCATACTCCTATGGTAACTGGTAAAAAACAATTCTGTGGATTGTTAGTAGAAATTAATGAAAATACGCACAAAGTGACAAAATACGATATCATAAATATAGTACAATAGTATAGCAACATTCATGAAATTCCAGACGTAAGAAATTAAGATAAAAATTAAACTACGTTATGAATGTTAGTATATATACTAGGAGGCTATAAAAATGGAAGTATTAAAAGTATCATCAAAATCTAAACCCAATTCAGTGGCAGGAGCGCTAGCAAATGCGTTTCGTGAAAAACAAAATGTGGAAATTCAAGCAATTGGGGCTGGATCACTAAATCAAGCAATTAAAGCGATTGCCATCGCGAGAGGTTATGTTGCACCGACAGGAAAAGATTTAATCTGTATTCCGGCATTTTCAGATATTGTTATTGATGGTGAGGAAAGAACTGCCATTAAGTTGATTGTAGAAACTCGTAAATAGTTGGGATAGTTGGCAATACAACTATTGCCAACTATTTTCTTTAGGAGAATTAAGATGACAAAATTACCAGTATTTAAAACCGAAAGATTGATTTTAAGAGATATTAATGAAAACGATGCTTTAGATATGTTTGAATATTCTTGTTCCCCTCTTGTTGGACCAATGGCAGGATGGGCACCACATAGAACTGTTTATGAAACAGCAGCGATAATTAATATTTTTAAAGAATCTAAAAATCGTGGTGAACCCGGAGTATATGCGATTGTTTACCGCGAAAATAACAAAATGATTGGAACAATTGAACTATATAATTACAAACCGGGATTTAAAGCTGAACTTGGTTATGCCTTAAGTCCTGCCTATTGGGGAAAAGGATTAATAGTAGAGGCAGCAAATTGTTTAATTGATTGGGGATTTAATGATTTAAATTTGAAAAGAATTGAAGTATCAGCTTTTACAGATAACCATCAATCACAAAGAGTATGTGAAAAATTAGGTTTCTTAAAAGAAGGAATTGAAAGAAATTCATATCTTCGATATGATGGATTAATTTGTGATAAAGTTGTATATGGAATGACAGATAATGATTACTTTGGAAAAGTAAATTTAGAATATCGTGAAAGAATATGGTAAGAATATGAGTAAAAAATATAGTAGATATCAAACTCCCTCACTTTTAAAAGCGAGAAAAAGACTAGGAGAACAAGTAGAATTCATTAATTATCAAATGGATGCCAAATATCAAGGTATTGGTATCAATAAAACATATTGTGTAAAAACTTATGGTTGTCAAGGAAATCTAGCAGATAGTGAAAAAATATCTGGTTTATTAGAACAAATGGGATATACTGTTGTACTAGATGAAGCCAAAGCTGATGTGGTATTATTTAACACTTGTGCGATAAGAGAAAATGCGGAAAACCGTATTTTTGGAGAACTTGGACGTTTTGTTAAATATAAGAAAAATAATCCAAGTATGATTATTGGTATTTGTGGTTGTATGATGCAAGAAGAAAATACTATTGAAATGATTAGAAAAAAATATCCACATGTTAATTTAATTTTTGGTACTCACAATATTAATAAATTACCTGAATATTTATATGAAATATCTATTAAAAATGAAGATTTAATTGAAGTATTCTCAATTGAAGGAGATATTTATGAAGATCTTCCAGTAAAAAGAGATCATCCTTATAAAGCTTGGGTAAATATCATGTATGGTTGTGATGAGTTCTGTACATATTGTATAGTACCTTATACAAGAGGAAAAGAGCGTTCAAGACATCCAGAAGATATTTTAAATGAAGTAGATGGATTAATTAAAGCAGGATATAAAGAAGTAACACTTCTTGGACAAAATGTAAATGCTTATGGTAAAGATTTTGTAGATCGTCAATATTCTTTCGCAAATCTATTAAGTGATTTACAAAAAATGCCAATTGAACGTGTAAGATACACAACATCTCATCCTCGTGATTTAGATGATGAAACCATTGAGGTAATGGGTAAAGGTGGTAATATTATGCCACACTTACACTTACCAGTTCAATCAGGGAATAACAATATCTTAAAAAGAATGAATCGTAAATATACAAGGGAAGAATATTTAACAAAAATTGAAAAGTTAAAGAAAGCTGTTCCTGGTATTAGTCTTACAACAGATATTATTGTTGCTTTCCCAGGTGAAACTGTTGAAGAATTTAAAGACACTGTAAGTTTAGTAGAAGCTGTTAAATTCGAAGGCGCATTTACATTTATTTATTCACCTCGTGAAGGAACTCCAGCTGCTACATATCCTAACCCTTTAACAGAAGAACAAAAACATGATAGACTTAATCAGTTAAATGAAACTATTAATCAATACTATTTAGAAGGAAATTTACGTTTTGAAAACCAAATCGTTAAAGTATTAGTTGAAGGTAAGAGTAAAAATAATGATAATATGTATTCAGGATATTCTGAACATAATAAACTTGTTAACTTCGAAGGTAGTGATGATTTAATTGGACAAATCGTTAATGTTAAAGTAATAAAAGCTTACTCTTGGCATTTATTAGGAGAGTTAGTTAAATAAGTAAAATATATTAAAATTAAAAAGTGCCAATTAGGCACTTTTTTTAAATCTATTAAATTCTTTTCTTATAATGCTCCAGCAACTACTATAGCTCCTAAAACACAAACAAAAGCACCAATACCTAAAAGAACTCTTTTCCAAATCGGTAAGTGTTTTTTAAGACAATTTACCCAGTATAGGCTAATAATTGGTAATGGTATGACAAGTAAAGTAAATCCTCCAAAATAAATACATAAAGCTCCGGCTACTGCTAATACAACAGAAATAGCAAAACCTGTTATGGTAGTAGATATTCCAAAACTAATTCCTATGGCGATGGCTGGATAAATTATCGCTGTTAAGATAACTTTCCACATATCTTTTCTTGGTTCTTGTAAAACTATTTTTTGCATTTCAACATTTTCTGATTCACATGAACATAGTTCATCGTCTTCTAAAGGCTTACCACATTTTTCACAGTATCTCATAATAAGTCATCTCCTTTTTTTATTACTATAATTTTATCATAAATATTTTTAAAATACAAGATAAAGGAGTATATATAAGTAATAAGTATTTTTAAATAGACATATTATTAGATAAAGAACCTAGTAACCCATTAATTATGGATTGAATATATTATATTGAGGAGGGATATAGTGAATGAAATTCGTGAAATAGTAACAAGAGCTGTCATTGCTAAAGGAAAAAAACTAATTAGAATTAAAGAATGCATCGCTCCTAGTAATGAAACATTTAGTGTTTTAGGTTGTTGGGTTATTAACCATAATTTTAAAGCAGCATTAAATCAAAAGAAAGTTGATGTTAATGGTTGTTTTGAAATAGATGTTTGGTACTCATATGACGATAATACCAAAACGGATATTGCTAGGGCTTCAAAAAAATATTCAGATACCATTAAAGTTAGAGAATTAATTTGTGATAATGTAAGTGAAGACTGTGATGTAATAGCTAGAGTTAGAGAGCAACCTACTTGTACTAATGCGTGTATAACTGATGAGGGAATTGAAGTTGAAATTGTATTTGAATTACAAGTTGAAGTAATTGGGGAAACAAAAATGATGGTTAGTGTTCTTGCTTGTGGTAATGATAATGCTAATACAATTGATGATTTCGAAAATGAAATTAATGAAGATTTTATTAGAGAATAGTTTATATAAGGAGGAACAATGAATTATCATATTATTAGAACCGGAGAAAGTATTGAAAAAATTGCTTATGGGTATAATCTTGATGTTGAAGAAATTACTAGAATTAATAAGCATATATCCAATTGGCAAAAACTTATTCCCGGAACCAAAATTAAATTACCGGAAATATCTAATGAGTTATCAGTAGAGATAGATGAGGTAGAACCATTTATTGAAGATTATTATCCAAAGATTGAGTTACCAATTGAGGAAGAAGCAAAACAAGGGGAAAAAGAAAATTTTGTAGATGAAGTGGAAGATTTAAAAGTTGAAAAAGAAACAGAAAAAGAACTTGAAAAGAAACCAAATAAAAATAAACAACAATATATAAATTACTATCCTTATTATAATCCCTATGCATATGGATATAATAATTACTATATGAATTATTATCGTTCTTATAATAATCCTAAAAAAAGATCCCGTTAAACGGGATTTTTTAATTATCTTCTATATGGCATAGGATATGGGTATGGATATGGTTGTGGATAAGGTTGTGGATAGAAAATTGGTTGTGGTGGATAGCAATTTGGGCAATAATTATTAGGACGATTATTTAGCCAAAATGGTGCTGATAGTATTGCTGCACCAGCAATAATTGGAAGCCATAAGCGTTCACCTTTTTCATTTACGACCATTTGATATTGCATGAAAAAACTCCTTTCTTTATTATATAATATGAAAGTAAAAAAGAAGTGATACGTTAAAAGTCTAATACGATATAATAATAAAAATATTCTTCTAATGTAATATTATTTTCATAAATAATTGTAGCGATATTTGTTCCTACATATCTAAAATGCCATGGTTCATAAGCATATCCTGTAATAGATTCTTTGTTCTTAGGATACCTTAATATGAAACCAAATAGGTGGGCATTTTCTTTTAAAACCTGAAAGGCTTTCGTATTTTCAAAGTGAATAGTAAGTCCTGATTCCTTGGTTCCAATATCTACAGCAAGTCCTGTTTGATGTTCTGAAAAACCTGGTTTAGCTAAATATAAGTTGTTTGTTTGGTTATTATTATTCCATAAAGATGTTTGTTTAGCGTAACTTCTAAAGCTTGAAAAAAGGAGAATATTTATGTTTTTTTGTTTTAGGAAAATTTCCATCTCTTTATATTTCTCTAATACTGTTTTTTCTATCATCATTGTTTCGTTTGGTCTTTTGACATAGTTGACATTTTCAATGGGTACTAAATTGTATGGAACATAATTTTCATTTAAATAAAAATTACGATTAACTAAAAGACAATCATTTATATTTAGAGCTTTGAGCACTTGATTAGGAAATAAAAAAAGAGGATAGTTAACCGCATTTAATGCATAGATATAAGAATTAGACTTTTGATATGTTTCATAATATTGGTATAAATAATCTGGATTATATGCTTGATAGGTAGATATTTCTTGTTTAAATTGGTTTAGATTTTCATCTATTTTTTCTTTCTTTTTACAAGCAATTAAATTAAATAATAAACAACTAAAAATTAAAAAAGTAAATATTTTCTTCATATTTTTATTTTTCCCAATTAATTAAAATTAATTAGCGTAATATTTCTAAAAAACATAAATTTGTGGTAAAATAAGATGAATAGAAAGTGGTATAAAAATATGGAAAAAAGAGTAATTGTTATTGATGGAAATAGTTTAATGTTTAGAGCGTATTACGCAACTGCTTATACAGGTAATTTAATGCAGGCGTCTAATGGGTTATATACTAATGCATTATACGGTTTTGTTAACATGATGAATAAGATCATGGATAGTATGAATCCTACGCATATGCTAGTTGCTTTTGATGCGGGTAAACAAACATTTAGACACAAGCAATATAGCGATTATAAAGGTACAAGAAAAAAGATGCCAGAAGAACTTGGTATGCAGATACCTTTAATTAAAGAATACTTAAATACTATAGGTGTTAAACAATTAGAATTATTAGATTATGAAGCAGATGATATTGTTGGTTCGATGGCTAAACTTGCTTCAAATGCTGGATATCTTGTTGATATCATTAGTGGAGATAAAGATTTACTTCAACTTGTTGGTAAAAATATTACTGTTCATTTAACTAAAAAAGGGATTACGGAGTTAGATGATTATACAGAGGATAATTTCTATGAAAAGTTAGGATTTAATCCTGATCAACATGTTGATTATAAAGCGATGATTGGGGATTCATCAGATAATTTACCTGGTGTTAAAGGGATTGGTCCTAAAACGGCTTTATCATTATTACAAGAATATAAAAGTTTAGAAAATATTATTGAAAATATTCCTAATTTAAAAGGTAAAACCGCTTTAGCTTTTGAAGAAAATAAAGAAGTAGCTTTAAAAACGAAGTTTTTAGCGACTATTTATACTTTAGTACCATTTGATTTTGGTATTGAAGATACTATTGTTTCGAAACCAAATTATCATGAATTACGTAAATTCTTTGAAAAAGTAGAATTTAAATCTTTTGTTAAAAAATTAGATATTGAACCTACAACTACTATAGAAGAAAAAAGTATTGAATATAATTATCATATAGATGATATAAATTCTTTATTTGATAAATTAAATCAAGAATCTTATATTGATATTGAATTAGATGGTGATAATTATCATCGAAGTAGTGTTTTAGGACTTAGTATTTTAGTAGATAAAGATGTTTATTTTATTGATAAGACAATGCTTTTTAATCCTAAATTACAAGAATATTTATTAAGTGATTATTCTAAAAATGTTATTGATAGTAAAAAGTTAATTGTTTCTTTAAGTAATTTAGGGATTGATATTAAAAATATTAATTTTGATTTAATGCTTGCTTCTTATGTTATTAATCCAAGTTATGCTAGTGGTGATGTAAAAACGGTTTTAGAAAATTTTAAATCTACTAATGTTGCTTATCATGAAGAAGTATATAGTAAAAAATCTAAATATGTGATTCCTGATATGGATGTATATGCTAAATATTCAATGAATAAAGTAGTAGCTTTAAAAGATGTAAAACCACTTATAGATAAAGTTTTAATAGAAGAAGAATTAACAAGTTTATTACAAGATATTGAATTACCACTTGCTAGAGTTCTTTCAAATATCGAAATTAACGGATTTAAAGTCAATCCTAAGACTTTAGATAAGGTAAGAGTAGATTTTATGTCGAAACAAGAAAATGCTAAAAACGAGATATATGAACTTGTGGGACATGAATTTAATATTGCCTCACCTAAACAAGTTGGGGTTGTATTATTTGATGAATTAAAAATTGGTAAGGGTAAGAAAAATAAAACAGGTTATTCAACAAGTGTTGAAGTATTAGAATCTTTAAAAGATGCTCATCCCGTAGTTGAAAAGATTTTAGAGTTTAGAAAATATAGTAAACTTATTTCTACTTATGTTGATGGATTAAGTAGTGAAATCTTTAGTAGTGATTCAAAAGTTCATACGATTTTTAAACAATACTTAACATCTACAGGGCGCTTGTCAAGTACTGAACCAAATATTCAAAATATTCCTATTCGTACAGAAGAAGGGAAAGTAATTCGTTCAGCGTTTGAGCCAAGTACTATGGATGGTTATTTAGTAAGTGCCGATTATTCACAAATCGAACTTCGTATTTTAGCAGCAGTATCAAATTGTAAAGCGATGTTAGAAGCCTTTAATAATCACATTGATTTACACTCATCTACTGCCTCAAAAGTCTTTGGTGTACCACTTGAAGAAGTTACTAAAGAAATGCGTCGCAGAGCAAAAGCCGTTAACTTTGGAATTGTTTATGGTATGAGTGACTGGGGACTAGCAGAAACTCTCCATATAGCACAATGGGAAGCAGCCGATTTTATTGAAAAATATTTTATGATTTATCCAGAAATTAAAGAGTATTTAGAAAGAACAGTAAAAGAAGCGAAAGTAAAAGGTTATACGGAAACGATATTTAAACGTCGTAGATATATTGCTGAACTTACTAGTTCTAATCATAATCTTCAAAAATTTGGTGAACGTACGGCGATGAATGCTCCAATTCAAGGATCAGCTGCCGATGTTATTAAGATTGCGATGATCGATGTATATAATAAAATGCAAGAGTTATCATTAAAGAGTAAAATGGTAGCCCAAGTACACGATGAATTAATAATCGATACAACTTTTGATGAATTAGAAATTGTTAAAAAATTAATTAAAGAAACAATGGAAAAAGCAGTATCAATTAATGTATTATTAGAATCTGATGTTGAAGTAGGAAAAACTTGGGATTTAAAATAAAAAATAAATAACGAGGGGTTTTATATGAAAGAAATAAAAATTAGAAGAAGTATTAGAAGTTTTATAGATAAACAAGTATCACGTGATGATATTGATTTATTATTAAGAGCGGCTATGCAAGCTCCATCAGCAATGAATCGTAAACCATGGTGTTTTATGGTTATTGATGATGAAGTTGCTATGAACAAACTTTTTGCTCATCCAGCATTTACCGGAAAAATTAAAGAAGCAAAAGCTTTTATCTTAGTACTTGCTGATTTAGATAAAACGACATCTCGCTTATTTCACCAAGATTTAGCTGCAGCTACACAGAATATTTTACTTGAAGCAACGCACCTTGGAATTGGTTCATACTGGATTGGCGTTTATGAAACTGATACAAGATGTGATGCGGTTAAAGAAATTTTCAATTTACCAACAAATATTGAGCCATTTAGTTTAGTAGCTTTAGGATATCCTAAATCAAACGATGAATTTTATTTCCGTGATAACTATGATCCTTCAGTTATCAAATATAATGGATGGGAATAATGCCAGAATTACCAGAAGTTGAAACTGTCAAAAGAACGCTCGAAAATTTAATTGTTGGTAAAACTATTGAAGATGTCGAAGTGTATTATGATAAAATGTTAGAAAATGTTACAAGTATAGAATTTAAAGAACTATTAAAAAATGAAAAAATTTCATCACTTTATCGTTATGGTAAATACTTAGTTTTTATCTTAGAACATGTTAGTTTAATTTCCCATTTAAGAATGGAAGGTAAATACTTTATTAAAGATGTAAGTGATGTAAAAGATAAACATGAACATGTAATCTTTAAATTTACGGATCATACTTCATTACGTTATCATGATACTAGAAAATTTGGAATTATGGCAATTGTTAAAAGTACGAATATTGCCGATATTATGAAATATAAAGGTCTTGTTAAATTAGGAGAAGAAGCAAGTGTTTCTACTAATTATCAAGGTTTATATGATAAATTAAAAAATAAAAATTTACCTATTAAGACTTTATTATTAGATCAAGAGAATATAGCCGGTCTTGGAAATATCTATGTAGATGAAGTTTTATTTAAAAGTAAAATTCACCCTTTAACAAAAGGATGTGAATTAACCTTTGAAGAAGTTAAAATGATTTTAGATAATTCTAGGATTATTTTAGAAAATGCGATTTTATGTGGTGGAACAACTATTCGTTCATATACTAGTAGTTTAGGAGTGACTGGACGTTTTCAAATTAATTTAACGGTTCACACTAAAGAAAAAGAACCATGTATAAATTGTGGAACGCTTATTCAAAAAATTAAAGTTGGTGGACGTGGGACTTATCTTTGTCCTATTTGTCAATCACAAAAAAATGTTAAAGTAATTGGGGTTACTGGATTAATAGCATCAGGAAAAACTAGTGTAACTGATTATTTAACATCTTTAGGATACCCCGTAATTGATGCTGATGTGATAAGTAGAGGTATGCTTGCTGATGGTAGTAAACATTTAAAAGAAGTTACCTCGAAATTAGAAGAACTTTGGGGAAAAGAAATAGTAGATACATTTTACCAAGATAAAAAAATCAATCGTCAAGTTTTAGGGAAGATTGTCTTTGATGATCCTAAAAAAAGACAAGATTTGAATAGTATAATGCATCCAATTATTAAAAAAATTATTATTTCTGACATTTTAAAACAAAAAAATGATATAATCAAAAAGATAGATATTTCACCAATTATCTTTGTATCAGTACCACTTTTAATTGAAGCATCTTATCATGATTTATGTGATCATATTATGATAGTAAGTTGTAGAGAAGATTTATTAATTGAACGTCTAATGAAACGAGATAATATAGATAACGAATACGCAAAGAAGAAAATAGCATCACAATCATCACTTAATGATAAAATTAAAAAATGTGAAGAACTAGGAATTTCGTATTCAGTTATCGATAATAGTGAAAACTTAGAAAAAACTTATCAAAGTATAAATAAAGAATTAGAAAATATATAATAAAAATATATAATTAGGAGGGCCCATATGGCTATAAAAGATTTTTTCTCAAATGATTTTGCAACTAGTGATTATGATAAAAATGAACGTTTACTTACCCACTATTATCGTAATGACTATAAAACAACTAAGAATGCCATTCTTGATGTAGCAAAAAAAATGGGCTATGATATTATTGATACTAATGAACAATATAAAGAAATACTAATATCTAATATGACAAGTGAAATAACGGTAAATGTTATTGAAATTAGTTATTATGAACAAGCGGTCGATTTACATATTATTACCCACTATCTATTATCTAGAGGTCGTGGAATAACAGAAATTGAAGATTTCTACAAAGAACTTGATCGTAATTTATATATTCTTAGAAAAGGTGGCAAAAGATAATGAGTAAAGAATTAGTTTTATCAATTAATGATGAACTAATAATTTCTCGTCTTGAACCATTATCAGATTATGCTAAAAAAGTATTAAGTAGTTTATATTCTCCAATAATCGGAACTCTTGGTACTAATCTTTATGTATCATTACATAATTTCGTAGAAAAAGAAGAAATGGAATCAGATGTTATTTTACATAAAGTATTATTTTCAAGATTATTTATTGATGATGTTAATGAATTTCTTAATATTAGAAAAAAACTAGAAGCATTAGGATTATTAGAAGTTTATATTAAAACGGAAAGTGATAAAGTGATATATATTTATCAACTAAAAAATATCGCTGATCCGTATGATTTTTTAACTAATCCTCTTTTAGAAGAAATGCTTAAAAATAGCATATCAAGTAAAGAATTTGATGAAATTGTTAGTGAATTATTAATTCATCGTTATGATATTGGTAACTTTGAAAATATTACTCATAGTTTTGATGAAGTATTTACGGTTATCAAAAAAGAAGAAACAAGTAAATATCAAAATTATTGGGTAAGTAGTAAAAACAAAGGGATTAATTTAAAAAGTACTTATTTTGATTATGAATGTTTATTAATCTTATTAGAAGCAATTGATTTAATAGATCTTAAAGTATTAAGAAGTTTAGATTTTTATAATACCGTTAATCGTTTAAGTTTTATGTATGGTTTAACAGTTGAAGAAATGAAAGATGCGATTACATCATCTGTTACACCTAATGGAATGATTGATTATGATGTATTAAATATAAATGTTAAATATCAATATGATAGTAAAAATCAAAAAATCAAAATTAAACCTATTAAAATACAAACAAGTACAAGTGATAAATTAATTATTGCTTTAGAGAATACTCCCCCAAAAGATATTGTGGAAAATAAATATGGCACAAAATTAACAAGTAGTGAAATTGAAATGTTTGAAATGTTACGTAATACTACAAGTTTATCACTTGGAGTATTAAATGTTTTAATCATTTATGTAATAGACTCTAAAAATGGAGAAATACCAAGTTATAATTATTTCTTAAAGATTGCTAATTCGTGGATTAGAGGAGGTATCTTAACTACGCAAATGGCATTAGATAAAATAACTGGTAATACTAAACCATCTACTACTATTAAAAATAAACCTACTAAGAAAACAGCTTCTTGGTATGATGAATATCTAGAAAAAGAAAAAGAAAAATTAGGAAAACCTAAAGAAGAAAGTTCAGAATCATTAGAAGATTTAGAAGCCTTCTTTAAGAAACAGAAATAGAGGTCAGTATTAAATATGAAAAAAATAGGACAAAGTATTAATATTTCAAATATTGAAGAAATATTTAATGATCGTGAATTTAGTGAACTATTTAAAGAAGTTTTAAATGATGAAGTAATTACTGATTTAATTTATGAAAATAACCTAACAACTGCTGATTTAATAGCTAATGATAGTTTACTTGTAAGTTATTTAATCAATAAAGAAAAATGTTTAAACTGTTCAGGATTAAATAATTGTAAACAAAGTAAAGTTGGTTATTTCAATGAATTATTCTATGAAGAAGAAACATTTAAAACAATTAATACCCCATGTCGTTATCAAGAAGAAGTATTAAAAGAACAAGATAAAGCTAAACATTTAAAATTAGTAGGTATTGATTATAGTTTATATACTGGTGAATTATTTACTAATAACAAAAGAAAAGATGTTTTAACAAAAGTTAAGAATATTTTAGTTGATTATAATAAAGGTAACTTTCAAAAAGGTATTTACTTACATGGTAGTTATGGTTGTGGGAAAACTTTTATTCTTGCTTTTTTAGCAAAAACTTTAGCTGATAATGGAGCGGATACTATTTTTGCTTATTATCCAGATTTAGTAAGAAAAATTAAAAGTTTAATTGGTAAAGAAGGTTTTGAAGAAATCATTGAAGAATTAAAAAAGATAGAAGTTTTAGTTTTAGATGACTTTGGTGGAGAAATGCCAAATAGTTATATTCGTGATGAAGTATTACTTCCAATTCTTCAAGAAAGAATGGCTTATAAAAAACCAACATTTATGAGTTCTAACTTAAATACTGAACAATTATTAGAACATTTAGCAGAAGGTAAAACAGGTGTTGATATGATGAGAGCATCACGTGTTTGGGAACGTATTAAAGTTTTAATGGAAATTGTTGAATTAAAAGATGAAAATTACAGATAATTTGTCTTTACAAATAGATTAAAAAAGTATATAATATACATGTTGATATAATATTGCATTGAAATGGATATGATTATTAGATCATACAATTACTAGTGATGTAGGATAGTGGAAACTACAATTTGTACCTAATAGTTACTCCCATGGAGCAGTCATAGAAATATGACCGGTAGAACCCGATATCGTTCGTATGAGGTAAAAGAATAAATAATGAATAAAATTCTTTTATAAAATAAGGTGGTACCACGAAACTTTCGTCCTTTCTATAAAATAGGCAACTATTTATTGAAAAGGACTTTTTTATTTAAATTAAAAAGTTTTAAAATAAGGAGAAAATAACAATGATTAAAATTACTTTTCCAGATGGATCAATTAAAGAATTTAATGAAGGTGTAACATCACTTGAAATTGCTGCTGGAATTTCTAGCAGTTTAGTTAAGAAATGCATTATTGCGAAAGTTAACGGTGAATTATATGATTTAGTTCGTCCAATTGAAGT
>JAEIGA010003775.1_pt1 | contig 23599 bp, 14 predicted proteins | sample 9270691 | NCBI WGS metagenome assembly JAEIGA01 (sample SAMN17057246, study PRJNA624740) | gut metagenome | biome: biome; isolation source: fecal sample | host: Bos grunniens | place: China: Xizang | collected 2019 | reverse complement strand
TCTCCTTTTGTTTGTGGTCGTAGGATCTCTCCTCAGCTTGGGTTCTAGTGAACCGGTCGTTCCGGAAAAGGCCGTTCTGACCATTGATTTGTCATCGGGTCTTTCCGAACAATCCTCTGAAGACATTCAAGGCTTGCTCACCGGTCAAGGTGTCGCCCAAACCCTCGGCCTCTACAAAGCCATCCGCGCCATTGACATGGCAGCTACCGACCCGGCCATCCCGTACATCTACCTCAAATGCGACAATCACGTGATGAGTCTGACCCAAATGGAAGAAGTCCGCAATGCCTTGACCCGCTTCCGCCAATCCGGAAAGCCCATCTTGGCGTATGCTGACAACTACAGCCAAGGTTCGTTGTACCTGGCTACCGTAGCAGACAAGATTTACACCGCACCCCTCAGTTCTCCTACCATCCTCGGTTTGAGTTCCCAAATCCTCTTCTTGAAAGATATGTTGGACAAACTCGGTGTGGACATCCAACTCATCCGTCACGGAAAATACAAATCCGCTGGGGAACAATTCATCGCTTCTGACATCAGCGACGCAAACCGCGAACAACAAGAAGCTTACTTGAAAGGTATGTGGAACACCATCGCTGGCCCCATCTGCGAAAGCCGTAACTTGGATGTGAACGAATTCAACCGCATGATCAACAATATGGAACTCAACACGGCTGAAGATTTGATCCGTGTCAACTTGATCGACGCTGTTGTGACCCGCGAAGAATTGAAAGAAAAACTTGAAACCCTCTACGAAGTGGCGAAAGACGAAGAAGTGGAATACGTTGATTTGACAACCTACGCTAACGCCAAAGTTGTCGATGACTTCACCGCTACGGACAAGATTGCCATCCTTTACGCAGATGGTCAAATCAACGGAGCTGATGGCGAAGGCATCACCACCAACCCGATGGTAGAAGAAATCCGCAAGATCCGTGAAGACGACGACATCAAAGCCGTTGTATTGCGCGTGAACTCTCCTGGTGGAAATGCGCAAACCGCAGAAATCATCCGCAAAGAATTGCGTCTGTTGGCTGAAGAAAAACCGATGATTGCTTCTTACGGTGACTACGCAGCTTCCGGTGGATACTGGATCTCAGCAGAAGTTGAAACCATCTTCACCAACGCCACTACCCTCACCGGTTCCATCGGTGTATTCAGCATGATTCCGAGCGTGGGCAATGCTGTTCGCAAACACACCCACATCAACCCCGTCAGCATCAATACCCACAAACACAGTGATATGGGCTTGATGCGCAAGTTGGACCATCAAGAACGCGCAAACTTCCAAAAGAGCGTGGATGACATTTACAACAACTTCATCCAAATCGTGGCGGACGGCCGTGGTATGACTACCGAAGCCGTAGATAAGATTGCTCAAGGCCGCGTATGGTGTGGTCAAGACGCGATCGGCATCAACTTGGCTGACAAAATCGGTGGTTTGAAAGAAGCTGTAGAATACGCAGCAATCGTAGCGAAACTCGAGGCTTACCGCACCGTTGAATTCCCGAAAGAAAAATCCGGTATAGAAAAATTGATGGACACTTTTGCTAACACCTCCGCTGCTTTGGACGTGCTCAGCGATCCCCAACAATTGACCGAACGCTTGCTGGAAGAAGCCAACGCTCGCACCGTTCAAGCCCGCTTGCCGTACGTGATTTTGCACACCAACTTGTAGGAACCACCCTCCTGCAAGCTCGCATAAAGAAGGGACCCGACTTTACGTCAGGTCCCTATTTTTATGGTATAGCTGCTCAGTTCCTTTACAAACGGCACACGCCATCTTGCATGGCGACAGCGGCATCGATGGAGGCAATGGTCGCGAGGTTGAAGATTTCGCGGACGGGAGCTTCCACCGAAATAAAATGCACCGGCTTGTTCAATCCCATCTGGATCGGACCGATGGCTTCTCCGTAGCCCATGTTCAAGATGGTCTCGTAGGTGGCTGTTGCGGCGTCCAGCGAGGGGAAGATCAAGGTATTTACCTCTTTGCCCAGCAACTTGTTGAAAGGATAGGTCCGGTCACGTTTGTCTTTGTTCAAGGCGATGTCCACCTGCATTTCTCCGTCCACACAGAGGTCCGGGTAACGTTGGTGCAATTCGGCCACGGCATCGGCCACCATCGACGGCGGGGTGCATCCTTCGCCCTTCACCGAGCCGAAGTTGCTGTACGAAAGCATGGCGATGACGGGATCAAAGGAATAGTATTCAACAGCCCCCTTGGTCAGGCGGGTGATGTCGATGAGGGTGTCCTTGTCGATGCGTTTGTTGATGGTGGTATCTGCCAGGAACATCACTCCGCGTTTCGTATCCACGATGTGGAGGGTAGCGAAGGTATTGAAGCCCGGACGAATGCCGATGACATCTTTGGCAATGTTCGGAATGGTGTCGTTATTATAATAGGTACCGGCAATGAAGGCATCAGCGTCTCCGGTTTCGACCATCATGCAGCCAAACCAGTTGCGGCTGTACATCTTTTCGTAGGCATCGCGGTAAGCATACCCCTTGCGGCCGTTCTTTTCAACAAGCAACTGGGCATAACGTTCGCGACGCTCGCGTTCGGCATGTTCGCGGGGATTGACAATCTCAAGCCCTTCCAACGAAAGTCCGAGTTGCTCGGCACGGGTGCGGATGGTGTCTGCATTGCCCAGGAGAATCGGATGACACACGCCTTCGTTGTGAGCAAGGACGGCTGCTTGGAGGATGTTGTCGGTATTGGCTTCCCCAAAAACAACGCGCATCGGGTGGCATCGGGCCACTTCCACAAAACGACGGATGAGTTTGTTGTCGTAGCCCATCATCGTCTTCAAACGGATGTCGTAGGCCTCCCAGTCCGAGATCGGCTTGCGGGCAATACCGGATTCCATGGCTGCCTTGGCTACGGCCGGTGCCACAGCGGAGAGCAAACGGGGATCCAAGGGCTTCGGAAGGATGTAATCCGGACCGAACTTAAGTTCGTCCAAGCCGTAAGCAGCATTTACCACCGTCGGCACGGGTTCTTTCGCCAGGTCGGCAATCGCTTTGACTGCGGCAAGTTTCATGGTTTCGTTGATGGCCGTAGCACGTACGTCCAAGGCTCCTCTAAAAATATAGGGAAAACCCAGCACGTTGTTGATCTGGTTGGGATAATCCGAACGGCCAGTTGCAAAAATCAAGTCTGGACGCGAGGTGCGTGCCAATTCGTAAGCGATCTCCGGATCCGGATTGGCCAAGGCAAACACGATGGGACGATCGGCCATTGAGCGCAACATTTCCGGCGTCAGCATGTCCTTGACCGACAAGCCCAAAAAGACATCCGCATCCACCAAGGCTTCGGCCAGGGTGTTGACCGGCCGGTCGGTTGCAAACTCCCGCTTCTGTGCATTCAAATCGTTCCGACGGTTCGAAATCACACCCTTGCTGTCGCACATCACGATGTGTTCCGGCTTCACGCCCAGCTCCACGTACAACTTGGTACAAGCCACAGCGGCAGCCCCGGCACCGTTCACCACCACGCGCACTTTGTCGATCTTTTTGCCTTGCAATTCCAACGCGTTCAGCAAGCCTGCTCCTGAGATGATGGCCGTTCCGTGCTGGTCGTCGTGCATCACCGGGATGTCACAAACTTCCTTGAGTCGACGTTCGATCTCAAAACATTCGGGGGCCTTGATGTCTTCCAGATTGATTCCCCCAAAGGTCGGGGCAATGGCTTTGACAATTTGGACAAATTTATCGGGGTCGGTTTCGTCCACCTCAATGTCGTAGCAGTCCAGGCCCGCAAAAATTTTGAAAAGGAGGGATTTCCCTTCCATCACCGGCTTCCCTGCCTGAGCTCCGATGTTGCCCAAACCCAGGACCGCCGTCCCGTTGGAGATTACAGCCACCAAATTACCCTTGTTCGTGTATTCGTAAGCATCCTCCGGCTGCTGCTCAATCTCCAGACAGGGATAAGCCACACCGGGCGAGTAAGCCAACGAAAGGTCGTGTTGGGTCGAATAGGGTTTGGTCGGCAGGGTCTCGATCTTCCCCGGCTTGTCCAACCGGTGATAATCGAGGGCCATCTTCTTATTTATTTTTGTCATAATCGTATTTATTTTTCTGGTCTTAACAGGTCGTCTTACCACAATTATCAGACCATTTCTTTACTTTTTTTATCAATTTTTATACAAAGTTACGAATTTCCTCGATATTGCGGACGATTTTATCCCCATTCCGACTATATTTGCGCATTGACTAAAATTTTTCACGTATATGTTTGCATTGACTAAAAAAGTTTGGCCCTTGTTTTTGGCCCTCGGACTCGGCTTGGCTCTGACCAGTTGTGAAGACAAAGAAACACCCAAACCAGAGCCGGAACCGGATCCGATTGAAACCCCGACCCTCACCCTCAACAAAACCGAAGTATTGGCCCCGAAAGGTGGCGGATCCTTCTCTGTAGAAGTAACCGTTACCAACGCGATTGAAGGCCAAAGCATCGAAGTAACCACCCCGCAAGTGGAATGGATTACCGATGTGGACACCAGCATTGAAAACATCATCCAGTTCGCTGTTGTAGAGAACAAAGAAACGGAAGTACGTGAAGCCTCCTTTACCATTTCCTACACCGATGCCGAACCCGTTTCTTTCGTCGTGAAACAAGAAGCAGGTGACCCGATTGCCTTTGTCTACGAGAACTTGGAAACCGGTCTGAACGAATTCGTCGTGGACATCATTCCCGCGGACAAAACAACCCCGTATATCTTCTTCACAGCAGACCTTGCTTACATCCAAGAATTCGGTCTGGATGACGATGATGCCTTGTTTGAAGACGACATGGTCTATTTCGAACAAATGGCTCCCACATTCGGCATGACCTTGGCTGAATTGTTGCAAGCCATCGCCCATACCGGCGATCAACGAGGCGGCACCACCGGTCTTTCTCCCCAGACCGACTACGTAGGTTACGCTTACCACATTGATATCGAAAACCGAGAACGCTTGTCGGACATCATCCGTTTGAACGTAACCACCGAAAAATTACCTTTGACCGAAGTAGACTTTGATGTCACGATCGATGTACGCGGTCCGAACGCAACAGCTCATGTAACACCTGTTGACTACGACGGCCACTACAACTGGATTGCCATCGATGCGGCCAAATACGAAGAAGCATTGGGAGATGAAGACATGGGTGAGTACATCATCCGCAGCTGGGCAACCACCGTCGATACCTATTTGTACTACGGATACAGTGTGGAATTTCTCCTCTCACAATGCAAACAAGGGGTTCAAAGCATTGACATGATTGACATGGACCCGCTCACCGACTATGTCTTCGGCGTGTTCGCTGTCAGCGAAGAAACGGCCTATCCTTGTTCCGAACCCTTGACCATACCCTTTACCACGGAAGATATTCCGGAATCTGACCTGGTCGTTGAAATCAACATCAAAGAAATCCAATCAAGAAGCTGTGTTGTTGACTTCATCGCCAGCAACGACACCGATCCGTACTTCGGATCCGTTCTGCTCAAAGAATACTACGAATCATTCGGAGCCACGGACGAAGAACGCTTGGCCTTCATCGCTGAAAACTACTACGTCCCCACCAGCACGGGTACACGTATGGATCAACACTTTGAAGAATTGGCACCGGAAACCGAATACGTAGCCTTGGCCTTCGGTTTCATCGGAGATACCGTCAACACCCCATTGTACAAAGAAGAATTCTGCACCTCAGCCGAAGTAAAAGGAAAATGCGTTCTCACATGGGACATCAATGGTTATTATGATGCCTCTGCGATAGCCGCTTTGGATGAAAACTTCGCTGCATACGCTGAGTCAGGTGCTGCAATCCTCGCGTCGGATGTCATGATTGAACCCGATTCCGAAGTATACTACTACAATATTTTCCACGGTCAAAACGAAGAAAAAACTGAAGCCGAATGGATTGAATCCCTGATCAGCCAAGGCAAAGCTCCAAGAAAACCGCAAGCCTTTCTCTTGGATTACGATATTCCATTGACCTTCGCAGGCTTTGCTGTAGATGAAGAAGGAAACTATGGTCCATTGTATCTGGAATACTTTGTGCTGACCCCCGACAATGTGGGTGATCCGCAAGATTTCTTGGAATGGTACTACAATGCATTTCCTTCCAACAGCCAGATGGCCATGCCTAAAGAGACACATGAACTTGCACCCTATACCGGTGGACTTACCCTGAAAGAACAACCCGTCGTACGCGAACAATCGGTTTCGCAATCCGGCCGCATGGTGTACTGTCCGGTTGAAAAACTGGATCATGCCCAATCTCAACGCAAAGTCCAAGTAAATTTCTAACGGACCAGCCATCGGCTGATCCGACAAAAAAAGAGGATGACCCGCGGGTCATCCTCTTTTTTGTATCTCGTCCGGTTCCATCGGAACAAATTATCATCGAAGAGCTACTTCACGACAATCTCATCGGTGAAGACAAAGCCTCCAAAGGCTCCGCTTTGGGCCTGATAGCGCACATAACGAGCGGTTGTTTCGCCTGTCCAACCGTAGGGAACAAACCGGACTTCGCCATCCCTAACCACCTCGTGTTCGTGGACCACCAACTCGGTAAAGTTCTCGTTGTCATCGGACACGGATATCACCACGCGGGCCGGCAAAAAGACTTCCGGACCACAGACCTGCATAAAATCAGCAGAAATCGACGAGAGTGGCATGGATTCGCCCAGGTCAATGGTCACATCCAAACGTCCGCGCCGAATGAAACCTTGCCAACGACCGTCGCCGTAGGTCCAACCCCCACGTTTGCCATCCGTCAACGCCGCATCGCCTCCGGCCGCATAGCCGGGATAATAAGGCAAATGATAGGTAACCGGTTTGCCCTTGGCCAAGTGGTCAATGTCCGTCAAGGCTTCCGGCCGGTTGCCGAACTCGTGAGCCAGGTCAAAAGGATGGTAGCCCGCTTCCTCGAACGCAGCACACCACACCAAAGCGCGGCGGTGGAAATCCGACCAATTCTTTTGCTCCGGCTGGGTCCAAGCCACCTCTGCCAAAGCAAAGAGGCGGGGATAAATCATCATCTCAGCGTGCTCGACAGTGGGAACGTACTCACACCACAAATTGGCCTGTACCCCCAGAATACGCTTGGCTTCGTCCGCTTTCAAGGTATCGGGAATGGGTTCAAACGAATAGACCTTTTCCAAAGGCAGGTAACCGCCCATGGCCTCCGGCAACGTATGGGGTGCATCTTGGTAGGTATCAAAATAACAATGAGAACCCGGGGTCAGCACGGCCGACTCTCCGGCTTTCACCGCTTCCAAGCCACCTTCGATGCCGCGCCAGGACATCACAGTCGCACCGGGTGCCAAACCGCCTTGCAGGATCTCGTCCCAACCCAACAGACGGCGACCTTTGGACGTCAGGTAGGCCCCCATGCGACGGATCAGGTAACTCTGCAATTCTTCCACGTTCTGCAAGCCTTCGCGCTTCATGCGGGCCTGGCAACGGGCACAGGTTTTCCAAGCCGCCTTACCGGCCTCGTCCCCGCCCACGTGGATGTATTCCGACGGAAAAATATCCATCACTTCGTCCAGGACGGTTTGCAGGAAGGTAAAGGTTTCCTCACGACCGGGGCAGAAATCGGGATGCTTGTACGGCTCACCACTGCAAGAGAGCTCCGGATAAGCTGCCAAGACCTCTTCGGAGTGGGCCGGCATTTCGATTTCCGGGATGATCTGAATGTGACGCTCAGCAGCGTAGGCCACCAGTTCCCGCAATTCCTGTTGGGTATAATAACCGCCAAAAGCATCCGGACTCCCTTCTTCCGCATAGGTCCGGGAACCGAACCACCAATCCTTCCACAACGGAGCGGTACGCCAAGCGGCAAAACCGGTGAGTCGCGGGTAGGCCTTGATCTCAATGCGCCAACCGGCCGCATCGGTCAAATGCAAGTGAAGGCGGTTCATCTTCAAGGCCGCCATGGCATCGATTTGCTTTTTCAAGAAGGCTGTATCGTAGAAATGGCGGGAAACATCCATCATAAAACCACGCCAGGCAAAACGGGGTGCGTCCTCCACGGTCACCACCGGAATCCGACCGTTGTCACGCTGCAACTGACGCAGGGTCTGCTGACCGTAGAACAAACCGGCCTCATCGGCAGCTTCGAGCACAACGGAGTCGCGAGTCACACGCAGGCGATAGCCCTCCGCAGCCGTTATGCCTTCCACCAAGGTCTGACGGAAACGGGCAGGTTCCCGCTCCAAGAGACTCGCATCAAAACTTCCTTTTCCATAGGTCATTGCATTCGGTTGCGGCAAGACCCGTGATTCCTCCGAAGAAGAACAGTTCCACAAACCCAGGCAAAGGGCCAGGGTCAGGAATCCCTTAACGTACTTCAATTTCATCGACAAACAAGAATGCAGGCAAGCCCCTGCCATTGTGCCATTCCGGCAATGAATTTTCAACAACTGCTTTTACGCGCACGTAACGTGCTTCTACCTTCGGGAAGGCGTAGAGGTGGTCGTAGATTCCGTTGCGGTCCTCCAGCGTCATGCTCGGATAGGTTTCGTGGATCACTTGGGTAAAATGTTCGTTGTCCAAGGACACCTCAATCACCACTTCGCGGGTATCGCAGATCCAGTCTCCTTTTTCCACACAGGTAGAGAATTTCACTTGTTCCACCGTTTGCACCGACTGCAGGTCGATGAGGGCATCCATATCCCCTTGGTAGAAGCCCAACCAACGACCGGTCTTGTAGTTCCCATTTCCCTTCAGACCGTCCACCAGGACACCCGGACCGGAGAAGGTATAACCGCGGTGGGTGGGATGAGCCAAGGTAATGGGACGGGTGGTCGCCAAGTTGAATTTGATTTGTTCGCTGAACACACGGCTATAGTCCTGACCGCGTTTTACGACTGCTTGGAAACGGCCATCTTCCTTCACCGCCACCGGACCGTTGTACAACGAACCCTTCTTGCGGGGATCTGTACCGTCGGTGGTGTAGTAAATCGGGGCATCGTCCAAGGTCTTCAATTCCACCAGGACAACATTTTGTTCCGAATCCGGACGAATGGAAGCTTCCACATCGAACAAGTGGGTTGCAAAATTGTAATCCAACATGCGGTAACGGTCGATCATGGCCGGCAAACGCTTCAGAAAATCTTCGTAATTACGTTGTGCCTTCTCGGTCCATTGGATTTCGCACAAGGCCGCCATCCGCGGGAACTCCATGTATTGAACTTGTTTGAAATCAGCAATGTACTCTGTCCACAAGTTGGCTTGGATACCCAAGATGTGGTGGTGTTTGTCGGCCGGAATAGATCCGAACGGAGGTTCGAACGAGTACACACGGTCTATCGGAGTAAAACCACCGATGGCAATGGGTTCGTCTTCGCGGTTGTTGGTTTGGTAGTAATCAAAATACAAGTGGGTGTGGGGACTCAAGATGGCATCGTGATCCAGGTGGGCTGCTTCGATGGCCCCCCCGATGCCGCGCCAAGACATCACTGTTGCGCCAGGAGCCAAGCCTCCTTCGAGGATTTCATCCCAACCAATCATCTTACGGCCATGTTCCGCCAGGAAATTGCCAATCTGGGTCATGAACCAGCTTTGCAACTTCATTTCGGCTGAGTTCTTCGCATCGTCTTTCAAGCCCAATTCTGCGATTTTGGCCTGGCAGGTTGCACAGGCCTCCCAACGGGCCTTCGGACATTCATCACCGCCCACGTGGATGTATTCCGACGGGAACATCTCCATCACTTCTTTCAACACGTTCTTGACAAACTCCAGGGTCTTCGGATCACCGGCGCAGAGTACGTCATCGGAAACGCCCCATTGTTGCCATACTTCGTACGGACCACCGGTACAACCGAGTTCCGGGTAGGTGGTCAAAGCCGCCAACATGTGACCGGGCATGTCCACTTCCGGGATGACGGTGATGTGTTGTTGGGCTGCATAGGCTACAATCTCCAGGATTTCGTCACGGGTGTAAGCCCCTCCATAAGGAATGCCATCGTACTCACCGGTGTTGTGACCGATGACGGTACCGTCGCGACGGGAGCCGATCTCGGTCAACTCAGGATAGGCCTGGATGGGCAAACGCCAACCTTGGTCGTCAGACAAGTGCCAGTGGAAACGGTTGATGTGGTGCAAGGCCAACATATCGATGAAGGTCTTGACTTCGTCCACGGTGAAGAAGTGACGGGACACGTCCAACATCGCACCGCGCCAAGCAAAACGGGGACTGTCTTCAATCACCACCTCTGCCAATTGAACGGAGCCGTACTTGCCTACAGGCACGGATTTCCGCAAGGTTTGGATGCCGTAAAAGACACCGGCCGGCGTAGGAGCGGCAATGACGATGCCGTCAGTTGACACGGTCAAACGGTAAGCCTCTTCGGGCACGGCTTGCCCTGCACCCACGGTCGGGTCAATGACCAATTGGATCCCTGCCGGAGCCGCAACTCCTTCTGCAAAGGGTTGGAGTTTCAAATCAATTCCAGCCTCGTGACGGAGGTAGTCCGCCAAGAATTGCGCATTCTCGGGCATCGAAGCCACAGATTCCGGATAGGTAACCACCATGCCGTCTTGCAACAGGAAACCTTGACCTTCCGCATACACAATGGATTGCGGGAGCGGAATGGTTTCGTAAGACGCTGTGCTGGTAGAAGTACTGCAAGCCACGGAGCCTGCCAGTAAAATCACGGCCGTCAGGGCCGCCAAAGCTTGGGTACGAAAACGTTTCATAGTATGACTGTTTAATTATGATTCAAAGGTGTTTGGGTGGGAAACACATCGGCTAACTGCCACAGGCACAGGGCCGGTCCCTCGGTTTCTGTCGCTGGCAAACGTTCGTCCTTCAGTACGATGACACGAGGCTCGCCGGGATAGAGGTCAAAGAAATTATCGCTGTAGCGGAGTCCTTGCAACGGGATTTCCAAGAAGACATCCCGGGCCAGGGTCTCACTTTCCAAGGTTACGGTCCAACAACCCTCGGTTGCCTCTACCTGCATGCGGATGTCTGCACGGGGCACAGACATCTGTTTGGGTTTCACCAAGGCTCCCAGGTGCTCCCAATCGGTGCCCTCGTGGGTTTCAAAGCGGGTCCGGATCAAGACCTCCTCGGCGGGACGTCCTCCCAGGAGTTCGTCCACGGTCAGGGCAAACACCGGCACGGTGCTATTGGCCTCAAAACGGATGCGGCGTTTCCACGTGTGCAGGACCTTTCCTTCGGAATCCAAGGTTTGCACGGTCACCCGTACGCGCGAACGGTCTTCCAGGCGGTCGGATGCCGCATAGAACTGGATCAAGCCAGCTTGCTCGTGCCAGATCACGACTTCCGGAGCATAGGCCCGGCGCATCTGGTAATGCAGGGCCTTCCAGTTTCCGTAATAATCCACACTGGCCCAAGAGACGGTCGGCCAGGCTTCGTTGAACTGCCAGTACAAAGAGCCCATGCAATAAGGACGGTGACGACGGTGGGCCTCCACCACGTCCCGCATCCCCTGACCCTGCAAGACCTGTACAGCATAAACAAAGGTCGGAAAATCCTCGGGCACTGGATAGTACATTTCCAAATATTTCTTAATCAGGCCATTGCCTGTAGAAGCCTTCTGATGGGTCCGCATCACCTCTGAGTTCAGATCGTAGTCCGCCTCGGTCGCAAAAGAAGCCACCGTCTTCATCTCCGGAAATGCCTGAAAACCGTATTCGCTGACAAAACGGAACCGGTCGTTGTCCATGCTTTCGAACGGTTTCTGTCCGTACCACAAACCCCAGTTGTGGGCGTCCCCCTGGGTCCAACTGTCGGGACGACCCCAGTTTGCGGACAAAGGAGAACCGTGCAGGTACGGTCGTTGCGGATCCAACTCGGCAACCACCTCGGGCAGCAGTTCGCGGAACAACCGATCATAATCGGCCTGCATCTGTTCGTACACACCGGGATAGGGGCTGAAGCGGCGTTTCCATCCCCAATATTTGATACCTTCCTCTACCTCGTTGTTGCCGCACCAGAGCACCAAGCAAGGGTGACGGCGCAGGCGACGGAGGTTGTATTCCGCTTCTGCACGCACGTTCGCCAGGAAGGCACTGTCCGCCGGATAGGTCGTACAGCCGAACAGGAAATCCTGCCACACCAACAAACCGGACTCATCGGCCAGTTCGTAGAAGTCATCGGACTCATAAATACCCCCGCCCCAATGACGGATCATGTTGAAACCAGCAGCCAAGGCATCGTCCACAACCCGACGGTAACGGGCCGCATCCATCCGCGGCAACAAAGCGTCACCCGGCATCATGTTCGCTCCCTTGGCAAACAAAGGACGCCCATTGACTTGGAAATAAAACGAAACGCCTACGGAATCGGGGTCCTGTACCAACTTCACTTCCCGTAGCCCGACGCGTTCCCGACGCTCCACCGGTTTTGTTTCAAAAGAGGCAGCCGGATCCATCGGTTCCAACCAACGGATCTGGGCTGTAAAATCATAGAGGGTCGCCTCTCCCCAACCGTGGGGCATCCAAAGTTTGGGTTTGCGGATGACCTGCTCCAACACCTGGGTCTGCAAGCCGGCTTCCACCGACACATCCACACTGTCCCGACCCAAGGTCTTGCCATCCAAGGCATAGTCAAAATACAAACGGGCCTGTCCAGCACGGGCCGCCTCCCACTGCAATTCCCGGGAGACACGGGCTTCCTGCTCGTTGGCCTGCAGCACGCGCACATAGTAATCCTCGATGCGCACATCCCGCCAGAATTCCAAATAAGCCGGTTTCCAGATACCACAAGTCACCAAACGGATCTGCATGTCCCAACCATAACTGTACGGAGCCTTTCGGGTGTACACACTGGTCTTTTCGGGATGGTGGTCGTTGTCTGCCGGATAATCAAAGCCGGCCGCATCGCGCATGGGCATCACCTCCCGGATGGGCGAGCGGAAACGCACCTCCAAACGGTTGGTCCCCGGTTTTAACCAGTTTTTCACTTCGTAGGCATAGCCCACAAACATATTTTGCACGGACGCCACGGCGTGTCCATTCAACCAGATGTCCGCATAGGTATCCAAACCGTCAAAACAAAGACGAACCCCATCGTGGCACAAGTCCTCGGCCGACAGGTCAAAATCCAGACGGTAGGTCCAATCCTCGTCTTCCACCCACTGCACCAGAGCCTCGTTCGTCCCATAAAAAGGATCCGGGATCAAGCCGTGGTCCAACAGGTCCTGGTGTACCGTTCCGGGCACTTGGGCACTCCGCCAAAGACTATCCCCTACACGACAAAACTGCCAACCCTCATCCAAGGGTTGGCGTTTTTGGGCCGTCAGGGTCATGGCTGACAGCAAAGCAACAAACAGCGTCAGAAGCCTACGCATACTTATTCGGCTTTAGAACTGTAATAACGCATGAACTGGGTCCGTTCAAACAATTCTTCTCCTCCGACTGCCGAAGCATTCATGCGACCGCGATACGCCGCCAACGAAGCAAATCCTTTGCTTTCCTGCCATGCTGCCACACGGTCCAGCATCTTGGTAATAACGTCCGGTCCTTGTTGGTAAATGGCACTGCAAACCTGTACAGCAGAAGCTCCGGCCAACAGGGCCTTCACCATGGCATCCCCATCATGGACCCCACCGGATAGAGCAACGGGGAAATTCGGCAATTTTGAAGAAAGAATGGCCGTCCAACGCAGACCATTGTACAAGTCTGCCGGACTGCTGAACACGTTGCCCGAAGTATATTCCAATTTTTCAATATCGATGTCCGGCTGGTAGAATCGGTTGAACAGAACAATACCAGCAGCACCGTGGGCCGACAAACGATCCGCCATGGCAACCGGAGCCGTCAGATTGGAGCCCAATTTGACCACCACAGGAATTTTGATGTCCTTGATCACTTGCTTTAGCACATTCACGTGCATTTGTTGGAATGAACCTGCCTGGTAATCGCGTGCGGTACGGAGAGACAGAATATTGATCTCCAACGCATCCGCGCCTGCCTGTTCAAACAAGGCCGCATATTCGCCCCACTCGGAATCCGAGTGACAGTTGATGCTGGCAATCACTGGAATGGAGCATTGTTCTTTGGTATCTCGAATCAAGGAAATGGTTTCGTTCAATTGATGGTTGCGCACGTATTGAACCATGTAGTCATCGCCTTCGGTATGGCCATAATTTTCCATCTGACCGGCGTGCAAAAGAATCTGCTCTTCAAAAACGGACTTCAACACCACTGCAGCCGCACCGGCTTCTTCCCATTTCTTATTTTTAGCAGCAGAATTTGTCAATCCGGAACTACTGACAATGAGCGGGTTCTTCAATTCAAGGCCCGCAAAAGAAGTTCTTAAATCAGCCATAATTTGTCCATTTTAAAATTTGAACAAATATAGCAAGAACTTACGAAAAAATGATAATCTCGCCGATATTTTTGGTGTTTTCTGTCACTCGAAAACGGTCATCCAGACGCAGACCCGGCAAGAGCACCACTTCCTCCCGTTCACCCTCCTCGACCGGAACCCGAGAGAGGACCACCGGCTGCACCGATTTCTGGTGTACATCCATTTTCAAATCCACGAAAAAGTCACTGAGTTTCTTGCTCCCTGTCCGCATGCCATAGGGACGGAAACGGTCCGCAGGCCGCCAAGTCCGGCACACCAACGGAAAGCGCACGCGGTCGGCATCGAAATAAAGGCGTTGTGGAGCTCCTTCCGGGGAAAATTCAGAGGTCCTGGGCCCTACTGTCAAACGGAAATGGACGCCTTGAAACAGGTATTCACCCGGTCCGGGCAACAACAACTCCGATTCCAGGCTGTCTGGCCTGCGAAGTGGATAGACCCTCCACACGGCACCGGAGGTCACCAACTCGTGGGTCTTGGAAAGGAAACGTTTGCCCGATCCTGCGCCCAACGACTGCACCGCATCAGCCACCTGAGTGGGATTGAAACCGTATTCCGACAAAATACCGTGACAACAGAAATCCCGGTGCGGATCTTCCAACAACTGGTCTGAGCGAATCTCTACGCAATCCGAACGCTCAATCACATAGGCAGCCCGCCGTTGCGCCAGAAAGGCATCCAGCACCCCGTTGGCCTGCGCAAAATAGGCCATGTCCCGGGTGACTGTCTGCTTGAAGGAAGGATTGATCTTCTCCAATTCGGGGAAAACCACGTTCCGCAGACGGTTGCGGGCATAATGCGATTCCGCGTTGGTCCGGTCATCTCGGTAGGGAACGCCGTGCTCGTGCGCATAAGCAGCAATCTCCTGGCGGGAAATTTCCAACAACGGACGGATAATCGAACCGTTTTGGGAGCGGATGCCCTCCAGCCCCCGGAATCCCGTTCCCCGCAACAAATTCAGGAACAAGGTTTCCACCCCATCGTCCTGGTTGTGTGCCACAGCAACCCAGTCAAAACCCTCTTGGCGGAGGAGTTCTTCGAACCAGCCATAACGCAACGCACGCGCGGCCATCTGCGTTGAAATCGCATGCTGCTGTGCGTAAGCGGTGGTATCAAAACGTCGGGAATAAAAAGGAATCGAGGCTTGGGCCGCCCATTGGCGCACCAAAGCCTCGTCTGCATCACTTTCAGACCCGCGCAACGAAAAGTTCACGTGTGCAATGGCACAGCGTCCGGCCCACTCACTGCGACGGAAGAGATCCGCCATCGTCATGGAATCAACGCCCCCGCTGACTGCCAACAGGATCCGACCTGCCGGCCGTTCAGCCACCATCCGGCGCACAGCCTTTTCAAATACACGAATCATGGATTCGCCCCCTACTTGGTATAATTACCGATCAGGTAAGTAAAGGTCAAGCTAAAAATCTCTTTGAACTGAATTCGGGGAGCCAAGTCTCCGTTCTTGTCAGCAATCAGGATCTTGTCGTCGTAAATCAAGTTGGTACGGATGGTTGCCGAAAGGTATTTGTTCAACACTACGCTGGCATTCACATCCCACAACACCTTGATGTTTTGCGGTTTGTCCAAAAAGTCCGAGAAGAGGGTCAACGCGGTCTGCATTTTCCAGAGCTTGCGTTCCACCTTCACTTCCGTCTTCAACTGCGCACCGAACTCTTTGCGGACGTGCTGGTCTTCGGCATTCCCGTATTTCTTGCGCAATTCGGGTTTGTCCACGATGACCAAGTTTCCGGTCAAAGGTGCAAAGTTGACAGACAACATGGAATTCGGCTTGTAGTCCACACCAAGCGCGAGTGTCATGTAACCCGGTGCCAAGAAGCGGGAACTCAAGACTTTGATCGGCTCACCAGCGGCATTGGTTGAATTGTCAAATCCGTTGGTAAACTGCGTGCGGAAGTTAAAAATAGCAGACAGGTACAAGTCGTCGATGGCACGGTAACCCCATTTGCTGTTCAGGTCAATCTTATCATCCCCCTTGCGGTATCCGTCTTCGAAGGATTGGATGAAACCGTAAGAAAACTGAGCCCGGTTCTCCCAGATCATATCGCCTTTCTTGTAATTGGCGTGCATATCCACAAAGGCATTCATGGAGATGGTTCCACTTCCCCCCTCTGCCCAGTTGGTCAGGGAGAGTTGCGAGAAGCCCAATTGGTTCATGATTCCGTTGGTCCAATAGCGCGGCGGCGGAACCGGAACGTAATTGATGTCCGGAACCGGAACACGAGAAGCCCAAATCAGACACAATTCCTGGGGTGCGGACAGCGAATCCAAGCGTTGATCATTCTGAGCCATCAAACTCGTCCCGAAAAGCAAGAGCCCGAGACAACACAAAAGCAATTGTTTTCTCATGGTTTTCAAGTTTCTAGTTAGGTTCTTATTCTTCTTTAGCCAATACGTCATCGGAATTGTATTTGTAACCCAAGCGTTTGCCCGTCTTCATCCGTTCGGATTCGATCTTGGCATTCACTTGTTCCACACTGGCCACCTTCACAACATCGTACGGCGGCACCAACAAGTCAAACGACAAAGCATACAACATCGCAGATTCAACAAACGCCACCAACTCCTCGCGGTTCATCGGAATTTGACCGAAGAACTTCGGATCTTGACGTTTCTGACGTTTTCCTTCCACGAAGAAACAACGTTCCTGGTTCACGAACAGGCGGCCCACCAAATACCCCAAGTCACCGGAGCGGTTGTATTTCATGGAATCGTACAAGAAGTTGTACACATTGATCACTCCGCAGTAGGAATGGAAGGGATTCTCCTTCACGTACTCGTTCTTCCAAATGCTGTGGTCGCGATCAAACTGAAATACGTCCGTGTGCATGCTGAAAATCAACACATCATCGGCAAATTTCAACTCTGCCTCGAACTTTCCTCGGTCACGGTACTCCAAACGCACACGACGGTCGTTGGCGTTTTCCAACAAGTCCGTCAAGTCGTTGCTGATTTCACTCAGTACTTCTTTGAGTTGGTTGAATACGTCCAGGCATTGATTGAATACCTGGGCTTTGAGGCGGGATTTCTGATTCAATCCCTCCAGAATCAGGGCTCTGGTTTGCTGGTTAGGATCTGGGTCCATGTTTTTTCGAATAAGTTAAATATACGATTAATAAGATCTTGCAAAAATTACACGGCGGTGTGAAGGTTTACCGGAGTAAATGCAGGTGCCTTCTTCTTCCACCACAAACGAATCGGTCGGGATGCAACGGATGGTTGCTTTGGTTTCTTCCTTGATGCGTTGTTCGGTTTCGGAAGTACCGTCCCAGTGACACAACAAGAAACCACCTTCTTCGATCTTTTCCTTGAACTCTTCCCAAGTATCCACTTTGTACGTGTGTTCTTCGCGGAATTTCAAGGCTTTTTGGTAAATGTTTTCTTGGATTTCGTCCAACAGGTTTTGGATGTAAGCGGCGATGCCTTCGCGAGCCACCGAAGTTTTTTCCAAGGTGTCGCGGCGAGCCACTTCCACCATACCGGCAGCCATATCACGACGGCCGATTGCCAAACGAACCGGCACCCCTTTCAATTCCCATTCTGCAAATTTGAAACCGGAACGTACGTTGTCGCGATCGTCGATCTTCACAGAAATGCCCAACGCGGTCAATTCTCGTTTGATGGTCTCCATGTGAGCGACCACTTCCGCCAAGTCTTCAGCTCCTTTGTAAATCGGCACCATGACCACTTGGATCGGAGCCAACTTCGGAGGCAACACCAGACCGTTGTTGTCACTGTGAGCCATGATCAACGCTCCCATCAAACGGGTAGATACGCCCCAAGAGGTTGCCCAAACATATTCCAAGCCTCCTTCTTTGGTGGCATATTGCACATCGAATGCCTTGGCAAAGTTTTGTCCCAAGAAGTGGGAAGTACCAGCTTGCAACGCCTTACCGTCTTGCATCATGGCTTCGATACACAAGGTCTCAACAGCACCTGCAAAACGTTCGCAAGCGGTTTTCGGACCTACCACAACGGGCAAGGCCATATAACGGCGTGCGAAATCCGCATACACATTCACCATGCGTTCGCATTCTTCCATGGCCTCCTCGCGGGTTGCGTGAGCGGTGTGTCCTTCTTGCCAGAGGAACTCGGCCGTACGCAAGAACAAACGGGTACGCATTTCCCAACGCACCACGTTGGCCCATTGGTTGCACAAGATCGGCAGGTCACGGTACGACTTGATCCAGTTCTTGTAGGTATTCCAGATGATGGTTTCAGAAGTCGGACGAACCACCAATTCTTCTTCCAATTTCGCTTCCGGGTCCACAACCACACCCGAACCGTTCGGATCGTTCATCAAACGGTGGTGGGTCACTACTGCACATTCCTTCGCGAAGCCTTCCACGTGTTCTGCCTCACGACTCAAAAAAGATTTGGGGATGAAGAGCGGGAAATAAGCGTTTTGGTGACCGGTTTCTTTGAACATTTGATCCAAATACGACTGCATCTTTTCCCAGATTGCATATCCGTATGGACGAATAACCATACAACCGCGAACCGCCGAATTTTCAGCCAATTCGGCCTTCGTTACGAGGTTGTTGTACCAAAGCGAATAATTCTCTTCCCGATTTACAACTTCTTTTGCCATGTTTCTTTTCCAATTAATTTTTTGTTGGTATATTTTTTGATATATTTGTTCCTTTAAAAAGGACTACAAAAGTACAAATATTTATTCAAATCGGAGGTACAAAATGAAAAACTATGCACTTTCTTCCATCTTGGCCTTGATGCTTATAGTAACGTCTTGTGGAACAACTGCTTATCAAGCAAGTTCCCTCGAAGACAGCATTTACTACACCCCGAGTCAAACCAGCGACGAATTTGCTCAGGTTCAAGAACAAGCGTTGCAAAACCTTACCCAAGAAACCCAACAGGCCGCCGCCCAATGGAAGGCCCAGGTCAAAGACACCTTATACCTGACTGAAAACAACCAACAAGTCAGCCTCAACTTTGACCCGAACTCTGCCTACTATGTATCCATGGGAGAAGATGTCGACAACTTCACCCTGAACGTCAACATCGAGGAACCGGACTGGCGCTACAACGGCTGGTACAGTCCCTGGTACGGAACTTGGCACAGCCCCTGGTACTACGGTCCGAACCACCATTGGAATTTCGGTCTGTCCTTCGGCTTCCACTACCATTACAGCTGGTACAACCCCTGGTACGATCCCTATTTCGGTTTCTGGGGAGGCTATAGCCCGACCTGGTACGATCCCTGGTACGGTTGGTACGACCCTTGGTACGGTCCCTACCACCCCTTCCCCGGCTGGTACGATCCGTACTTCCCGCATTACCCCGGTTACGGTCCTGGTCACCAACCGGCCGATGTATTTGCCAAACGTGAAAACGGAGCCGGTGTCCGCGTGAATCCCGTCCAAGCCAATGCCGGCGGTGTGGTCAGCCAAGCCCGACCGCCCATCAACCAAAGCATTCCGACGAACGTGCGCCGCAAACCGATTCAAACCGAACCGGTAAAAGACATTGACGACGCAAAACGTCCAACAGCCATCAAAGACCGTGCGATTACACGCAAAGACCGTCCGGTTGCAGCGGACCGTCCGCTCGGCAAAGATCTCCCGACCCAGGCAACTCGTCCGGCTAACCAAAAAGACCGTCCGACCGCAGTGGACCGTCCCATCAGAAAAGATACCCCTACCCAAGTAACCCGTCCGAGTAACCAAAAAGACCGTCCGACGGCCGTTGACCGTCCCATCAGAAAAGATGTCCCTACCCAAGTAACTCGTCCGGCTAACCAAAAAGACCGTCCGACCGCAGTCGAGCGTCCTGCGAAAAAAGACAAATCTTCGGAAGTTAAATACCGTCGCGGTACAGAAGACAACCGCGGAACTGGTTTCGTGGAACGTCCGACCCAAAACAACCGAAATACCACAACGGTGAACCGTGGAAACAACAACCGTTCTACAACGACCATAAACCGCAACAACAACAGCCACCGCCAAAACTTCAACCACTCCAGCGGCGGAGGCAGCAACAGCGGCAGATCCGGTGGTTCCAGAAGATAAACAACGTCCGCAAACCGCATATTACCATGAAACAATACAAAATTGGTCTTTTGATTTTGAGCCTGCTGGCGAGCACCGCCTTGTGGGCTCAAAACGAGTTTGACGCCCTGCGTTATAGCAAACTTCAATACGAAGGTACAGCCCGCACACTGGGGATGGGAAACGCTTTTACCGCCTTGGGTGGCGACTTGGGAGCCATCTCCCTCAACCCGGCAGCAACGGCAATTTTCCATCACTCATCGTTCACCATCACCCCGTCCCTCAACATCAGTGGTGAACAAGCCAACTACCTGGACAACCTGAGCAAAACCACCAACAGCCGTTTCGGCATTTCCAACGTGGGCTATGTAGCCTACTACCCTACCGGCCGAAAACAAGGGCTCATCAACTTCAACTTTGCCGTGGTTTCCAACCAGATTGCCAACTACAACGGCATCAATGCCGCAACGGGGATAAACAACCAGCAGTCCTTGTTGGGAGCCATTGCCAACAACGTACGCGGCGTGAATCCGGACCGCCTCACCATCACCGACCAACAAAGCCCGTTCGGGAACATTGCAGACTTGTACATCCAAGCTTACAACTGCTATTTGATCGACCCGCTCGTGGACGAGAACAACCAGTTCACCGGTGAATACATCTGCGCCACCGAGATCATCAACGACCAAGGCCAACGCGTCCTGGCAGCCCCGGTACAACAACGCTACGAACGTTACTCCGCCGGCTACAACAACGACATCGCCTTTTCGATGGGCGGAAACATCAACCACAAGTTCTTCTTTGGTATCAACCTGAGTATCCAATCCATCTGGTACCAAAGTGCAGAATACACCCAAGAAAATGCCTTGCACGAAAACGACTTCCCCGAAACCGGCTTCCAATCCATGCGTCACAGTTACCACCTGAGCGGATCGGGTACCGGATTCAATGCCCGTGCAGGTATCATCTGGTTGCCAATCCGAGGTCTGCGACTGGGGGCTTCCGTCGCCACTCCGACTTGGATTCGCATGCAGGAACGGTGGTACTACACAATGGACAGCCAACTCAAACAAGCGTACTACTGTGACTCTCCGGACTATGCTTACAACTACGGAATACGCAGTCCCTGGCGCTGGAATGTCGGTGCCGCTTATACCTTTGGCAGTCGGGGTCTGATCAGCGTTGACTACGAAAATGTAAACTACGGAAATATCGAAATGAGTTACAACGGCGCTGCATCCTGGTTCAAAGAAGAAAACGGACGCATCCAACGCAACTTCTGCAACGTGAACATCGTCCGCGCGGGTGCTGAATACCGAATTACCGAGGCGTGGTCTGCCCGTGCCGGCTACAACTACTACAGTCGCAGCACCTTGGACTGGAACGATGCCTTGCACCTGGCTTCCGTAGGCGCAGGTTACAGCAACGGCCCGTTCTTCGCGGACCTTGCCTACCAACACCCCCTCCAATGGCAAGAAGAAACCTTCAGCTTCTTCCCCAATGGAAACAACAACCCGATGGTTGAGAGCAGATACCGCAACATACGCTTACTGCTCACCGTCGGACTCCGGTTCTAACGCAACTTTGATTTAGTACAACAAATAAGAAATCGCATCCGGACCCTCATTGCACAAGAGATCCAGGATGGACAATTCAGCAAGAAAGCCCTGCCGCTCGGAAAAAACCTGGTAGTAGGGCTTTTTTGTAGCCCAACGTTCGGGTACGGAACGCTTCGGATGCAAGGATTCCCGCAAATCCAACCAGCCTTCTTCAGCCGGATATTCGGTACGGTACTCGTCAGTAAAACGGATTTCGGGATTGAGACCCAACAACTCCAGGAGGTGTCGGATCAGGCGCAGGTTGGTTTCGAAAAGATTCGGCAAACCCTCATGCAAGACCTGCATCCACTCGTCGATGTAATACTCAAAAAAAGGAGATGAGCGATAAGCAGCCACCAACGCCCGCTCGTGCTGCTGAAGCCACGGTTTGGTGAGTTCGATCTCGGCTCTTGCAATGGGCAAAGGGCCACCCTCCGACTTACAAATGGGCAAGGAAAGCACCAATGGACCGTCGGCCGTAGCAATGCGTGCCCGGTTGCGCCACGACTGCTTCTGGTAGTTTTCGCAACGTTCCAGATAAACAACTTCCGCCGCTGCCACGGCACGAAACCAGGCAATCGGCGGAAAGTAAGCGGTACTCAGAACAGGAACTGGCTTATTCATCCAAACTTTGTCCAACAGCGGCACGGATGATGCCTCGTTTTGAATTACGGATAAAGTTCAAAATGGTGGTCTTTTCAGGACAGTCCGGAATATCGGTTTCTACTTTGATACAAGCATCCGAACGGTTCAAACCACTGTGGTAGATGATCTGATAAATTTCTTTGATGGTCTCGATTTGTTCCATGGAGAAACCACGGCGACGCAAACCGATGATGTTGATGCCCACATAAGACAAAGGACGGTGACCGGCCAATGCATACGGGGGAACGTCTTTGGAAACCAAAGAACCGCCACCCACCATTACGTGTGCACCGATGCGGGAGAATTGGTGAACGGCAGAAGCACCTCCGATGATGGCATGTTCATCCACTTCGGTTTCACCGGCAATACCCACATAACTGGTCAGAATTACGTTGTCATGAACCACGCAGTCGTGTGCTACGTGTGCATAAGACATGATCAAGCAATTGTTACCAACAACCGTTTTGGCTTTTCCACTGGCTGCAGTACCCCGGTTGATGGTAGCACATTCGCGAATGGTGGTATTGTCTCCAATTTCCACGTACGATACTTCGCCTGCGTATTTCAAGTCTTGGGGAATTGCGCCAATCACGGCACCGGGGAAAATCTTGCAGTTTTTACCAATCTTTACGTAATCCAAAATGGTTACGTTCGGACCAATCCAGGTACCTTCTCCGATTTCTACATTTTCTGCAATATAGGTAAAAGGACCGATTTCTACTCCTTCTCCAATTTTAGCATTGGGATGTACGGCCAAATAATTCATATCTAATTCGTTTAGCAATTTCTGTATTGATTTTGTGACCGGATTTCGATGCCCGTACGTGTGCACGGAATCGGCATCCTACCAAATATAAGTCTCCCAGAATATCCATCATTTTGTGACGGGCACATTCGTTCGGGAAATGCAAGTTCACGTTGTCCAAATAACCATTGGGGGTACGGGTCAAGCGTTGCACCCGGAACAGGTCGGCCATACGGTCTAACTCTTCTTGGGG
>JAEIGA010003774.1_pt1 | contig 23601 bp, 24 predicted proteins | sample 9270691 | NCBI WGS metagenome assembly JAEIGA01 (sample SAMN17057246, study PRJNA624740) | gut metagenome | biome: biome; isolation source: fecal sample | host: Bos grunniens | place: China: Xizang | collected 2019 | reverse complement strand
TAGATGGTAATTCAGGTGCTATCGTAAGACTGGAACAACCTAGGAACATAATACCGTAGCAACTATATGCTAATGTTGTAGCAGGTAGTTCAGGTGCTATCGTAAGACTGGAACAACCATAGAACATACTACTATAACAATCACTGGCAAGTGATGTAGCAGGTAGTTCAGGTGCTATCGTAAGACTGGAACAACCTCGGAACATACCATAATAACAACCACTTGCTAATGTTGTAGCAGGTAGTTCAGGTGCTTGAGTTAAACTTGTACAACCATCGAACATACAAAAATAACATCTATTTGCTAATGTAGTAGCAGGTAATTCAGGTGCTTGAGTTAAACTTATACAACTTTGGAACATACCATAATAACAACTATTTACCAGTGTAGTAGCAGGTAATTCAGGTGCAGTAGTAAGACTAGAACAACCTCGGAACATCTCATAATAACAATTGCTTACCGGCGTAGTAGCAGGTAGTTCAGGTGCTGTTGTAAGACTTGTACAAATAGAGAACATATTAGAATAACAATAATCTGCTAATGTAGTAGCAGGTAAATCAGGTGCTGTTGTAAGACTTGTACATCCGGAGAACACCCAACCATAACAATTAATTGCCAGCGTAGTAGCAGGTAATAAAATATTAGATGTATCTTTAATTTGCTTACTATTATGAAATAAACGGTAGTAACTATACGAAGTATTTCCGTTTAATAGTCTACCACTTACATTTAATAACCCACCACTTGTTGTTACAATAGTAGAATTATTTATTGATTTTCTTAATGCACCAGTCCATTTAAAATAAACGTTTCCACCAATTGCTATAGTTATTGTACTATTTTTAGTATAACTATTAAAAGTATTTCCTCCATCTGTTGAATAAGAAAGTGTTGGGGTATAATTATTCAACTTTATTGTAGATGCAGTTGAATCTACATTTATAAATCCTAACCAATCTTCAGTATCTAATAAATTAGTTGGTGCTTGCAATACAGGGTCTACTGAACGTGTAGTTCTTAAATTAAAAGTCGCTACTTCAGGTGTACATTTAGTAAATATTCCAGAATATGTATAACTATTTAATTGTTCATCAGTTAAATCTAAAAAGTCTTCTAATCCAGTACAACCATAGAACATTTCTTTATATACAAAATCAACATCTGTATCTATTAAATTTGGTACAGTTGCTAATGATGTACAAAAACTAAACATACTATCATAACAATATGGTGCTAATGTTGTAGCAGGTAGTTCAGGCACAGTTGTAAGACTTGTACAACCATAAAACATGTGACTATAACAACCTTCAGATAATATAGTAGTAGGTAATTCAGGTACTGATGTTAATTGTTTACATCCAGCGAACATTTCAGAATAAGCATATTCACCAACAGATTCACTTAGTAAAACAAGTTCACCTGCATCTGTTATACTATCACAATGACTAAATAATCCTTGATAAGCAAATGGAGTGTCTCCGTGTAATAATCTACCACTTACTTTTATATTTTCTCCATGTAATTCTAATCTACCAGAAGTAGCATTATTTAATAATGCTCCTTCATATTGAATATAAAGAGTATCATCAAAGTCTATGATTTCATCATTGTTATAATCATTAAAAGTTTCTCCATCAAATGAATATTGAATATTAGGTAAATAATCATTCATTCTAAATGATGAAAGCGAATTACTTTCAAACTTCAAGTAATCATAATTAGGTAAAATATTCATAAATTAAATTTAATTAAACTTTTATTATTATCTTTGTTTTATGCGAATTTTTATATCTTTTTGTTTATATTTGATTTCAAACATAGTATCAATAGATGAAAATAACATTTTATCACTTTCAATTAAATCAATCTCATTATTATCACTACTACCACCCAATTTTTCGATACGTTCTTTTTCATAACATGAATCTACATTAATAGTTGATTGATTAATAGTATCATCAGAATAACCATCAGCAACACCAACTTTATTATAACATCTTAATGAAATTAAATTTAAAACACCGTCTAATTTAGAAATTTCCTTTTCTAAATCACCTAAAAATATATCTTCACCCATTATATGTTTTCTAATATCCATATAATTATATACTAAATCAATAACTCTATTAATTACTTCACTTTTATCATAAGTTTTATCAACATAAATATTAATATCAAATGACAAATTAATAACTCTACCTGAACGAATTTCAACAAAATCATTAACACATTTATATTCTTTTAAATATTCTTTGATATTATCAGCAACAGTTTCAGATAGTTGAGACATTAAATGTCCTTGGTAATCTAAACCTAAAGTATATATCACAACTTTATTGTTTTCTTCAACAACAGAATGTCTAAAAGGTATACCAAATTTAGGGTGTATTTTACAAATTCTTGAATAATAATCTTTTAATGTTACACATCTTTCTTGTTCAGCAGAATTATATTTTATTAAATATTTAATTTCTTCATTTGAAGGACTATCTTTACCACCATACGAAGGTGTTGGATTTGTAACTTTCAAAGTGTTTTTTACACTCATTTTCTTTTTATCATTATTAGGGTCATTACAATTACCTGCTATATTCATATTTAAATATGTAATATTTGTTAAAGTATGTGCCCCAATATTAGATATTTCACCACCACCAACATGATATAAAATATACATAGTACTACCAACACTAGGTAAAACACCCATATAATCATTCGCTTCCATTCTTGACATCATATATCGTGTAAATTCACTAGCATCTTCAGGTATATACCCATATTTATTTCTTAATCCTGAACCAAATATAATTTTTAATTGACCATTATCTTGAAACTCCGTAATGAATTTATTTTTTAAGCGTTTCCATTCCCCTTTCATTGCTAAACGTATAGGTTCAGTTATCGGTAAACCTGTTTCTTCATCAAATACAACTGAACCATCTTCATTTGTTAATACAAATTCATCAACAGTTTCCCAAACAGGATTATAATAATTATCACTATAACTTCCATCAGCATTTTCATCAACAACATATCCAAATCTATGTTGTTCACATAAACTTTCTACTTCAAAATAACGTTCAACAGGTAACCCATTAAAATCATAATATTTTTCTTTATCTACAAAAAATTCATGTATTGATGGGTCTGTACTACTTGTTCCTTCTTTACATATAATACTTTCAACATTTGTTATATTACTATCATTAATAGTAATAGAAAAAAACGGTTTTATATCACCATTTAATATTGTTTTTTTATAGATTTTTGTTTGACCAGCTCTTGCTATACCTAATTTCTTATATGTGTAACCATTTATATTACCATTACCATCTCTCTCTGCTTTAATCTGTCTATTTGATATACCATTATTATCAAATTGCTGACTAAAATCTAAATCATCTACCAATTCAAAAGTAGTTTTACCATCAGAAAACATTGTCCCCTTTTTAATATAGGGTAAATAACTCTCATCACCTTCTGATATATTATTACCTGAATTATTAACTAAAGAATTATTTATAGGTATTTTACAACTTAACTCTACCTCAACAATTGCAGATTTTGGACCACCAATACGTAATCCATTGGTTCTAGCAATGTTTAATAATGATTCTCTTGATGTAGCACTATCAATATCAGTTTCTTGATATGCTCTATCAATATTATATGATAAATTATCTGCTATATCAGCAGGTATATCCATTAACCAATCGCCTATTCCTGCATCATTATAATTAGCAAATATATCTGGATAATATTTTTGTGTAATATCTAAAATACTATCTTTATATTCTTTATATGTTCTATTTAAATATGAAATTCTATTTTCTGCCATTTTTTTTTATATAATATGTTCTAATTGATAACGATGTTTTTCACCATCTCTTTCAAATACAGTATAATTTACTTTTACACTTATGTGATTATCTTCTACTCTTTCAGCAACAACATTTTCAACTTCACAACCCTTAATATATTTATTAACCTTATCTTTTACATGCATAACAACATCATCCCATGTATATTTATCATCAGGATTAAATAAATACTGAATTAAATTCGTCCCAAATTCAGGGGTTCTTAATCGTTGCCCCATAGGGGTAAATATTAAATGAACCATTTGTGATTTTACACTATCTGCTAATGTTTTATTTAAATCCAATAAATATTTACCATTTTTTATGTTCACAGGAAACTCTATTCCATATTTTTGTGTTCTTGCCATTATTAAGTAATTTGTTATATATAAATATAATAAATTTGAAATATTATAACAAAAAAAAAATCCCCCTATTAACTAGGAGGATTTAAAAATTTAACCACATTTGGAATATCCACAATTTTTACAACCGATACACCCACCTTCTCTAACTAAAGGTTCACCACATTCAGGACATAAATCAGTTAACACTTCATCTTCTTGAAATTGTGATAAAATTCTTGTAATGACACTAACAAAATGTGTGATATCAGTCATTGGTTTTTTCAATGTTTTTGTAATATGTTTGATAGCAACATTATGCCTTAATAATTGACTTACTAATAATGTTATAGTTTTTTCCTCATTAGTAATATTATTCTCTATAATATCATCAAATTCAACAACATCTGATTTGAAAATATAATGACATTTCTTTTGTCTTATAATAACCCCATCATGTGCATTATATACTTTATTAGGCCTAATCGTAAATAATTCATATGGTTTATTATTCATAAAACCAATAATAACTGCAAAATTTTCACCCTGAATTTTTACAGGAAAATATTTAGCATCTAATGTTTTAGGACGTTTTTCAGAGTTATTATCAGTTAATTTAATATTATTACTATTTGGTATTGATTTTGTTAAAATAGCACTACGTTTGCAATTATCACGCCATATTGTACATCCCTTTAAACCTTTTTTCCAAGCATTTAAATAAATGTTATATACATCTTCAACACTTGCACTTTCCTTTATATTTAACGTACTACTTATTGAAGCATCTATATATTTTTGAAGAGTAGATTGCATATCTAGCCTTTCCATAGATGGAACATCTTCTGCTGATATGAAATAATCAGGTAAAGTAATATCATTACCATATTTTCCATAATATTCTTCAACCAAAGGTACATTTACTTCATAAAAAGTATCTTTATTATTTAAAGAGATAGTTTTTCTAACATACTTAAAAGCAAAATTAGGTTCTGCTCCTGAAGATATTTGTAGTAATGATGCTAATGTACCTGTTGGTGCAATAGTTAATAATTGACTATTATATAAACCAAATTTAGTTATTTCCTCTTTAATATCATCAGAAAAATCTAAATTTGATATAAATGTTGAATGAATTAATTTTTCTTTTTCACATTTTGGATAACAACCAAATTCTTTTGCCATTGCTAAAGATTCTAAAACAGCAGTTCTTGCAACACATTTTAAAACCTTATCAACAATTACTATAGATTCCTGACTACCATAAGTTTTTTGTAAACGAATTAGCATATCCCCTAATCCCATAATACCTAAACCAATTTGTCTCCAATCAGCAACGCTTTCTCTTTGTTCTTGAAGTGGATGTAATGGTAAACCTTCAATCAATACTTCATTTAATGCTCTCACACTAATTTTTACTGATTTTATTAAATCTTCTTCATCAACAAACGCTTCATCAGTAAAACTATTTTGAACAAATTTTGATAAGTTTAAACTACTAAGTAGACAACTACCACCTGCCGGAAGAGGTTCCTCTGCGCAATTCCCTGTTAATATACCATTTGCAATAAATGTATGGTTGTAAGGTTCATTCATACAATATACATTATCAGCAATACCAGCGTCTTCAATTGATTCAACTTTAATAAATCTACTATCGTCTCTATTAGGATTACATGTTAAATCTACACGATGTGTTAATAACCCTAAACATTTAAGTCTACTAACATTAGTTGCATTTATTAATAGTCTATAACTATCTTGAACTACATATTCTTTATAATCATTATTTTCATTATGTGTTGGTAATATTCTATTACCCCCTTTTCTATAACATTTAATTGTACACTGTACACCAAGTGTATTCAACAATCTACCAACATTCTCCAAAAATTTTCTATTCACTGATGTAATATTACAAGAACCATCTGAAGAATTTCTAGTACCATCACTATCTATTAAACCAGCTAACCAACTAAGTCTATTTTTAATAGTATGTCTACAATCTGGTACAAATTCTTTATTATATGATTCACGTTTTTCTTGTATTGTCAAACATATTCTATTGTCTTTTTTATCTTCACGAATAATAGAATCAACAAAATATGGAACTAATTCTTTTTTCTTACCATATAATAAAATAAGAGGTTCATTTGTACGTTTAAGATAACCATCACCTGAGAAAAATCCTTGTGTATAATAAAATTTTTCATTATCAATATCATCACCATTATGTTCTATAACTGGCATATTATATTTAGGTAACGTATCACCAACTTTTAATTCTGTTACTGGTATTCTTCTACCATCTTTTAATAAGAATTTATGGTAATCAGTACAAGTTATTGTAGAACCATTAGAAAATGTAATTTTATTTACATGTTGATTAGTACCTGTATGTTTTATTTCAACTTCTGACCATTGATTACCATTCCATACAGTCACTTTTGTTCCAGCTAATGTACCAATTTCCTTATACCCATATTCTTTTGTTAAAATCAATGTACTACCAATAACACATGGATTTACACCTGCATATTTGAAATCAGTATTAGATAATACATTGTAATTAGATATTCTATCCCAATATAAAATTCCAGGTTCACCCATTTCCCAATTTCTTAAAGCTAATAAATGTAAAATTTCTTTTGCTTTAATTTTTTTTACATAAAACAATGCATCAACATCTTCTACTAAATATAATGTATTATATTCATTTGTGATATTACTACAAAGTTCTGATAAAACTGTTTGTGATAATTCTTTACCATCACTTCTCCAATATAGATAAAAATCATCATCACGTTCTACACACTCAAAGAATTCATCTGACATTCTTATTGATATATTTGCTTTCGTACAAATTTCTAAATCTGTTTTAAGGTTAATAAAATCAATAATATCAGGGTGTGTACAAGAAATTGAAATCATTAATGCACCTCTACGTCCTTCTTGACAAACTAATCCTGTAATATGTGAATAAAAATCCATAAAACTTACAGCACCTGATGTTGTTTTAGCTGCATTATTAACTAATCCACCTTTTGGACGTAGTTTTGTTATATCAACTCCTACACCACCACCATACGAAAATGTACGTGCCATATTAGCACCTGCTTGGAATATTGATTCTATTGAATCATCAGGTGGTGTAATAACATAACAATTAGACAATGTTGTTTTTACACCCTTTTTATCTAATCCTCTATTTGCTAAAATTCTACCACCAAATAAGAATTTCTTATTAATAATTAACTGTTTAATCTCATTATTACCACCTGAAACTCTTTCTAACCATTCATCAAAAGATTCGTTATTATATCGGTATTTTTTATTCCATATATCATAAGATAAATTATTACCATCTAACCAATCTTCCGCTTTTTTATCTTTTAATGACATAACTCATAATTTTTTTAATTAAACATAAAATTAATTCAAATCTTTTAAAGCCAATTTTAAATTATCAGGTAAATCTGATTCTTCTATTTCGTGCAATAACATACAATTATTAACAATATCTCTGTTAAGATTTGCAATTGATTCATAATATCCATGCAATGCTGCTAAACTTATTTTAATTTCATTACAATATAATATTACATAAACTATTTTACATTTTTCAATACCAGTACACTTTCCATTTTTTTTATTAGTTTCATAAGATGAATTAATATCATATCCTATAATATTTGATATATTTTCTTGAAATGTATTTAATGATTCTTGTAACTTTTCCAATTTCAACAATTCTGACTTTTTCTTTTGGACTATTTCGTAATGTAACCCCATATCAAAGTTATTACATACCATTTGGTCATAATATGTTAAACGTCTTTTTAATTTCTCAATGAAATCCATTTGTTGTTCACTTGTAACTAATTTTGTTAAATCTATTGAATTAAGTTCAGGTATAATATATTCAATATCTGTTTTATAAATAGAAGGACGTTCTATACTACTATCTTCAGATATATCAACATCACAACAACATACTTCACAATCATTTGTTTCTGATTTGTTAACAGATAATTCTCTAAAACAATCTGTTACAAATTCATCAATATCATCATAATATTGACCATTTAAGAATCCATAAAATTCAATATTTCTTTTTTCCATTGTTATATATTTTAATTAATTATTTATTTCAGTAAAAAACCTAGATATTGATTTTAAAAATTTAATTTTATTTATTAAATTATGTTTATCAATTTGTGTTTGACAAACACTTACATCAATATCTATTATACTATTATGTAATTTTTCTTCTAAGTTAGGTAAAATTTTTGTTTCATACCATTTAATATAATCATTACTTTCATTAACAATATCTTTGGAGTATTCATCAACCATATTAAATAATGTTTTATAAGGAATTTCATATAAATAATCATCACCTTCACTTGATAATATAGTTAACATTAAAATATTATCATTTGTTAATTGAAAATCAATTATATCATCATATTCAATATTTGAACCAACATTTATTAAAGTAGGTATTATTGTATATAAGATAATTTCATTATCATCAAAACTATCTACTTCAAAATCCCCCTTTATTATTCGTGAAAAATTGATTATATAATCATTCTTGAAAAGAAAATCTTCTAATTTATCACATTTATCACAAAATAATTTTACTTGTTCTTTTAATATATCACATATGATATTACGTAAATCCAAAAAAACACTATCTTTTATTAATTTATTACTTGTTGATTGAAATACCTTAAATTCTTCTAATAAATCATCCATATTTTAATTTTTATATTGTTGTTGAATTTGTCTTGCTATATTAACATTCGTTTGTTGTATGTTATCTATTGTTGAATCTATATCATTCACAGTACTAAAGTCAAAACGTGTAGTCCCATTATTAAAAGTAACATTCATAAAACTGTTTCTTGTTATTCTACCTGCTCTAAATTTATTTATAAAAATATTTAATAAATTTTTTAACCTCATTTCTTCAGTACGTGCAAATGATATAATAACATGCCCAATTTGAACTTTTTTAACAGAACCTCCTGCATGTGTTAAGGTAACAACTTGTTGACCTAACGAATCCTTAGTACCTTGAACAGGACACCATAAGGCAACATTAAATTCATGAGCTATAGCCTCTAATTTTCTCATTGTTATACCCTCTCTTGTATATTCTTTATCATCCAGTGATGAACCCTTTTCAAGTTTTAAACACTCAAAATAATCTATGATAACTAAATCAGGTTTAAACCCATTTGCTATCATTTGTTTTATTTTAACTTTTAAATCACTAGGCGAAAATTCTCCTGAATTTGGGTGAAAACCTATTACATTATTTTGAATTAAATTTTTATACTCATGTTGATTAATCGTTTGAATTACTTGAGGACGAATATCATCTCTACTTAAATCACACGCATCTATACCAGTTAAAAAAGCATAATATTTTCTTTTAATGTTAGTATCAACGTCTTCAAAGTGAACATGTAATACTTTATATCCTTGATAATTATTTTCTTCTGTCTTTGTAACTGCTGCATGTGCTGCAAACCCTGTTGTTGCACTCGTTTTTCCAACACTTGAAGGGGCAATTATAATACCTAACTCACCTTTAGCCAATCCACCATACAATACTTTATCTAATTCAGTAGCACCTGTCGGTATTGTTAATCTATAACTATCCTTCAAAGCATCTTCCATGTTATCAAACATTCGATACCCAAAATCTTTTTTGTTATTGATTTCCAATGATTTACGAATTATATCTTCAATTTCATTATAACGATTAATATCACCTTCTTTGATAATATCTTGCGCCATATTTAACGCTTTTGTTAAATTTTGTTGTTTGAAAAACTTTTCTGCACAACCTTCAATTAAATCAATACCTCTATTTTCAGTAGTTTTAATTTTATCTAACATAGCGCAACAACGTTCAACACTAATAATATCACTTATTTTACTTTTAATAAGTGTATCTAAATCCTTATACGTTGCAACACTTTCTGTTAAAGCATATCGTTCTTTCATGAAACCAACTATTCTTCTCAAATTATCTTCAGTAAACATATTTTGGTCCACAATAGATTCAATTGATTTGAAATACTCTTGGTCCTCAATAAACATTTTTACTAATTCTACTTGAAAATCTTCGCCTAAATAACCTAAATCAGTTCTATTAACTTTACTTGCTCTAGACATCTATTTTCTATTTTTATTAGTGAATTGTATTACAGTTTTTTTTTACTTGTTTTTACTAGCTATATAATTTTTCCACGAATTTACATATTCTTTATTATATATCGAATAAGAATACTTTTTAAAAGTGTTTACATCTATTTTTGATTTCTTCGCAGTTTCTTTATCAACACCATATCTAACACTCTTAGTATATTTATTTGGTGTTTCATCATCAACATTTGAACAAACCTTACAAATTTCATTTATAATTTCTACAACTAAATCAGGTTTACCACTATTCATTAATTGCAACATAGGATAAAAAGATTTAGCATTTGTAATATCTACACTATTACGCACATATTTAGGATATTTAGAACCATCCCAAATTCTAACATAAACCTCTCTATCATCTACCATGAACTTGAATTTAAAAGTTATATCTCCATATTCAACAAATTCTTGTTCATCCCATTCTTTAATATCATTTAATACAAAAGTTTCATCATCTTCTGTGCGTAATAAAATATCTCTAATAACAGATTCATCAGCATTATTTTCCTTTGCTTCTTTTAACGCTTTTTGTTTACTTGCAAATCCTGTTAATTTTGTTTTTTGTTCATATATATTAGACAAATATATACGACTTTTAGAGATTAAATCATTTTGTACTAATGACACTACATAATCTAAAGTATCATATAGTTCTTCAGAAACTAAACTTTCACTGTTAAATTTTGGTATTTTAAAATATCTTTGACAAATTATATTATCATTTGTCAATAATTGGAATTGAAATCTTTCGTGATAACTACTGTTATCAACTTTTTTTACATTTTCTTCCATCTCTTTTTACTTTTTTTTAGTTAAACATTAAATTAATTAAACATTTTTTATTTCTTTATCAATTAAAAATTTAAATTCAATAAAAAAATTAGAAAATTGTTGACTGTCCTTTAAATCATCAATACCATATTTTAATATAAGTTCATACAAATTTTCTAAACTCCTATTTTCACAATCTAATGGCGCATACATAATAGAATCCAATAATTCTTTTGCACTATCAGTCATTAATGGTTCCGATAAATTTATTATTTTTTCATTAATTTCATATATTTTATTACCTTGAACCCCATCTGTAACTGCATTTACTATATTATCTGCCCATTTTAAAGGTTTTTTCTTTTCTTTAACTCTATTTTCATTAATTACTTTAGCCCCTTCTATAATTTCATTTAAACTCACTTTTCTTTGTTTTAATTCCGGAAAATTATCAAAAAGAGTTTTTTCCCCAACACCTTTGATACCTTTGATATTATCGGATGTATCACCACATATTATCTTCTTTAAAACAACATTTTGGTAATGATACCCCATAACTTCTGTATGGTTTTTACTATTAATGAATCTAATATCTGATTTTGGAGGTTTAATCGCTAAAATAACATCATCTTTTTCAGGGTTATATTCACTTTTATGTATTAATTGTGATAAATCTCTATCATTTGAAAAAATCACAATATTTTCTTCAGGTTTTTTGTTTTTTACATAATATCCAATAAAATCATCTGCCTCAGTTTCATCACATAAACATTGTCGAATACATAATTCCTCCAAACACTCCATAATAATATTTCTTTGATAAAAGAAGTTATCTTTATCCTTTGTATCTTCTTTTTGTTTCTTTTTACCATATATTTTTTCTTCCATATATGATATTCTATTATTAAGTGCTTTCATGTAATCTGATAAATCAGAACCAGAAAAATTTTTATCTCTATTTGCTTTATATTCAATATTATAAGAATATCTTAATTCTCCACTATTATCACCATCCCAAAATACATAAACGTATCTGAAATTACCTTTTTTTAGTAAAATTTTTAATTGTAATAAAAACCCAAAAACTGCACCAACCTCAACACCATTAGTTGATAATTTTTTATTAGAACTAAATACAATCTCTAATAAATTTGAACCATCAACTAATAATGTGTTAAAAGGTTTTACTATTAAATTTGGATTATTCTTTAGTATTTTTTTCGGTATCGGTTGATTCATTTACTACCTCCTCTTGTTTTTTACAAGAACATACACAAGAAGAACTTTTTAATGGACAGAAAAAATATCCTTTATCGTTAATTAAAACATCACCATCAACATCAAAATTATAATTATTGATGTTTTCAAAAAATTCCTCTCTAGTTTTAAACCCTATATACTGAATTCCTTCTTCTTCAATAACAGGTTCATACTTAACACCATTTAAAAATAAAACATCGTTAAAATTAAATGTTTTACATTTTGTTTCATCTAGCTTAAATTTACTAGTCTCTTTCTTTACTAACGTTTCTTTCTTAATTAAATTAATTTCCATCTTTTTTTTTTATTTTAAATTAAACAATAAAATATTCGTGGACGTAATAAACCATCCACGAATAACACTAAATTACTTTCCTTCTTTCATTTCTTTTCTTTTTTCAGAAATACCTTTTCTAACATTTGATGCTGTTTCTTTTACTACTAACATCATTTTATTTACTCTTGTAGCTGCAGCAGAATTACCCTTTTCTTCAAATTTTACCGCATCTTCTCTTATTGATTCTAAATTTTGAATCATTTCATCAATTTTATTTACTATCATAACTTTCTTTTTTTTTTTTGTTAATTATTTCTTTATTTTTCCTACATTTATAGTACAATATGTATTACATAATTGTTACAAAAAAATGTATTTTTTTTTTAATTTTTTTCATCTTCCGACACTTCTTCATAAGAAATATCATTTTCCGTTACTTCAAATTTATTATCTGCTAAAATTTGTAGTTCTTTTAGTATATCACTCACTCTTTCTTTTTTATAAGTATCCAATTCATTAGGTGATATAAACCCTTTATCAACCGCTACAATAGGTCCTTCATAACAAACATTATGTGGAGGATTTAAGTGATTTTTTTCAACTCTAATTTTTGTTTCAGTACCATAACTATAATTAAGTCCTTTAGCAGTTGCTGTTAAACGTTTAACACCAGCAGTTAATTTACCACCCATAATAATTTCTAAACGTGTAGCATATTTAAAAGCATTTCCACCTTTTGTTTTCATAGTAGCAGGTCCAACTGGATTTGTTGTTGAATCCATCCATATTTTATTGATATACATCATCGTATTTGTATATTTTGAACTTACCTTTCTAGATGATGGTATTAAATCATTAATAATTTTATTAAATGCTACAGATAAAGCACCTGCTGCCCACATATTATTAGATGATAATGATTTATATTCTTTAAAACAACCTAAAGAACCTACTGAATCCCACACAAAGAATAATCCTGTATCAATTTCACCATCTCTTTGTGCTCTAATTAATTCTTCAATACAACGAGCTATATCTTCTAATACTGCTTCTCCTCTATTTTTAGTTGTATCCTTTCCTGTACTGTAATCAAACGTACCATATTGTTCTGCTAATTTTACTGTATTATAATACAAAAAATTACCCTCCCAGTTAACAATCATATTTTTGTCTTGATATGATATTTCCCCTGTTTCAGGGTCAATTACTTCTACTGTAACATCATCATATATTGGTGTAGCATCAAACCCCATTTTTACTGCATATTCAAAAGAAAATGAGTTTTCAGTATCAAATATAACTGGTATATCTCCTTGTTTTTGTGCTGCTACAATTGCATGATTAATTAATGTTGATTTTCCTGTATTAGAGTGTCCTAATACTGAGGTTATATATCCTTTAGGTATACCTGGTAATTTTGTTGCTTCCTGAAACGCTGATGGCATACTATACCAATCCAACGGTTTATCTGCATTACTTATCATACCTGTTTTACCTGTTTCATAAACCATTCCTTTTTTTTCTTTAAATGCTGATATCCCTACCTTAGTTATAATACCAGCTCCCTTTTTAACTGCTTGTTTTGTCATATAATCAATTCTTTCATAAATTATTATTCAATTTCTCTTGTTTTTTCAAAAAAACATTTTCTACATATTGATTTATATTGGTTATCTCCAACTTGAATTTGTTCACCGTCTAATATTATATTACCAAATTCATCTATTCTTGAGTTCATAATCGCTTTACGACCACAAGAACATAACAATTTTAATTCTTCTATACTATCAGCTAATTCAAATAGACGTTGACTACCTTCAAATAAATTCCCTTTAAAATCACTTCTCAATCCATAACACATTACATTAATATTTAATTTATCAACGATATATGCTAATTGTTCAACTTGTTCTTTAGTTAAAAATTGAGATTCATCACAAAATAACCACTGTGGTAAATCATTACCATATAATTCCATCATTTTACAATAGTCATTTATTATAGTATATATATCATCACTTGTGGTAATACTTAAACATTCTGTTTCTAATCCAACCTCTTACCCCCTCTCATAGGAACATGTATGTAATATAATTTACTACCGTATGTAAAATTCTAAGAAATTCTACGTTTCTTATATTTTACTTCTTATTTCAACGAACCACTGCTTTTTAGGAGGCATTGCCTCGGTCATCCACAGTTGGGTTCTCCATAAGCATATATTCGGTGCTACGGACACCTATTATTTTTTCTCCCTCTAATAAAATATTCATCGCTGCATTTATATCCCTGTCATGATGTTCACCACATTGTGGACATATCCATTCTCTATCACTTAATGTTAAATCTACATTCTTATATCCACATACAGAACACGTCTTGCTACTAGGATAAAACCTGTCAACAAATACCACTTGTTTTCCGTTATTGAATGCTTTATCTACAAGGATAGATTTAAATCTATAAAATCCTACTTCTTGTATCGCTTTTGCTAATTTATGATTTTTTAACATCCCACTGACATTTAAGTCTTCCATACATATTATATCATAACTACTTAATAATCCGTTAATTACATCGTGTATGTACTGCTCTTTCTGATTCGTTAATCTCTCATATGCCTTCGCTAATCTGATACGTGCCTTGTTGCGATTATTACTACCTTTGACTTTCTTACTTAATTGCCTATGTAACTTCTTAATCTTCTGTTCCTGTGATTTATAAAAATGTTTATTTTCAAATACCTCACCATCACTTGTAATTACAAAATCTTTTACCCCTAAATCAATACCAACGTGTTGATTAGTTTGTTTAAATTTAACTAACTCACTTTCAGGTATATCTATTAAGATAGATAAGAAGAAATTACCACTCTTGGTTTTCGATAAGGTAGCACTCCTTATATTATCTTTATAGATTATTAACCTGTTAAAATATAAATCAGAACATCTGAACTTGATATCTTTGAGGGATTTAGTAAGCGTTATCTTTCTTGATTCAAATGTATTCTTCTTAGATATTGCTTCAAGTGGAAATAACGCTGATTGTTTATCTTTCTTAGACTTAAACTTTGGGAAACCTTTGTTATTTTTGAAGAAGTTATTATAAGATGTAAGCATCTGACGGATAGACTGTTTTAATATTTTAGTATTCTGTTCATTTAACCAAGAATAATCTGTATTTTTCAATAGTTCACCGTGGAAATACTTAGATAACTCATTCAAACCTAACGATTTCTTTTCATCATTATATGTTTGTTGTTTTAAAGAGAGCATTTGATTATAAACCACACGATAGCAACCAAGCAATTTATTAAATTGCTTGGTTTGTTCCTTATTTGGATATAATCTTACTTTAATACCTCTTAACATATAATGAAGTCCTTTATATATAAATAGTTAGAAAAGAAAAAAGATAGTGTTAAACTATTGAAAATTTAACTAAAAAGTACTAAAAAAACATAGTATTTCTTAGATTTTTATGAACAGTTCTTTACCCATATTTTTTTGGATTAAAACGGTAATTCACTATCTATTTCAGTTTCATTTGTTCCATCTAAAACAACTGTCGGTTTTAATTCTTCAGCAGCAGTTTGTTCTATATCTTGAGTACGTTTTTTTAATTCTTCACTATCTACCCAAACAACAAATTTACCATTATCTTTATCCCATACAGGTGATTCACCATCTGCAACAATTGATAAATAATCAAATGATTTAGAACGATACATATCCCTCCAATCTTTTTCATCATTAACCCAAGCATTTATTTGTTCCTGATTATCAGACAACGGTGTTGATTTTAATGCTGCTTTTATAGTAATCGCTGTCTTTTCAGGTGCTCCTGGTGTAGGGTCTGGGTCTTTAGTTAAAGTTAAAACCAAATCATGCCCTTGTATATAATCAAATAAATCAACATTTAATTCTGTCTTATATTGATAAGCCAACCCTTTTAATACGTCAAAAGGACCTGCTCCATCATCTCTTTTATTAAATCTCCAAAATTTAATACCTTCATCTTCTTTTCCTCTCTCAATACATCTTACTATATAAGCAGTTTTAGATTCAAATTTATATGCTTGTTGACATAACGCTTTTCTTAAATTCTTATCTGTCTCACCTATAGTGTTTGCTTCATTAAATAACTCCTTCATTTTATTACATAAAGGACAACCCCTTTCATCTTTATTTGAAAGATGTTTATCATTTAAACAAATGAATGATTTAAATTTACTGTTTTTCGTAATAAGTTTGGCTTGCTGTTGCTTAGAATTAAGCATTAAATTATGAATTTTAATAGGTATAGCTACTTTATTTTTTCCATCAATATCAGGAGTTAAAACAATTCGAATTCGAATTTCCTTACTAAATTCACCACTATCTAATTTAGTGTTTAAATAATTATCTTCATTAAACTTGGGTTTGTTAAAATTTCCATTAACTTGTTTTTCTACATTATCCCCTACATCGAATATATCTCCCAAGGGATTCTCTAAATTAACATTTACATTTTCCATTTACATTGTTATTTTATATCATTATATTATATAATATAATGATTTTTTTAAAAAAAGTCAAGTTTTTTTTACATAAAATAAAAAAAGGAGACTTATTATTTAAGTCTCCTTTCCAAATATATTCCTTCAATTTTTTTATTCGATGTAATCGTCTAATTCATTAAATTTTACTTGAAAAACATTTTTAAATTCTTCAAAATTTTTAAATATTTCATCTCGTGTAAACCTAGAAGCAACACCTTCTAATTCATATAGAATAGTGACTTCTTTACATTCATTCAATACACAATATTTTTCATTGTTAATTATAACAATAATTCTTTCAATTTTCGCTTTTTTTATATTTTGTTTACCATCTATATAGTAAACAAATTCTCCTGGATAAAAATTTACTGTAAGTTCCATAATTTATTTTTTTAATTTATATTTTATTAATTCTGTTATAATATCAATATTTAATTCAATTTGTTGTAAAATTGTTAAATCACCTAATGTTGTATGACATGGCCAACTTAAAATTGTTAAACCACTTGAATAATCTTTATAATGTTTTAATAAAAATTCTTTTATTTTCTTTTTATTTAGATTTTTATCTATCAAATGCAAATCTTCAAATATATTGAACCATTTTACTACATTTTCATTATTATCATCTTTAACCATAATGTTAAATGAATCTATAACAAAATTTTCAATCAAATCCAATTTACCAATATTATAAAGAAACACTAACATCAGCACATCAAAATTTTGTTTTACTTGATAATATATATCTATTTTTTGTTGATTATTATAATATTGACATATTACTTTTCGTGTTTTCTCTATCAACTGATAATACTCTTCATCTTCTATAGATTTAGGATTGTTTTTAATCAAATATTGTTGAGCATTGATTAAATCTTCATATTTATTATTTAATTCTATTTGTTCTTGTACTTTACTAGAATCAATTAATATAATTTCATATTGACAACGAGCCCAATACATATATCTTAGATTATTATCCACCCATTTTTTAAATTCATCATAAGTTTGGGGACAACGTTTTTTTCTTTTAATATCCTTATAACAATTAATTAAATAATACATAACATCATAACGTTCACATTGTGAAGTATTAAAATTACCATTAATTACTTTAAATGGTATTATGTTTTTTCTTAGTCTACATTTTTTTCTTCTTATATCCATATAACAATTAATTAAATAATACATAACATCATACCGTTTGAAAAACATTAATAAAAGTTAACAACTTCTACCATATCCTTCTTCTTGCTTCACAGAATCACTGCTTTTTAGGAAACATTTGTTTCGGTCATCCACAGTTGGACTCTCCACAAGCGTATATTCGGCATCACGTATGCCTATTATTCTTTCACCCTCCATTAATATGTTAATGGAGGCATTTATATCTCTGTCATGATGTTCTCCACACTCTGGACATGCCCACTCTCTATCTCTTAATGTTAATCCTTTATGGATATATCCACAACATGAACAACGTTTACTACTAGGATAAAACCTATCCACAAATACTACTCGCTTACCATTGTTATACGATTTGTCTTCTAAAATACTCTTAAACCTATAAAATCCTAACTCCTGTATCGCTTTCGATAATTTGTGATTCTTTAATATACCTCGAACATTTAAATCCTCCATACAGATTATGTCATATTGACTTAATAACACATTAACTACATTATGTAAATACTGCTCTTTTTGATTAGTTAAACGTTCATATGCTTTAGCTAATTTTATCCTACTCTTTTCTCTATTATTACTCCCTTTAACTTTCTTTGATAATTGCTTATGCAACCTTTTTATCTTCTTTTCCTGTGATTTGTAAAAGTGTTTATTTCCAAACACTTCACCATCACTTGTAATAACGAAGTCTTTAACACCTAAATCTATACCAACAATATCATTTGTTTGTTTGAATTTTATAACTTCTTCATTAGGTATATCTATTAAGATAGATAAAAAGTAATTACCACTCTTGGTTTTCGATAAGGTAGCACTTTTTATATTATCTTTATAGGTTTGTAATCTCTTAAAATATAAATCCGAACATCTGAACTTTAAATCTTTAAATGATTTAGTTAAAGTAATTTTACGTTCTGTGAATTTATTGTTTTTAGATATTGCTTCTAAAGGGAATAACGCTGATTGTTTATCTTTCTTGGATTTGAACTTTGGAAAACCATTACCTTGTTTAAAAAAGTTATTATAAGCAGTTAGCATCTGTCTTATTGACTGTTTAAGTACTTTAGTATTTTGTTCATTTAACCAAGAATATTCTTCTTGTTTAAGTAATGTATTATGAAAGTATTTAGATAACTCATTTAAACCTAGGTTTGTTTTATTGGTATTATATGCTTGTTGTTTGAGAGATAATAAGTGATTATATACAAAACGGTAACAACCTAAAACCTTGTTAAGTTCTACTGTTTGTTCCTTTGTTGGATATAATCTAACTTTAATTCCTCGAAGCATGTAATAATATCTTTTACTATTATTCTCTATATATAAATAGTTTCGTTTTAAAAAACTATAAGAAAATTCAAGAATTAGTAAAAAAAGTTTAAAAGTTATAAAAAATCAGCAACTGTTAAATACCCATATTCTATTTTCATTGATTATTTTCCTTTAATTCTACTATAACTTTTGTAACTTTGGTTGAGTTACTGTTAAATTCAATCTCAAATTTTTGTACAGATTCATCGACTTTGATAGAAGTTGTACTGTCTTGTTGAATATTTATTACTTCTTTCATATATTATTGCTTTTTATCCATTCTTGAAAATACCATAGTTGACCACATCCACCACCAATATCGTCTTGACCTGCTGGGTTAAATACTCTAATTGATGCGCCAAGATTGGTCATTTGTGTAGCAAATTGCTGAATCATTTCCATTTGTCTGTCTATTGAGTTTGATACGGATTCATCTTTTTCACATATTACAGAAAGTGTAGTCTCCCAAACATTAGGATTAAACAAACTAACAAGTCTATTTGCATCTTCTTTGCTATTATTTTCGCTATGTACACAATAGTTGTAAAATGGTTTTCTCCCAACAAAAGAAGCCCAAAATTCGCCTAATGAACTTATCTGTCTTAAAGTGCAAGTCTGTGTTGGAATAAGTTTTTTTCTATTTTCATCTAAACTTTCGTGAACAGAAAACTGTAATCCTATTTTTGGGATATCCTTACACAAAGTTATAAATTCTCCCATAACTTTATAAATCAAACTTGGTGCAGATGTTGATACCAACAAATCTGCGTTAGGGTATTTATCGTGAAGTTCTATAATCGCAAGTTTCAACTCCTTGAAATTTAAGAAAGGCTCACCCATAGACATAAACATTATTTGAAACTTCTTAATTTCACGTGTTTTACAGTCTATCGTAGATAAGCAAGTATCTACTTGTTCTATGATTTCTTGTTTTGACAAATTTCTTATGAAGAACTTTCCTGTACCACAAAACGTACAACCTACTGGGCAACCAGATTGAACAGAACAACAAATAACCGTTCTTTGCTCATAAGAACCATATCTATACAAAACTGATTCCGCAATTCCTTTAGGATTATCCCATTCAAAAACAAATTTTGATACATTTGTATCACTTGACTGAAAAATTTTATATTTCATATTTTTGTTTACTTCGTTAATGACTAAAATAATTTTTGTTGGTTAATTTTTTTATTTATTAGATACTCATCTACTTTTTTTTCTAACTGCTTGCTCAGTTGTAAATATTCTTTACTCCTTGTGCGAAAGTAATTTATCTGTGCACTTCGCATTTCATAAACTAATTTTTCAAATTCATTCATAACTTTTTTTATTATATTATCTAAAATTCTATTTACAAATCTAACATTTCTACTATTTCTCTTTGTGTTATAGAATTCAATGGTGTAAAGTCTTTTTCTATATAACTTAGTTTAAAACCACTATGATTAGGACATATTAAATCATTTTCAAACTCTGCAACATATCTTGATGTATTTTCCATGTTTAGTTTTGTATTCATATCTATTTGGTCATCATCTGTTATATAAAGAAGATATATTACTTCATCACATAGAATAACCTCTCCATTTTTAAATGCGATAATTTTCCCTTTTAATATTAATCCCTCATCAATATCATTTTCTATTTCTACACATATTCTTGTAAATCCTAATGGTTTTTCAAAAACATTAAGTGATGAAGTGTGTCTGTAACCAAAACTTTTTAATACCTGTCTTATTACATCTATATTATTTTCCACTATCAACTTTTTTAATATTTGTTATATATTCTTCATTTAAAGTTATATTAAAATCACCTTTTTTTAAACTATCAACAGGTTTATAACATTTTTTATATTGAAATTGTTTTCTAATATAATATATTTGATTATTTTCCTCTTTTACCTCCCTATCATATTCAAAAGTTTCAACACATTCATGTGTTTTAATTTCCCCATTATAATTAGTTTCAATTAAAAGGTGATTTTCTTTATCAAATAATTTAACTAAAGTATACCAATTTATTAAATCATCTAATTTTTCAATTAATAATTCAAAATTTCTTTCAAGTTGTATATCTTCATTATATATAATATATTCTTTAGGCGTTGTTTTTTTATAATTTTCTTTAGTAATAATTATTTCTCTAATTTTATATAAATCTTCTTTTGAAGATATTTTATCATTAATAAAATTAACAATATCTTGAATTATATTTCTTTCATCTTCACATACTATTCCGTCATAACATACTTTAGGGCAACCATAACGAAAATTATCTTCCATATCTCTTAACATAATTCTACTTGCATTTTCTAAAACATTAGAAGGTAGTATATCATAATATTCTTTAGCAATATCACTATATAACCCACCTACATAAGTTTTTCTACCCATAGCATATCTTATTGCACTATACATTATTAATTCTTTCCCTATCATGTTCTATTTATTTTTTAATTTATTTTCTTAAATGATACCACTCTAACTGGCGCTGTTCCTTCATATAAAATTTCATTTTTCAAATTAAAAATTCTTTTTGGAAAATATAAGTAATTAGTTCCTTTATAAGAATGAATACTGTAACTTGAATTTTCTCCACCTTTAAGTTTTTCTACATATGTATAAGTTTCTGTTGGATAATATACTTTATAAACTATTTCAAATTCATTATCATAAAATCTACCACAAGCAGAAAAAATGAACATTATACTCAATAAAACTATTATTTTTCTCATTTTATTTATTTTTAGATATTCTATAAATAATACTACCTGTCGCTAAACCTAATAATAATAATAAAGTAGCAGTACCTACAGGTGCAGGATGATTATGTCCATTACCATTAGAATGTCCAGGACGATGTCCATTACCATTAGAATGTCCAGGTTTATGTCCATTAGCATTTCCATTATTTCCATTAAACCAATTAATATTATCATCAAATGGTTTGTCTTGTCCAAAGGTAACCATTGTCATACTAAAACAAATGATTAACATTAATAATTTTTTTATCATAATTAAATTTTTTATTTTTGTATTATTATTTTTTTTTATCTCATCAATTTTTTTTAAACTTCTTTCTACAACTTCTTTAAATCGCTCTAATAAATCTAACGTAGTATTATAAACATTTACTGAAAGTGTAGTACTTTGTAGTAATTATTTTGAAAGTTTTTATATTTTTTTATTTTTAGTTACTTTTACTATATTATACACAAGAATTAATAAAATGTTACAAAAATACACATTTTTTTTTGAAAATCTCCTAATATATTGGGTATTTTTTAATTTCAGACTATTTATAGATATAAGAGTAAGAATTAACATACTATTTAATTATGCAACTTGTTGAACGACATATAATTACCCCTACTAATAAATATTATAAAGAATTGGACGAAGCAACTTTTAAGTCTAAAAATCTTTATAATAGTACTGTATATGCCATTCGACAACATTTTTTTGAAGAAACAAAATACTTACCATATGTAACACTACAAAAGCAATTTCAAGATACTAAACAACAAGATTATATAGCACTACCAACTAAAGTTGCACAACAAACAATGAAACAGGTTGATACTAACTTTAGAGCATTTTTCAAAGCACTTGCAGAATATAAGAAAAATCCATCTAAATTTCAAGGTAGACCAAAACTACCAAAATATAAACATAAAACTGATGGTAGATTTGTATTGATTTATACAAATCAAGCGATATCTAAAAAAGAATGTGATAAAGATAGTGTTATACATCCTAGTGGTTTAGAATTTAAAGTTAAAACTAAAATTAGTTATCAGGATATCAATCAGGTACGTAT
>JAEIGA010003773.1_pt1 | contig 23611 bp, 21 predicted proteins | sample 9270691 | NCBI WGS metagenome assembly JAEIGA01 (sample SAMN17057246, study PRJNA624740) | gut metagenome | biome: biome; isolation source: fecal sample | host: Bos grunniens | place: China: Xizang | collected 2019 | reverse complement strand
GTCAAGCAGGATGTCGATAACGGCATGTCCGCTGTTCTGGCATGGACTCCCTATGTGCTCATCGGCCTTATCCTTGTAGCGACCCGTCTGAACTGGTTCGGACTGAAGGATCTCCTGAAGGGACAGGCATTCACGGTAACCATCGCCAATATCCTTGGTATGGAAGGTGTTACCTGGAGCTGGAACTGGGGTTGGAACCCCGGTGTGATTCCGTTTATCCTTGTATGCATCATTACCTGGTTCCTGCACAGAATGCCCGGTGCAAAAGTGAAGGAAGCACTGCTGGACACTTATCATCAGCTGACCGGCGCTGCCATCGCACTGTTCTTCGGCGTCTCCATGGTTTACCTGTACCGCAACACCGGTATGAACGCATCCATCGACAAATCCATGCTGTATGTCATGGCGGAAGCACTGGCCAAGATCTTCCAGAGCGCTTACATTATCATCGCTCCTATCATTGGCGTGCTCGGATCTTTTATGTCCGGCTCCAATACCGTTTCCAATACACTGTTTGCCGGTCTGCAGTTCCAGACTGCCAGCATTCTTAAGATGAGTCCGGTCCTGATTGTTGCTCTCCAGAACATCGGCGGCGCTGCAGGCAATATGATCTGCGTGAACAACGTTGTTGCAGCATGTGCTACCACCGGCACCATGGGCAACGAAGGAAAAATCATCAAAACAAACGCACTGCCCTGCTTTATCTACTGTCTGATCGCCATCGTGGTACTGGGTGCCCTGATCCTTATGGGGTCGGATCCTCTGGGTCTCGGTGCCGCCATCTCTGGCTGATCCCATCAGTCGTAAATAAGTAAACAAAGGAAAAAATTGGAGGTATCTACTATGATTCATCTTTCCTATGATCAGGAAATAACCCTGATTAAAAAACTGCTTGCCCCGCTGAACGTCGTCGAGTACGATGCCGACTACGTGGCAAAAGTTGTTACTCACTCCGATTTCACAGGTACCTATTCTCATGGCCTGTCCCGTCTCTGCATTTACCTGCGTCAGTATATGGCCGGCGCTTTGAATGCACAGCCCGATTTCAAAATCGTACAGGACAAGGATGCATCTCTTGCATTTGAATGCGACCTTGGCTCCGGTATCGCAGCAGTAAACCGTGTATATGACGCAGTCCTCGAGCGCGCCCGCAAATATGGCGTTGCCGCAGGTGTTGCCCGCAACAGCGCAAACATCGGCTGCGGTGGTTTCTATGGCCACCGTATGGCGGAAGACAACGTGATCGGTTTTGTCGTCAGCAACACTTATCCCTGCCAGGCACCGTACGGCGGTGCTGACCGTCTCATCGGTACCAACCCCATCATCCTTGGCTGCCCCACCACCAATCCGGAGCGTCCCATCGTTATCGACGTTTCCACCAGTGGTGTCGCCATCGGTAAGGTCTTCGCATATCGTCGTGAAGACAAAGAGATGCCGGAAGGCTGGGCCAACGACTATGATGGCAATCCGACCACCGATCCGCACAAGGCTTACTGTGTCCGTCCGATGGGCGACCACAAGGGCTATGGTCTCGCGGTATTCGTCGATATGTTCGGCGGCGTTCTGGCCGATGCTCTCACCAGTGCTGAGATCCCCTTCGTAGAGGATATGGAACCGGAGAAGACCGGCTTTGCAGTCGTCCTTCTGGATATTGCACACTTCCTGGATGTCGACCGCTTCAAAGAGCACGCTTCCCAGTATGCAAGCATGCTGAAGAACAGCCGTACCGCCACCGGCGTAAAAGAGATCTTTATGCCCGGTGAGATCGAGGCTCGTCTGCTTGAGGAACGCAAAGTTTCCGGCGTTGATTTCTCCGATGCTCTCGTTGCTGAGCTGGAGGATCTGGGACGTCAGTGCGGCGCTCTCGGCGAAGGCGGAAAACTCGAAGATCTGCTTGCCTAATCGAAAGTATTTGCTTGACCGAACCGGCAATTTCCGGTTCGGTCAAATTAATATGTATCTGTCCGGATCCGCCATATATATGGAGCATGTCCCGGCATCCTGTCGATAATGACGGATCATCCGGAATATATTAGTATTTTTTGTTAAACAGGAGGATTACATGGCAACTTATAATAAAATCACGCCTGAGATCGCCGCGCAGCTGAAAGCTGTTGTCGGCGAAAGAAGATTCTTCGAGGGTGAGGATATCGATCCCAACTATTCCCACGATGAAATGCCGATCTACGGAAAATATCTTCCCGATGTCGCAGTTGACGTGGAGACCACCGAAGAAGTATCCGAGATCATGAAGATCTGTTCTGCCAACAAGATCCCCGTTACCTGTCGTGGCGCCGGTACCGGACTGGTTGGCGGATGTGTTCCCCTGGCAGGCGGTGTCGTACTGTGTACCCGCCGTATGGACAAGATTCTGGCATATGATATGGAGAACCTCGTAGTCCGTATCCAGCCCGGCGTGCTGCTGAAAGATCTGGCTGCCGATGCCCTGGATCACGGCCTGATGTATCCCCCCGATCCCGGCGAAAAGACCGCGACGGTGGGAGGAAACATCTCCACTAACGCAGGCGGTATGCGTGCCGTCAAATATGGTGTTACCCGTGACTATGTTCTGGCGTTGACGGTCGTTCTGGCAGATGGCCGCATCATTGAGCTTGGCAAATCTGTATGCAAAACCAGTTCTGGCTACAGTCTGCTGCATCTGATGGTAGGCTCTGAAGGCACCTTGGGAATCATCACTGAGATGACCATGAAACTCATTCCGAAACCCATCTGTGATGTATCCTGTCTGGTACCGTTCCGTGATGTGGAATCCTGCATCCACTCCGTCCCGAAGATCAAACTGGCTAACCTCGATCCTCAGTCCATCGAATTCATGGACGCGGATATTGTCACTTCTTCCGCCGCATTCACAGGAAACCCCATTTTCCCGGAGAATGTCAATAATGAAGAAGTAGGCGCCTCCATCCTTGTTACTTTCGTCGGCAATGATGAGGACGAGCTGGATCAGAAGATGATCAAACTGGGTGAAGTGGCAGAAGAGGCCGGCGCCTTGGATGTGCTGGTCGTTGCCACCTCCGCCAATAAGAAGGAAGCATGGGCAGCCCGCTCCAGCTTCCTGACTGCAATCGAAGCAGACACCAAGCTCATCGATGAGATGGACGTGGTGGTTCCCGTGGATAAGATCCCTGACTTTTTGATCTATATCCGTCAACTGGGAGAAGAGAATGGAATCCGGATCCGCAACTTCGGTCATGCCGGAGACGGAAACCTGCATATCTACTGCTGCTCCAATGATCTGGAAGAAGAGGAATTCAAGAAGAAAGTCAAAGTCATCATGGACGCTGCATATACCAAGTGTGCAGAACTGGAGGGACAGGTATCCGGTGAGCATTCCATCGGTCATGCCAAGATGGTCTATCTGGAAGAGTCTGTTGGTGAAGACGTATTCAAGCTTATGGGCGAGATCAAGAAGGTCTTCGATCCGGATTACATTCTGAATCCGGGCAAGGTCTGCGACAGCTCCCTGGTCAGCTGATTCCGACATGTTTCTAGATAATCGATTATTGGAAGGAGTAACCTATGCTTAAAATACTTGTATGTGTCAAGCAGGTTCCGGATGTTGACCTTGTTACGATGGATCCGGAAACCGGCAACCTGGTTCGCGAAGGCGTACCGACTCTGACAAACCCCCTGGATCTGAATGCGTTGGAAGCAGCAGTTCAGGTCAAGGAAAGATACGGTGGCGAGATCACTCTGATCACCATGGGGCCTCCCATGGCAGAGAGCACGCTGCGTGAAGGCCTTGCGGTGGGCGGCGATGATGCGATTCTGATCACCGGACGCCCCTTCGGCGGAGCCGACACTCTGTCTACCAGCTACCCGATCCTGATGGCAGCCAATATGAAGGGCAAATTCGACCTGATCTTCTGCGGAAAAGAATCTCTGGACGGTGCCACCGGACAGATGGCGTCCCAGCTGGCAGAGCGTTTTGATGCATCTCAGATTTCCTGCTGCTACAGCATCGAAGATGTTTCCGACGGAAAGATCAAGGCGACCCGTACACTGGAGACCGGCAAGGAGATCGTTGAAGCAACGCTGCCTTGTCTTATCACGGTGGAAAAGGACAACTTCTACGGAAGACTGCCCAGCCTGAAGGCATATCTGGCTTCCAAGACAGCCGATATCACCACCTATACCGAGAATGATATCGACGGTCTGGATATGAATAAGATCGGTGTACCGGGATCCGGTACCATCGTGCCGAAAATCTATCCGCCTGAACTGCCCGAACCAGGACAGATCATCAGCACCGGCAGTGCAAAGACCGACGTCAGCAAACTGGTTGAGCTGCTGGCGGAAAAAGGCTCGATTTAAGGAGGTCCTACTATGCAGAAATCTGATTACAAAAACATGTGGGTATACATCGAGCATGATGGCGAGACCATTGCACCTGTGAGCCTTGAGCTCTGCTGTGAGATCCGCAAACTCTGCGATGTAACCGGCGATAAACTGTACGCAGTGATCATCAGTGATCTTCCCCACGAAGAAGTGGATAAGATCCGGGAGTGCGGAGTGGACGGAATCATTTATGTCAATGGTACCGGGTATGACTATTTCAATACCGATGCATATGCTAATGTCTTTACGGTCCTGTCCCGCAAATACAATCCATCCGCCATCTTTGTCGGCGGTACAATCTTCGGACGTGATTTTGCACCCCGCTTCGCTGTTCAGCTGGATACCGGCTGCACATCCGATGCCATGGAGCTGGAATACGACCCCGAAACCGGCGATATTCAGTTCATCGAGCCGGCGGTCGGCGGCAAGATCATGGCTGTTATCACTGTACCGGTGATGCGTCCTCAGGTGGGCACTATCCGTCCGGGCACCTTTAAGTATGATCCGGTCGGAGTCAAGGAGAATGTGGAGGCAATCTGCGAAGAGATCAGCTTTGATCCCGAAGCAATCCGCTGCAAACATATCGACTTTATTCCCGATGACATGGATCCGGAACTGGATATTGCCAATGCCGATTGCATCGTCTGTGTCGGCAACGGTCTGAAAGATTCCGAGCATCTGGAGCGCTATCGTGTTCTGGCGAAACTGCTGGGCGGCAAAATCGGCTGTACCAGACCGCTGTTTGACCGCGGTATTCTGCCTTACAAACTGCAGATCGGCCAGTCCGGCGTTATGGTCAAAACCAAGCTCTACATCAGCTTTGGTGTTTCCGGTGCGGTAAACCACACGGCAGGTGTTGACGCCGATGTCTTCGTCGCAGTGGATAAGAATCCGGATGCTCAGATCTTCAACTATTGTGACTATGGTATCGTAGGCGATATGGATGAAGTCTGTGACGAATTGATTGATCAGCTGAAGGCAAGACAGACCTGAGAAAACACGATAAAACAAAAAATGACGGCCAAAGCCGTCATTTTTGTTTTGTCGGAATGTTAAACTGTAATGTCGTGGAGCCTCTGAGTGAGAGCATGCAGGGTACCGTCCTCCAGAGCCTGTGCAATGAGCCCGGCGTTCTTCCGCTCCTCCTTGATATACCAGGTGAGTATCGTGAGGATTTCGTCACGTGACAATGCATCCGGAGACCGGCCCTTTACTTTTTCATAGTGTTCCGCGTACTCCGGGTCTCCAAGATCCCAGCGAAGAAATAGCTTGATCCATTCGTTGACTTCCTGAGAGTAATCAGGAAAACCGCGGGTCACCGTCTTTTTCATAATGGAACGGAGTTCGATCCACTCCGTTATCTGGGTTTCCAGTACCGGAAGATCCGCACATTTTTCGTCCACGGTACGGTCTTCCTCTGAAAGGTCATGAGGGCGTTTCTCAATAAACTCAATATCACCGGGTCCCGGTTCCCGCAGCTGAGAATAATCCAGAATACGCTGCAGTGTTTTGACACACAGCCCGCATCCGGTGCCGGCACCGGTCTTTTCCTGCAGCTGTTCCAGCGTTACAGCACCTTCACGGATTTTTTTTCGGACCTCACCGGCTGTAATGTTATTGCACCGGCACACCAATTCATCATCCGAAATGTTACGGACGTTGGTGCGGCTCTCATGATCCCGGTGGCCTAAGTTTTCCCATTTCATATCTGTAATCCGAAATGAAGATTATTTTTTCCCTACGAACAGAGTCCCGATTTTCTTGCCGGAAATCACATCGTAAAGTGCCTGCGGACGGTTTCCGTTGGTGACGATCACGTCAATACCCTGTGCCGTGGCCAGTTCTGCAGCCTGCAGTTTGGTCTGCATTCCGCCGGTTCCCCGACGTGAACCGACACCGCCAGCCAGAGAGTGCGTTTCCTCCGTGATCTCTTCGATCCGGTCGATGAGCGTAGCATTGGGGAAGAGGCGGGGGTCCTTGTCATAGAATCCATCGATATCCGAGAGGATCACCAGTTTGCTGGCCTGACAAAGAACTGCCACAACGGCAGAGAGTTTGTCGTTATCACCGAAAAGCCGTTCTTCCGACTGGATCTCCGTGTAGCTGACTGAATCGTTCTCATTGACGATGGGGATAACCCCGTTTTCCAGCAGTGCGTTGAATGTGTTAGCCAGATTCTCCTTTTTCTCTTCCTGATGGATGTCATCGGAATTGAACAGGATCTGGGCCACCGTCTTATCGTAATAACCGAAAAACTTGTCATAGAGGAACATGTTGCTGCACTGTCCGACCGCGGCTGCAGCCTGTTTCATGCGCATGTCGGTCGGTTTCTCCTTCAGGTGCATCTTGTTGGCACCGATGGCGATGGCGCCGGAGGAGACCAGTACGACCTCATATCCCATATTCTGTACATCGGAGAGCACCAGAGCAAGATCCTCAAAGGAACGGAGCTTGCTGTTTCCCAGTTCATTGGTCAGGGTGGAGGTACCTACCTTCACGACGATTCGGTTCTTATGTAACATACTATGATCTCCTGTCTGCGTTTATTAACGGTCCGCCTGTTGCGGTTTCTGTCATGATACCATAATGAAGAAAAAAGGTCTATCGGATGACATGAAAATCCCCGGCGAATTGCCGGGGAGACGTTGTTCAGCCTTTCAGACCTCGCTCCTGACGATCCATATCCTCTACAACGATATCAAAGATCTCGCCGAGGGTGGAGCAATACTCCAGTACCTTCCAGGGTTCGTTGGTGTGAAAGTGGATCTTAACAAGATCCTCATCACCGACAGCAAGAAGGCTGTCACCTGCGAAGTTTTCCGTAAAATAATCAAAGATGTCATCCTCATCCAGATCGTGACCTTCGATGAGAAGCTGAGTATCATATCGAAATTCTAACATTGAAATCAATTCCTCCAAAAAGAAAGATTAAATCAATTGTAGCGAAAACACGGTGTCATTGCAACAATCCCGTCGGGCAAAAAAGACGCGCTTCAGGGAAAAAGCCTCGGAATAATCAGAAAAAAGTATCGTAATATTTCACAAAATTTTTTAAGTAAATAGTTGGATATCTTTCTGGGGAAGTATACATTACTTGGAAAAAACCAGACAGATTTTGGAAGTTTGTTGGATTAAAAACAATCCGAAAAGAAATGATGAGTTTATTTCGGAAAATGAGCGCATTTTCGAGGATGGACTTTTTCAGCAAAATGTCCACAGGCTTTTTTGGGGAAAGGAAAAACCATTGGACAACATGTCACAGGAAACTTTATAATGAGTCGGAAGATATGCCGACTCATCGATGCCCCCATCCTGAGCCGGGAGGATCCGTCCCCCACTTCATTATCGGATCCGCAGCAAACATAAGAGAAGGAGTAAGCGAATGAAAAAAAGAACGAAACGTCTGATCAGCATGCTGCTGTCTCTGACACTGATTGTCAGCATCGCCGGAATCAGCGTATTTGCAATGGACGACAGCGGGGTACCCGCTGCGGCTGAGAAGACCTATGATACCTATACGGTCCTGGGTGACAGCATTCCCACAGGTTATGGAATCGTGCAGGGTGCCGATGGCAAGTATTGGTCTCCTCACGGACACTATGTGTACAATTCCTATCCGGCTATCGTTGAACAGACACTGGGCGTGAAGAATTTCAACATTCAGTGCCGTTCCGGATTCCGTACGGTAGAAGCACTTCGAATGATCGACCCCTCCGTGTATGATACCTGGACTGAAGACGAGCAGTTCTTCAGTGATTTCCTGCTTCAGTATCTGGACCAGATGAAACCGGAAGAGATCGCGGCTATGCAGGCAACGGCTTACGACCAGATCAAGAATTCCGATCTGATCACCATCAACCTTGCCAACAATGATATCCTGTCCTATTCTTCCATGAAGTCCACTATAGAGGCCCTGAATGGCACCGGCAACACCGCTCTGTTTACGTCTCTCGGCGTTGTGGCTGCCGCCATCAAGGAGTATGGTTCTCTGGGAGCTCTTACCTCAACTCTTATTTCCAATGGAGTGACGATCGCCTATCTTGGCCAGTATATGCTGGAAGGGTTCCAGCTGTATATGAAGAACTGGAACATCCTGATCAAAAAGATCCGCGAGATCAATCCCGATGCGGAAATCCTGGCCATCGGCATGTACAATCCGTTCAATACCCTGAAACTGACGGATGCATCCTTGATCGAGATCGGCCGTATGATGGATCCCATGATCCAGATGGTCAATGCCTACATTTCCATGGGCAGTGAGATGCGCAGTGAATATAAGTATGTCGATGTGATGGGAACGGAAGCATTCAAATTCCCGTCCTTTATGGATCCCACCGTCTTTTCAAACTTCACCTTGATGGTTCACCCCACAGTGGCAGGTCATGCCTATATGGCGGACAAGATCCTGAACGTGCTGGGCGAGGGAGCACAGGGCTCCCTGAAGGGTGCAGACTTTAAAGTCAATGTTCCCGACAGCGTTCCCGGCGGTACCGTAAAAGCAACCCGTACCACCGCAAAGGCAGGAGAGGCAGTCACCGTATCCGTCAAGCCGGATGCCACCCATGATTTCAAGGAGATCTCCTTCACCACCGGAAACGGAAACAAGATGATGATCGCTCCGGATGCGGAAGGAAATTACAATTTCAATATGCCAAGCTCCGATGTCAATGTTGTTCCCGTATTCGAAGCCTGCCCAAGTGCCAAGTTCAAGGATCTCGACCGCAAGGCCTGGTATCATGAGGAGACGGACTTCGTGCTCGGCAAGGGATACATGGCCGGTATTTCCGACACCGCTTTTGCTCCGGAAGCCAGCCTGACCCGCGGCATGATCGTAACGATGCTTTACGCCATGTCCGGAAAACCGGATGCCGGCAAAGCACCGTTCAGTGATGTCAGTGCCGCTCGGTACTATGCCAAGGCAGTGGCATGGGCAGCAGAAAACGGCATCGTTGCCGGTTTTGAGGACGGAACATTCCATCCCAATGACAACGTGACCCGCGAACAGCTCGCCACCATTCTTTGTGCCTACGCAAAGCATATCAAAGCAGCTGAAGTCACTCCGGGAGACATCTCTGCGTTCCCGGACGCCGATTCTGTACATGAATATGCAAAAGATGCGGTTGCATGGGCTGTCGGTGCCGGATTGATCTCCGGACGTGCCGACGGAAACATCGCTCCCACCTCCAGTGCTACCAGAGCAGAAGTCGCTCAGATGATCACGAATTTCTGTGGCGCATTTATGCCGGCGGCCTGAATCTGATTGTTGATAGAATGCTGCATCCCGTTTTGGGATGCAGCTTTTTTGCCCTGCGCCGAAAAATCGGACGATTTCCTCTCTACTGTGCCTGGAAAGAAAGACTTTGTATTGAAAAAAATGATTTTTGGTACTATAGTTAGAAAAGTCTCTTGCTTTTCCGTAGCAATTCGGGAAAGCAAAATTAACATCAACACCACTGCCTTACGGTGAGGGTGAATACGAAAAGAGGAGGAAATTGGAATGGCAGAGAATAATGAGTACTTCCTGACACTTCCGGCCTTTGAAGAGGCAAGTCAGAAGGTCAAAGAGGTCACGGTTCCTACCGAGCTGATCTACAGCGACTACTTTTCCAGTCAGAGCGGCAACAAAGTCTATCTGAAACCGGAAAACATGCAGAGAACCGGTGCATATAAAGTTCGTGGGGCTTATTACCGAATTAGCAAACTGTCAGACGAAGAGCGTGCACGCGGCGTTGTCACTGCTTCTGCCGGAAACCATGCACAGGGCGTTGCGCTGGCGGCACAGCAGTTTGGCTGCAAGGCCACCATCGTCATGCCGACGACGACTCCTCTGATTAAGGTGAACCGCACCAAGGCACTGGGCGCGGAAGTCGTGCTTTACGGAGATGTGTATGATGAGGCCTGCCAGGAGGCACTTCGTATGGCTAAAGAAGAGGGAAGTACGTTCGTTCATCCATTTGATGATCCCGGCGTAGCTACCGGTCAGGGTTCCATCGCCATGGAAATCCTGCAGGAACTTCCTCTGGTAGATTATGTACTGGTCCCCATCGGCGGCGGCGGACTGGCCACCGGCGTATCAACGCTAGTGAAACTGCTTCGACCCGACGTGAAAGTGATCGGTGTGGAACCGGATGGCGCTGCCTGTCTGAAAGCTTCCCTCAAGGAAGGAAAGCCGGTGACTCTTCCGAACATCAACACCATCGCCGACGGTACTGCCGTGAAAACTCCGGGCAGCAATGTGTTCCCGTATCTGCAGAAAAATCTGGATGAGATCATTACAGTGCCGGATTCGGACTTGATCATGGCATTCCTGGATATGGTGGAGAATCATAAGATCATCGTGGAAAACTCCGGACTTCTTACGGTTGCGGCATTAAAGCAGCTTAACTGCAAGGATAAGAAGATCGTGGCGATCCTCTCCGGCGGAAACATGGATGTCATTACCATGTCTTCGGTGGTACAACAGGGCCTTATCCTTCGTGACCGTGTCTTTACGGTTTCCATTCTTCTGCCGGACCGTCCCGGCGAGCTGGAGCGAGTGGCTGGGATCATCGCACGGGAGAATGCCAACGTTATCAAACTGGAGCACAACCAGTTTGTTACCACCAACCGTTCCGAGGCAGTGGAACTGCGCATCACCATGGAAGCATTCGGTACGGAGCATAAGAAAGCGATTCTGGAAAAACTGGAGGAGACTGCCTACCGGCCGAAGGTCGTCCGTACGACACTGTAAGATACCAGGAATCTGAAACAGCGGTCATAACGAGCCATTCTGTTGGACGGAGACTATGGTTTCGATGAAATTCCATTTTAATAATGCAACTAAGATGTCTTCCCGATATGCCGGGAAGACATCTTTTTTTTAAAAAAGGACAAGTTCGTTCTTTCGAACCGGCTTTAAGTATGATATTCTGTCAATGTGAAAAAATAGACGCAGAATCAGTATACCAAGAGGAAAGATTCGGATACAGAATAAACAGAAATTGCTGAGGTCAATATGCAGGAGAATATGATAAAACTCATTGCCATCGATCTGGATGGAACCTTGCTCAACCGCAAAGGACAGATCGATGAACCCACTGCGAAAGCAGTCCGGAAAGCAGCGAAACAGGGAACGATCATCGTCATCTCTACGGGAAGGCCCATCGAGGAGGTGCCGGAGGAACAGTTGAACGGGATCGGTGTCCGCTATGTCGTCGCATTAAACGGTGCTGCTGTCTATAAGATGCCGGAGGGTAAGTGCATCTGCCAGAGACCCATGCCGGCGGAACTGGCATCCGCCCTGATCGAGGAACTGTCCGATCTGGAAGTCTATCCGGACGTTTTTGCAGCGCAGATGGAATATGGACTGGGAGACCGGGAAGAGATGCTGGACCGCCTGCCGCTGCCTTCCGATATCCGGAATTATATCCGCACACACAGCTTCTTTATCCCCAATCTACCGCACTTCATCCGCCGGCGGAATATGGATATTCTGAAGATCTCCGTCAGCTTCATCCGCACTCGAGACGGCAGTGTTCTGGACTATGAGGAAGCGGAGGAGATTCTGAAAAACTATGACCAGCTGTCTGTTACCAGCGGCGGGGAGCACAATGTGGAGATCACCGGACAGGATGTGACCAAGGGAAGCAGTATGGATCTTCTGCTGGAAGAGGAATCGGTCACATGGGATGAGGTCATGGCTATCGGAGATTCAAAGAACGATCTGGATATGATCACCCGGTCCGGTCTCGGTATCGCCATGTCCAACGGGTCAGAAGTACTGAAACACCACGCGGACTATGTGGTGGCATCCAATGCCGATAACGGTGTGGCCGAAGCCATTACGCTGTTTGCGCTTCGCAATGAGAAAAAATCGAAGGAGGAAGATGATATGTCATTTCTGGAACTGGCAAAAGAACGGTATTCTTGCCGGAAGTTTTCTAACCGCTTGGTAGAGCCGGAGAAACTGGAACAGATTCTTCAGGCCGGTATGGCGGCTCCCACGGCAAAGAATTTTCAGCCGGTACATCTGTGGGTTCTCTCGTCCAAGGAGAGCATCGAGAAAGTCAATCAGGTCACCCGCTGCATATACGGCGCCACTACGGTGATCGCAGTGGGATGCAGAGAAGAAGATGCCTATGTCCGAGACGACGGAAAGAACTACGCGGATGTGGATGCCTCCATCGTGGCAACTCATATTATGATGGAAGCACAGGACTTGGGACTCAACACCACTTGGGTGGGATGGTTCGATGCACCGAAACTTCATGAACTTTTCCCGGAGATGGAGGGATACGATGTGGTAGCCTTGTTCCCGGTGGGATATGCCTCCGATGATACAGCCGGTCAGCCATCTCCCCGGCATACCGAACGGAAGACCAGAGAGGAACTGGTAACAGATCTTTAAGTAACGAAAAGGAACCCGAATCCGGGTTCCTTTTTTCGCTACTTGACGGCAGACAGAGCGAAGTAACCCGATAGAGTTTGAATTCTTTGGAGACATTATCCACTATTGGAAAAAACGAAAAGATCGCATGTGGTCATATTAGACAAATCGTATGATAATTTTTATACAATACTACCAAACAACGAAAAAATGTGGTATATATTAGGTTGTCAAAGAAAAATACTTTGACGTGTGGCTAAGTACAGTGGTTGTGACGTACCCTCCCCCTCTATAAACGATTGTCACATTACCCCTTTTCCTTCTTCGCGCCGCAGCCGTTGTGCTTACCGCATTTTCCTCTCCATCGAGGGCATGATCCCTCGAGCCTCTTTTACTTTTGCTTTTGGAATACAGCAGGCCCGCCAAAAGGCGGGCCTGCTGTATTTTTCATTCCGAGTTCACATTGCTTTTGAAGAGAGACCACAGTATAATTTGGTATGTTGCAGAAAGGGTGGATCACATGGACCGGATCTTGATCGGGAATATGATCTCACTGCTGGCATCGGTTTTTCTGATTCTCAGCTGTTGGGTCAATACGAAGAAAAGTGCATATCTCTTTCAGATTCTGGAAGCTCTGACGCTGTGTGTATCCGCTGTCTTTTTTCAGGCATGGACTCAACTGAGCACACTGACACTTTCAGTACTGCGGAATTACCTTGTGATGATCGAACGTTATGACCGGCGGATGATGTGGCTCTTTTCCGGCCTTGTGGTAGTCTTCGGACTGGCTGTGAACAATCTGGGCGTTATGGGACTTCTTCCCATCGCAGCCACCGTGATCCTTGCCATGTGCAACTACTATCTTCAGGATATGATGGCGATCAAGTGGAGCTTTCTGTTTAACTGTGTCCTATGGGGGATCTTTGGATTTGCCATCCGTGATTATGTGTCCGGTATCACACAGGCAGTGACCTGCGGTATCGGACTGGTCTCCATCGTGAGACTGTATCAGATGCGGAAAAAGGACAAAGAGGGAATTGCTCTTGAAAAGCAATACGGATCATAAGGAGGGAAAAATATGCTGGAAATTGGAATCAAAGCACCGGATTTCACACTGCAGGATCAGCACGGCGCGAATGTGACGCTGAGCAGTTTTCAGGGAAAGAAGGTCGTCCTTTATTTCTATCCAAAGGACAACACATCCGGCTGTACCAAGCAGGCATGCTCTTTCGCCGAGAGGCATCCTCAGTTCATGGAACGGGGAGCAGTCGTTATCGGTGTCAGCAAGGATACGGTGGAGTCCCATAGGAAATTCGCGGAGAAATACGGCTTGCCGTATATCCTTCTTGCGGATCCGGAAAAGGAAGTTCACATGCTCTATGATGTGTGGAAAGAGAAGAATATGTATGGCAAGACCGTCATGGGAACCGTGCGCACCACATATCTTATCGATGAGAACGGAGTCATTGTGAAGGCGCTTGGCAAGGTAAAGCCGGGAGAGAATCCCCAGGACATGCTGAATCTGCTGGATGAAGAATAATAAACGGGTACCGTCTGAGGACGGTACCCGTTTATTATTCCGTATTCTGTGGGAAAAGATGCGTCCGCATTGGAAAGGAGTACACAGTTTTACTGCCACAAAAGGGAGTTATGCAATATGCACAAAATAAATTGTTTACAAATGTTTAATTTGACAAAGCGGAAGAACGTGTTATAATCCGTGATGACCGATGGAAATCGATCTATCGCATGAAAGAGTGCGAAATACGAAACAGGAGGTGCAAACCATATGAACGCAGTGAAGTATTACCGTATCAAGAGCGGAATGAGCCAGCGTGATCTGGACCGCCGCGCCGGGATCCACAGTGTACTGATGATGGAAAACACCGATCCCGACAGTGCTGCCTATCATATTTCGTCAGAGGACTACATCGCTATCAGCAGTGTCCTGGGAGTGTCCGTGGACGAGTTATACCGTACCGACCTTCCCAAGATTGTGGAGACATGATCCGCTGAAGAAAGAATCAAACAGGGCAGACACTGATATCCCATCGATATAGTGCCTGTATTTTTTTGCCCTCTTCCATCTTCTCTGATAGGACGGAAGAGGGTTTTTTGTGATTATTCACACTGTTTCCCTCAGGGGATGTATGGTATGCTTAAAAACACAAATCAATTACGACGAGGAAAAACGGATGATTGTAGATATCAGCGCGGAAGACCGGAAATTCGGACAGGCAGTCCTTCATACGATGAATCCCGAGACCATTGATCGCGGATATGAGGAACTTCAGGAGCTGGAGGACTATGGTTATCCGGAGGCTGCCGTGGTGCTGGGTCAGTATTTCCGCAACAGCGATGTAATCAAGGCGCGGAAACATTTTGAGTTTGCTGCCGAATATGAGATTGGAGAAGCATTCTGGGGCCTGGCACAGACTATCCCCCATTCCAGTATCCTGAGCATGGACAGTCAGCGGGATCTGCGGTGGTTCCGGTGTGTCCGGACTGCAGCGGAGAAAGCGTGCACGGAGGCGCAGGTGGAACTGGCCCGTTCCTATCGCCAGCTGGGATATAATGCACCAGCGGCGTACTGGTATCAGATGGCAAAACTGTACGGGCATGAAGATGCCGGTTTTCAGCTGGATATCCTTTCGGATCTGTGGCAGAGCGGCGGATGCCCGGCGGATCCTGTTGAACTGCCGGAATCCTTCACGGAACTTCAGCGGGACTGCGGCATGCTTGTGCTTCGCCTGACCACCAGAACACGGGATTACGATACCGTCTACCAGCTGACACAGAATGCGCTGAAGGAAGATGCCATGGCAGAGCTGTCACTGGCTGCCATCTATGAAGGAAACGGAAACATGGAGAATGCGGGGAAAGTGTACCGCATTGCGGCGTCTCATGAGGAACCCTACGCCATGAAGCGGTGCGGGGATCTGCATATGGCGGGAACAGGTCTTCCCCCGGACGGCGATCTGGCTGTCAAGATGTATGTCGATGCTGCATCGGCAGGGGAGCGGACTGCCATGTATGAGCTGGGGCGCTGTGCCGATGCTTTCGAACAGGATCGGGAAAAGATGGCCTTCTGGTTTGCCAGAGCACATGTACGTGGACACCGTATGGCGACAGAAGAGATGAGGAAACTGATCTATAGCTAGATTTACGCATAAAAAGGCGTTTCCCCGGTTTTGAAACCGGGGAAACGCCTTTTTATCGGTCCTGGAAGGAAATGGCGTGGGGCCGGCACCGGTCGGCACACAGGGTGCATCCGTCCTCGCATCGATCCTCGTGGATGACGACGGGATTGCTTCGGTGATAGCTCTTGTCAAACACTTCATTCCTGCACAGGTAGACACAGGCTCTGCATACATTGCAGGCATTGACATCTACCACGGGCATCTTGCTGCCGTAAGTCTTCTCCTCGGATTCCGGCTGTGCCGGAACGGAGGGAGTTTCGGAAGGCCGTTTCCTGAAAAGTGCCATGATCGTTCCTCGCTTTTTTGTCTTTCTGACTATGCATTATAGCGTCCGGAAGACGAATTCACAATGAGAAGATGCATGGGTATGGAAAAAAGCTTATGGGATAATTATAATGAAATCAGAAAAATGGAAATCATAAGGAGGGTTCGCCATGGCGACCATTGAAGAATATATGGAGAGTGCTGAGTTCATCAAGGAGAAGATCGGCTCCTTCCAGCTGGAGATCGCACTGGTACTGGGCAGCGGCCTGGGATACGTGGGCGATGAAGTGGAGGAACCGGTAATCGTTCCGTATCATGAGATCCCACATTTTCCCGTTTCCACGGCACCGGGACACAAGGGCCAGCTGGTGTTTGGCAAGCTGGAAGGGAAAAATGTCGCGGCCATGCAGGGACGGTTCCATTATTATGAGGGATACTCCCTGCAGGAAGTTGCCTGGGCCATCCGGGTGCTGCGGCTTCTGGGATGCGAAAAGGTGATTCTCACTAATGCTGCCGGATGCATCAATCGTGACTGGCATGCCGGAGAACTGATGCTCATTACCGATCATATCAAGTTTTTCCTGGATTCTCCGCTTCGGGGAGAGAATATCGATGAGTTCGGTTGCCGCTTCCCGGACTCTTCCCATATCTACACAAAGGAACTTCAGGAGATTGCCTGCCAAACGGCAGAAGAGCTTGGAATCGGACTTCGAAAAGGCGTATACTTTTACTTCCCGGGACCGCAGTATGAAACGCCGGCAGAAATTCGGGCAGCTTCTGTTCTGGGTGGAGATGCAGCCGGGATGAGTACCGTTCCTGAGGCCATCACTGCATCCCACTGCGGGTTGCAGGTGTTGGGATTTACGCTGTTGAGCAACATGGCAGCCGGAATTCTGGATCAGCCGCTCAGCGAGAAAGAAGTATTGGATGCAGCAAAAGCCGCCAGTGGAAAATTCTCCTCACTGCTTAGAGCCTGTATCCGGAAAATGTAACAAAAACAGCAGAAGCCTTCCGAAAATCGGAAGGCTTCTGTTATTCATGCAGATATTGAATGCAGGGACGGAACGCAGTCGGTATGGAGTACCGGTCACGGATTTCTGCAACATCCGCCGTCATGGTTCGGATACCGGAAAACAGTGCTGAAGCGGCAGTATCAAATTCTTTACGGCTATTGCAGAGGATCTCCATCACCTGTATCTCCCACTCTCGGTGGGAAAAGATATGGCGGTAGGATTTCTGAGTGCGGATCTGAAGTCCGGACGCTGCGGAGGGGAGTGCGGTGCGCAGTTTCTCTTCCGTCCAATGACCGTCCAGCATGGGAAAGCCGGGAAGTCCCGAGAGCAGTCCTTCCTCCGGACGATGTTCCAGCAGGACCAGATCGCTGAAGCGGAGAAGAACTGCCGTGTGCTGACTCACCGTACGTGCTTTTTTGGGTGGAGCCACAGGATAACACAGTTCTGTCCCGGCGGAATGCGCCTGACATACACGGTTCCACGGGCACTGTCCACACAGAGGATCCCCGTTGGGAAGACAGACCGTAGCGCCAAGATCCATGACGGCCTGATTATAGTCTCCAGGGCGGTCACGGGAGATCCGTTCGGAATAAAACGCTTCGGCATCTCTTAGTGCCTGAGGTGATTTGATGTTCCCATCGTATTCCGTGCGACGGGCATAGACCCGGAGAAGGTTCCCGTCCACAGAAGGTACCGCTTCTCCGAAGGCAATGGAGGCGATGGCCTCCGATGTATACCGGCCGATCCCTGCCAGATTCTGCAGCTCCTTGGAAGTGTTGGGAATCCGTCCGCCGTAGTCATCCATAACCTGACGGGCTGCCTTGTGCATGTTACGGACCCGGCTGTAGTAGCCCAGCCCTTCCCACAGCTTCAGGCAGACTTCCTCTTCCGCCTCCGCCAGGGCTTTCACGTCCGGCAGTGCGGCCAGAAAACGCTCATAATAGGGGATTACGGCATCTACCCGTGTCTGTTGCAGCATGATCTCCGAGATCCACACGTGATAGGGTGTGGGATCCTCCCGCCAGGGGAGGATGCGCCGTCTGGTGTCGTACCACTGGAGCAGAAGCTCCGTATCCAATTGTAATGGGACTTGATTCATGGAACCATTCTCTTTTCAATGGAATGGAGTCATTATACCGTATTGAAAAGAGGATGGGAAGAGCAGTCCGAGAAACAGACACAGGTCTTTTTTCTTGCTCTGAAGCCAAAATGTTGCCATAATAATAGAGAACATAACGCTTTTGAAAAGGAGGAGAGAATATGGTGGAACCCCACAATGAAAACAAACTTGGGACCATGCCGTGCGGCAGACTGCTGGCATCCATGTCCATCCCCATGATGATCTCCTTCTTCATTCAGGCGATGTACAATATTATCGACTCCATGTTTGTGGCCATGCTGTCGGAAAATGCACTGACCGCAGTGTCGCTGGCTTTTCCTATCCAGCAGATCGTCAATGCCATCGGAGTTGGAATCGCTGCAGGTATTACCGCCCTTGTTCCCCGATATCTGGGGCAGGGAGACAAACGCACCGCCAATCAGGTAGCCAATTCCGGAATCTTCCTGAACGGAGCGGCCGCACTGATCTTTCTGGTCCTTGGAGTAGTTCTTCCATCTGCCTTCTACCGAATGCAGACGGATGTTATGGAGATCGTACAGGGAGGCACGATCTATCTGACTATTGTCATGTGCCTTTCTGCCGGAGTCCTGTTCGGGCAGTATTTCGAAAAGATGCTGGTGGCCTCCGGATATGCCCGTCACGCCATGTATTGTCAGGGCGCCGGAGCGTTGTTCAATATCGTTTTTGATCCTCTCCTGATTTTCGGGCTGGGCCCGTTTCCCCATATGGGCATCGCCGGTGCGGCAACAGCCACCGTTATGGGACAGCTTCTTGCCACGGTGCTGGCTGCCTGGCTGAACCGGAAAATCAATCGATCGATTCATTTTGATATTCACCGGATGCGGCCGGCACTGGAATGCAGGGAGATCCTGAAGACAGGACTTCCAAGCATGATCACCATCGGGCTTCACTCCGCCACCACGTTTGTGGTCAATCAGATTCTGCTGGTGTACAGCACCACTGCCACGGCAGTGTATGGGATCTGGATCCGGCTTCAAAATTTCGCATACATGCCTGTTTTTGGCATGAACAACGGCATGATCCCCATCCTGTCCTATAATCTGGGTAATAAACGGCCGGACCGGATCCACGAGACCGCCCGGCTGGCGTTTCGGTGGGTGCTGATCTTTACGGTAACCGAAATGATCCTTCTGGAACTGTTTCCGAGTGGGGTTCTGCATCTGTTCAGCGCATCGGAAGCGATGCTGTCCATCGGAATCCCGGCAATCCGCATCGTCTGCATCTCTCTGCCGCTGGGAGCATTGAGCATCATCGCATCTGCATCCATGCAGGCGTTGCGCCATCCCATGGATACGCTTCTGCTGAATGTCATTCGCCAGTTTGTAGTGATCGTGGCGGCTTTTGCGATCCTCTCAGTCGTGTTCCATCACCTCAGCGTACTTTGGGTTGCGGTCCCCGTGACGGAAGTAATCAGCGTGATTCTGGCATGGTTTTTATACCGCAGGACCATGCAGGATGTAGAACGATCTATCTAGTATTCGAACAGATAATGAAAAGCCTTCGGTTCCCGGAACCGAAGGCTTTTGTTGTTTCCACTGTTACATAAACAGCGTCTGATACATCCAGATGATAATCGGGATGGTAAGAACGCAGAAGAATAGGCTGAGAATGTTGTAAATGCTGGCTTCCGTAGTCCTCTGATCATAGATCACTGCCATCTGTGCCACATTGGAAGCAGTGGGTGCCGCCAGAGACATGAAGGAGATCAGGAGGATGCCGGTAAGTTCCGGGTGATGCTTCAGAAGACCGCTGCACCAGAGGATCCCCAGAGCGATGAGCGGGAAGACTATGAGCCGTCCCAACAGGATGCCGTATGCTTTTTTGCAGGTGAAAATGTTTTTCACGGAAGTGCCGGCAAGGACGAGACCAACGGACATCATGGAACACGGCGCCACACAGGCGGACAGACCGTTGAGCGTTTTTTTCATAATTTCCGGGACCCGGATCTGAAGAGCCAGCAGAATCAGACCTAAAAACACGGCAATAAGATTGATGTTTTTCAGAAGCTTTTCCCAGTTAACACCTGCCCGTTCCTGAAGGATGGAGTTTCCGTGGGTCCAGAACAGGAGGTTGAAGGGCACCTGGATCGCAGCTGCATAGAAGGTCATCTCTTCGCCCAGTGTCATGCTGACAAGGGGAATGACCAGATTGCCTACGTTGGAGTACACCAGGGAAGTGGTGTCCACGGGATCCAGAGACAGAGGCTTCTTGATCAGCTGAGTGATCAAGATCCATACGAAATAGATCACGAAAACAAACGCCATGGCATAGAGGAAACCGTGCAGACGTTCCGGAGTCAGATCGATCTGAAACGCCATGAGGATCATGCTGGGGCAGAAGACATAGATGGTAAGGCTGGACAGCAGTCGGCTGTCCTCCGTTTTTAAAACGGAGAGCTTTACCGCAAGATAGCCCACCAGCACCCAGATGAGCATGACGGCGATATTGGACATTAAAGCCAGGGATAATTCCATCGTTCAGGCCTCTCTTCACAAATTAGACCCAGTATACAACACTTTCAAGCTTCCGAAAAGGTGCCGCATCCACGCAAGCATCACAAAAGTATTCCTCTTCCAACCGGAAATTTTGGGGATTATTTTTCCCGTTATCTACTACTAAGAAGGGGGGAGAAATGATAAAATTAAAAAAACTGTTGATATTGATTACGAATGGAGGATTTGCAAATGGCTGACAACAAACGTCCCGAAAGCATGGAACGGATCACGACCTCGGAACTGGCACAGCAGTTCATCGACGAACAGATCAAGGCTTTGAAGGAGCAGATCGGTGACGGAAAGGTGCTGCTGGCACTGTCCGGCGGCGTCGATTCTTCTGTCGTGGCTGCCATGTTGATCAAGGCAGTGGGCAAGCAGCTCACCTGTGTGCACGTCAATCACGGATTGCTGCGCAAGGGAGAGCCCGAACAGGTCATTGAGGTGTTCCGTAACCAGATGAACGCCAACCTTGTTTACGTGGATGCTACCGACCGGTTCCTGGACAAGCTGGCCGGAGTGACCGATCCCGAACAGAAGAGAAAAGTCATCGGCGGCGAATTTATCCGCGTGTTCGAGGAAGAGGCAAGAAAGCTGGATGATATCCGATTCCTGGCACAGGGAACCATCTACCCGGACATTCTGGAGAGCGGCGTGGTCAAGGCACACCACAATGTGGGCGGACTGCCGGAAGACCTCACCTTTGAACTTGTCGAGCCTATCAAATTCCTCTTTAAAGATGAAGTCCGTGTCGTAGGCAAGGAACTGGGTTTGCCCGACGGCATGGTTTATCGTCAGCCCTTCCCGGGACCCGGACTGGGCGTCCGCTGTCCCGGCGCCATTACCCGCGACCGTCTGGAAGCTGTCCGTGAATCCGACGCGATCCTCCGCGAAGAGTTTGCCAAGAACGGCCTGGAAGGAAAGGTGTGGCAGTACTTTACCGTCGTTCCCGATTTCAAATCCACCGGTGTCCGGGATGACAAGCGCTCCTTTGAGTGGCCCGTCATCATCCGTGCCGTCAACACAAGAGACGCCATGACCGCGACGGTGGAAGATGTTCCCTTCGCCCTGCTGCAGCATATCACTGCACGAATCACCAGCGAAGTGCCGGGAGTCAACCGTGTCCTCTACGATCTGACCCCGAAGCCCACTGGAACCATTGAGTACGAATAATCCGGTATCGGAAAAAGAAAACCGCGAACTGATGTAATCGTCAGTTCGCGGTCTGTTGTTTTTGATGGCGGTTATTTCTTCCGTTTCAGGGACCAGATCTGATCCATCATCCCGTAGTAGAACAGCCGGACATCGGCTCCTTTTTCATTGAAGATCCCTCCGATAACAGAGAGATGATCGAAGTCCAGCTCAGGCATGACGGTCCACTGACCGGGAAGGATCACCATTCCGTCGGTATAGTCGGTGCTGGGATCGAAGACCTTTTCACCCTTCTCATCCATGTGATAGGGAACACGACCGGAGTACACATTGACCATGCCGTCATTTGCCTGCCATTCCGGACCTATGGTCTGCGGTGCGACGGGTACCGTAACGGCATATTCCCCATACCCGTCGGTGTAGGAGGAGGGCGTCGTTCCCGTGAACCGACCCATGGCAGCGGCCAGATCCCGCAGATAGGTGATCATGTTCTCCGAAGGAACCTGATTGCCGGTGGCAGAATCTTCCTCCGTCCGGCATCCGTAATAGGACAGATAGAAGACGTTCGGCTGCATTTCGATGGATGCATTCATGTCGGTAGCCCGCTCCACGCGCATGTCCGCCAGCGCGTTGTCGTTGTGACTGTAAAAGCCCGAAGCGGTGATGGCCTGCGCCACCGCGGATTCGCTGGTATGTCCGTCGGACTGGATTCCGAAATGCCCCAGATGAGCCTGATAGTTCTTGTTCTCCGCTGCGGAAGAGGTGGCCGAGGAGCCGCCGGAAGACAGATGGGTGGCCGTGCTTCCGTTGCTGGGGGTGGCCAGGATCGTGATAGAAAAGACCCAGTCACCGTGTCCTCCGGCAAACAGAGGGCTGACTTCCGTCCCGTCCGCTTCACATGCCGACACTTCCTCCGGGGCACCGTCAGCCAGAAGATCCTCCATCAGACGGCTGGTGGTCCCGCCGAAGCTGTGGCCGATGAGATTGACCTTGTTTCTGGAAGACCACTCATAGTCTCCCAGCAGAGGTTCGGAGGAAAAGTCCTCCCCGTACCGCTCATGCCCGTACTTTCTGGCATGAGCCGCACCGTAATCCACCCGTGTTCCGGTGAGCTGGGCATACAGCTCGCAGGCCCGGTCCCAGGCGCTGGACAGGGGACCGACCGAAGCCATATGTACATCATACCCCTTCTTGTTCAGGGCATCTTCCAGGCTTCCCGTGGTCAGACCGAAGTAGGCGATGTCCTCATTGTGGATATCATAGTGTCCCCAGCCGGTATAACCGTGTACGAACACCGTGGGGAAATCCGATCCCCGGATAATCTTCGGACCGAAGAGGAGGAAACCTCCCACTGCCATTGCCAGTGCGATCACGGCGGCAATGATCCGTTTGATCCATTTTGTCATTTGGACGCGATCTCTCTTTCTTTTAGTTTTCTCTTTATAGCTTACCGCAGAACCTGTTTTCCGCGCAAACGAAAAACGCATGAAAAAAGGCGGTCATGAGACCGCCTGGAATCGCTGCGCCGTCTCAGCGGATGAACAGCAGACTGCTGGCAATGATGAACTGAGCCGGGTAGTAGGTCAGATAATTTGCGATGATGACGCCCTTGCTCTCATTGCCGG
>JAEIGA010003772.1_pt1 | contig 23618 bp, 18 predicted proteins | sample 9270691 | NCBI WGS metagenome assembly JAEIGA01 (sample SAMN17057246, study PRJNA624740) | gut metagenome | biome: biome; isolation source: fecal sample | host: Bos grunniens | place: China: Xizang | collected 2019 | reverse complement strand
GGATGAACCGTTACCCTCGACGCATCTTTAAAGGAAAATCTGCTCGCCTCATGGCACGTACAGAAAAGCTCCATTTTATCAAATTTGCAGCCTAAATAGAAGAAAAATCACTTACTGTCGCATTTGGTCTTGCAATTCAGCCTCTCCTGCTCATTACTCCTCCGGGGAAACGCGCACGGCTTCGCGCATGATTTGCTCAAACGGGAGTTTTAGCGGCTCGCCGGTGCGGGGATTCTTGAGGCGCGGGGCGATGAGCGCGGGTGGGCCATCGCAATTTTCGGCGCGCAACAGCAGCGGACACCACACATGCTCGTGGTGCGGGGAGTGAATGGTGAGGTCGGCATACAGAGCATAGACCGTTGTCTTAGACCACAAAAATCGGCAGAACAGGCGTTCCATATACAGGCGATTCAGCGTTACACGGGTTCCTTTGGTCAGATTGGGCCAACGGCTTGGGTGGCCAATGAAGGCAAATGTTCCCTTTTCCCCGGCCGGTTTCATCAGCGGAAAACAGCCCATTTTAGTAACGGCGGTTCCGCCAAGGTAATCAAAGTTTGACATTTCACGGGGCGGCAGCTGCAGGCGCACATCTTCATTCAGCTCGTACACAGAATCCGCCGGCGCCTCGGTAACAAAGGCCGTTACATCTGCCCGAAACGGGGTTTCACATGCACACAAACCAAACAGCGTGCAGAGCACCACCCCCATAAACACCAGAATTTTAGAGCAAAAACCCTTCATCACAATCATCCTTCATTAATACTCAACAAAACGCGCTGCAAACGGGCAGAGCCATAATACCCCTGTTGCTGCACCTTGTGCAGGGCGGCCTCAAACTCCTGCACAGAACCACCTACCGCTTCTATCTGCTGATACAACTCTTTTCTATCGGGCCACAACCATTTGCGGGCATACTTGGCTTGCGTGTAAAGCTCGGCATATTCCTTTTCCAACAGCGAAGCGGCGGCCTCTGCCGTGGCTTGGTCGTGCACAGATTGCAGGAGCCGGGTCATGGGGTGCACAGATTGGACTAAGCGTTGCTTGGCCTCTGCTACGGCGGCCTCACTCTCATACGGAACATAGGCCGATACATCGTACCATTGATTCACATGATGAAGCATCCCCTCTGCCGTGGTCTCAAAATTCAAGGTAATACAAATGTAGGCCTTCCCCTTCACAACAACATTTTCGTCGTAAAATCCCACCAACTTGTAGCCGCATTTTTTCCATGCCTTGGCGCGCACAAACAGCTCCAGCATGGAGCCTGCATATTTATGAAAACGGCGAGCCTCCACATGTTGCACCACCCAAGCCGTATCCGGCGAATACCCCGGCCCCACCTGCCCGGCAGCCCAAGCCGTGTGTTTTTTCTGCGGCATTTGCAGCAAAAACTCTTCCGTAGCCGCAGCACACACATCTGCCGGCACCGGCGGCGGAAGAGGAGCCACCGCCACAGCCTCTTGCGGAGCCCAAGCAAGGAGCAACCCAAGCCACATGTAATAAACAAAGCGTTTCATAACAATACCGGTATTGTAGCATGCCACTACGGCACGGCAAGCATAAAATACCATTTTCGGCGCATAAAATCACCTATTAGGCAAATTCTGCACCCATTTTATAATACTTTGATTTTTTTTATCTTACACCTCATTATACTTGACCACCCATGTGCGCTTGCGTATACTACAGGCGAAGCAACTTTTCTACAGCAAGCACACCATGAACACGGCAGAATCTATTATCACCATCGGTAGCGGGGCACTTCTCCTCCCCTGCCTTTACCTTATCCTGCCCGCCATTTCGGGAATCGATGTTTTAGAAATCATCTATACCATCGTGGTAGGCGTGTATGTTATCACCCTTGCCGCTCTGTTTTTCGGCATGGCATGGCGGTTACTCCTGCGGGGGCGTTAAGCAGGTAAAATGCTGCAACACGCGTTTCACCTCTTCTTCATACTCCATCGGGTAAATGCAGAGCTGTTGCTCCCAATACAAAACAACAGCCGTTGCCGGAGCATCCAGCAGCTGAGATAAATGCGCCACCCCATGCCGCTCGCCTATGGCGTCAATCTCGGCATCAATCAGTTCATCCTCGCTCAAACAATCGCACAAGGCCATCGCCCAGCCGCCTCCCGGTAATTCCACCAAGTTCGCCTCCCAACGGCAAAAGGATAATTCTATCACCACTTTCAGGTGCCCGTTACATGCAGATTCTGCCTGCCGGGCCATAGCCTCCTGAATCTTAGCATAAGGCAACTCGCAGCGCAGCGAACTGCCGCTCAAGTTTCGCACCGGAATCGCGGCCAGTCTTTTAGCGCGGCGGCACTGCGGCTCAATCCCCGCATCATCGCATATTCCCCAAAACACCGTGCACGCTACCAGCAAAACCACAAAAAGGAAGACTATTTTGCCTGCTTCCATGTTTACCTCGCGCAGCCAAAACATAGCTGCAACACTCAGACAAAAAAGCACCGCGTTCACTATATAAACCACCTTACGCTGCACCAAGCGGCGTTGAATATACCACCACACCGCCATCAGCAGCACTGGGAGCGCTATAAACACGTCGCACATCATCAACATCTCGCAAAGGCGCTTCGGCTATCGGCTTTCGCCCGTCGGGGCATTCGCCGTCTTCTGTTCGGAGGACGCCTTAGCAGCCGCCTCCTCTTCCTCCCCGGAAATCCACTGCGCACAGGCACTCCCCAAGGAGCAAACAGCCCCCACCGGCGTAGCCACCGCCACACCGGCCGCCAACGTTGCATTGGCAGCAAGCGTCAGCGGCACATCCACCGCCACCGCAGTTAACACCCCCAAGGGATAGGCGTAATACTTGTGCGCATCCGTAGAAAGCGCAGAGGAGTCCTGCGCATCCAGGTAATCTAAACTACCCGTAATAATGCGGCGATTATTCTCTCCCCTGACGGTTAAAAGTTTTGCAGCGGAAGGCAACGAGTCACACTGCGTATCATCATCCAGCATCAGCAGCACCCGTTTCTCTCCCTTTTTCTCTGCCTCTAACACCGTCGGCACATAAAAGTCACCGAGGCGAAAATACGCCGGAACAGCTTTATCCGCATCCGGGCACAGCGTTGCGTAACCGCCGCCCATGCGAGAATCAAGCAGCTGCACGGGGCATCCCTTATAGCACCCACGCGCAGGGCCCACATACCCTTTCGCATAAATGGCATCCCCTGCCCGGTACAGCTCCACATTACCGGATTCCGGCACCCAAGCCACGTTATCCGCCATCTTGGCGCGTTGCCACACGTATTGGTATACCGAGCTATGGCAACTGCTCAGGCAACACACACTCAACAACAAGATAGCTAATTTACACAGATTCATGAGGGGGAGAACTTACGCCATTCACTATAACACATGGCATTAACAAATCAATCAGAAAATAAGCGGATGTGCGTTGTAACCGGGCGCGTTCCCTTCCAGCCCACAAAATACTCATCGCTTTCACTTCCGGGCACGCGGGTACGCCATTCTTTCGTACGAATCAGATTTTCTATAACAGGGGCACCCGACCTCCACGATACACACAGCGGGCCGCTCTCCTCGTGGTCCGCCCCGCAAAAGGCATCCACCACCAAACTTTTACCATCGGGCGCCAAATACAGTCTAGTTACGGCGGAGACAGGCTCCGCCTTGCCGCGTACCGCAATAGAAAACGGCAGCTTTTGCGTACCCACATGCACATCAAGTTCCACGCGCGAGCCGGTATCCGTATCCACAAAGAACAACTGCCATGCTTCATCTTCCCCTGTTTGCGTAAAGCGCAATTGGTACGGCGTACCGTGTATACTCACAACATCGCCGGAAGCGTCCACACTCGCCCATTCCTCTGTGTGCCCACCGGTCGGGTCCGGGATTTCATCGAAATCAAATATCAGCCGAAGGTAATTTCCTTCCCGCGTATCCACTTCTTCTGCCGCCACGTAGGCACGCTCCAAAGCCTCTTTCCCTTCCTCCAAATAGCGCTTTGTATGGGGGCCGATAGAAGCCTCGGAAGAGCAGAAGAATTCACCATCAGCGGGCAAAGCTTTGCCTCGCATGGCCTCCGTTGTGGGCGTGCCAGCCATGCCGCGGTAAATGCCGGCAAGAGTCTCTCGGTTGTATTCCGCAGCAAAGGTCTTCAAAAACTCGACATCAGCCGGGGCATAATCAGAAAAGGTCTCCTTGCCCTTGCCATCATCATACATCACGGCACGCACCGGGCAAACCTCATCCCATGCAGCGCTCACCTCACAATGGGTATCGGCGCACTCCACGCGCATAAAGCTACGCACCGGCGGCAGATAGGTGCTGCGAAAGGCAAAATAGGGCTCAGGTTCCGGAGCTGGCACCATGATATAGCCATCATCCTTCGCCATGGCGCTTCCGGCTTTTATCAAGGCCGCCTTACCGGCTGCATCCGGCGCAAAAAAGCAATGCGTAGCGGTGCATATCAGGTGTCCGCTCACAGCAAGCATGGCAGCATCAGGCGTTGGCAACACCTCGGTAGCCGGGGCAGGCTCGGGCTTCACCCCGCCACAGGCACAGAGCAACAAAGAACAGGCAAACAGCAAAAGTATCGTCTTCATCGTTTATTTGGCAGAAGTTTTTTCGTTTGGCTGCACGGCAGATGGCGTTTCCCCACCCTGCTGCACACAAGCATGGTACAGATTGTGTGGCAACGCCACGACACAAACGCCCACACCGACAGCGCTCGCAGCCAGAGTTAAGGGAACATCCACCGCCACAAACAGCACCGCCCCTATCGGGTAGGCATAGTATTTATGGGCATCTGTCGGCAAGGGAAGATTTGTTCCGCAACAAAAATCATCCTCATTCACCGTAATGGCATAATCCGGATTTAAACAATGCCCGGCTACATTCAATTTGCGAGCGTTCGGGGGTAATTGCTCCGTCGCGTATCGCGGCGCGTCCAAGGTAATCGTCACCTCCCGTTCTCCTGCGGCCTCGGCTTGCAGGGCAGCGGCTTCTTCAGTATGCCACAGCGGCACATACACCACCTCAGCCCCCTCTTGCACAGGGCTCACAAAACTATGGCCATTACCCATACCGGCTATAAAAAACGGCACACCCTTGTAGCAACCGCGAGCGCGCCCTTTGTAGCCTTTAGCATACACCTCGTTACCCACAGCGTAAAGCTCCATGGGGGCATCCTGCGGTACCCACCATGCCTGCTCTGCCACCTTGGCGTGCTCCCACGCATAGCTGCTTACCGTAGACCAGCAGCTGCTCATCAACAAGGCTACACAGGCCCCTGAGCAAGACCATTGTTTCATTCGTGCAGAGCTCATCATTTCAATTATCACCGAATTCCGTCTCTGCTTTATGATTCATGTACCATGAGCGCAGCGGACACCACACGGGCGCCGTAACCAGCATAGCAACATCGGCCACGGCATCCACCACAAAGAACGGCACCTGCGCCACCCGATGAGCAACGGTATAGGTATCGCGATCCTGTAGCGGCAACTCTGCCAGTACAGTTAAATCTTCCGTAGAAACCTCACCCAAGGCGCGGGCGCGCTTGTAGTCAAACTCATTCTGCGGAATGCAACGATAAGCTACGCCATCTCGTTGCGGGTAGCGAGCCGTCTCAATGGGCTGTAGCCAACGCTCAACAGGAATGGACGCATCCACCGGAAACTGCTGCCACATCTCTTGGATATGCAAGGGCACATCGGTGTCGTCTGTGTATCGAATCACGGGCCGCTGAGATGTAGCGTAACTGATTTCGCGCTCCACATAGCAAACACCATCCAACACGTAGGCCGGGCGAAACTCGTGAATCAACCAAAAGGTAGGCGCATACGAATCCTCAAACTCGTTGGTAATATGGCGCTTGGGGTACAGGCCATCCACCATGGCAACACGATAATCCTCCGGTGCCAGCCAATCACGCGTATTGCAGGTGACGGGTAAGCTATTGCATGCCGAGAGCCCACAGGCCAACAGCAGCATCATTCCTTTTGTGCTCAGGCTACTCATCTGCGTTCATTATACACCACACAACAAAACACACAAGTCTTTTATTGTGTTTTTTTTACGAGTTTTCATCCGGCATTATTGTGGCCAGAGAATCGGGGCCACGCTCCAAGAAAGAGATATGGTCCATCCCCGCTGTGCGGTGCCCTTCCTTATCAGCATAGGCTACGAGGTATCCCCCGTAACCATCGTTTCTATGCTCATACGGCTCAAAGCAAAGCACCCAATCAGCCTCTTCATGCTTATTCTGCTCAAAATACCATGCGTACTCCGGATTATCCCTATGCCAAACGCCGGCAAAACGGTACAGGGCATGAAAACCGGTATCCCACACCACATCGCCCACCTGCATCTCGCGCCCATCGTTATAATACAACTTTTCAGAGCGCTGAATGAGCCGCAGGTTTTCCGGATTCAGGGGCTGCATGGGCTGCTCTACCACCCCGAACCAGGCGTGCGGGGTTAACTCATCAAAGAGATGCAGCGTGGGCAAATCGCTGTGGTGGGTCCAGCCGCCCAACACGGCACGATTCAGGAGGCAATCCAGCGCCCCGATGCGCACACGCTGAACGCTGCCATCGGGCAGGCTCAGCTCTGCCAAGTCGCCGATACACACCAGCTCTCCACCGCTATATCTTACCGGAATTGTTCCCATATCTCGTGTTGCCTTTTCGTATTAATTCAAGCTCCAACCATGCTCGCCATGGTAAATCATTTGGCGGGTCATGCCACCGTCTATGCAAATATTTTCACCGGTAATGAAGCCGGCTTTAGCGGAGCAGAGGAAAAGCACCATCTCCGCAATATCCTCCGGTTTACCCACACGGCCCACCGGTTGTTGCACGGCATCACTCCCGCTGTATTCAGCCCCCTGCGTTTCTATCCATCCCGGGGAAATGGAGTTCACTCGCACCTTGCCAGCCAACGACACCGCCAGCGCGTGCGTAAGCGCCGCAATGCCGCCTTTGGCTGCGGTGTAACACTCCGTGCCGGGCATGCTCATGCGGTCGCGGCTGGAGGACAAATTCACAATAGCGGCACCCTCAGCAAAATGCTCCATGAACAAACGGGCAAGCATATAAGGCGCGGCCACGCCCACTTGCAGCGCATAATTAAACTCTTGCCAGGTGCAATCCGGCAGCCCCTTGAACAGCGGTGCCGCGTTGTTGATGATGAAATCCACCCTGCCATACTCTGCCAACACCTTCGCGCAAAAGGCGTGCAAGTCGTCCTCATTCGCTAAATCTCCCACAAAATAGGGATTATCCTGCACATCAAACACACACACATGCGCCCCCGCCGCACGGAACTTATCCGCAATGCAACGGCCAATCCCCTGCACCCCACCTGTCACCACCACAACTTTACCGGCAAACTCATTCATAACTTCATTATAAAGGATTCCCCCTCATTCGTCAATAACGAGAAAAGGAGGAGGTACGAGATACGAATTCCGAAGGACGAAGTGGGATTTACAATTTACGATGTACAAGGTACAATTTGTTAAGCTTGGCGGCTGCGCCGCACGATGGGCAAAGCTTAGCCACGTTTACCGCCCGCGCCTTAAGCGCGGAACACAAGCCGACTGATAAACTCCGCTTCCCCTGCGAGCCGTAGGCGAGAGGAACTCTTAAATTGTACCTTGTACATTGTAAATCGTAAATCCAATGTATCATCAGACATTGACGCACGCGCTGTATGCCACACTAAGCACTGGAAAACAAATAACTATACAGCTACAATACAAACCATGTTCAAACAGCTCTTTTTCGCGCTTACCGCTTCCGCCATCATGGCCCCCGCTTGGGGTGCCACAGAGTGGATGACGGATTTTGAGTCCGCCCAAACCAAAGCCCAGGAGGAAAACAAAGCGTTGCTCGTCAACTTTACCGGCTCCGACTGGTGCGGATGGTGTGTGCAATTAAAGAAAGAATTATTAAACACCCCTCAATTCACGGATTATATAGCCCCGCATTTCATTGCCGTAGAAGTGGATGTGCCCAACAATGCCTCGCGTGTGGGCGGGGAAGAAAACCTTATGAAAAACCGCGAGCTGTGCCGTCGTTTTTCGATTAGCGTTTTCCCGTCCGTGGTCGTGATGACACCCACCGGCTTTGTCACCGGAGGCTTCACCGGCAGCACGGGGTTCACGGCCGCCAAGGCCGCCTTAAATGCTGCGCTGAAAAACGCTCAGGCACTGCAAGCAGCGCAAACGCTGCAAGGTGCAGAAAAGGCACAAGAGCTCTTAAAAATCTACCGCCGCTTGCCGGAAGACCTGCAAGATGCCGGAGCTACCCTGCGCGATGAAATTGTAACCCTCGATACAGAAAACACCACCGGCATGCGCGACACCTTGCGCGCCGAAGCAGAACTCATGCGCATTGAGCAGCAGTTACACCAGGCACAAACAAAGAGCATTGACGATGCTATTCGCATTGTGGACGAAGCTCTTAAAACAGCCATGCCGGTTAATCGCAACGTGCTGAAACAGGCAAAAATTAATTTCCTTCAGGAGAAAATTTACGTTAAGTTAGGAGAAGCCAAAAACGTGCAAGACATTGAGGAGGTGAAACACATGCTACTCCACGAGTTTGTGCCCGCCATCCCGGAGGCCGACCGCGAGGAGGTACGCTTGCAGATTGAGCGTGAGTTTGCCGACCCCGAGAAAGTGATCAAAGAACAGACGGGGTATTAACCGCCCCCGCTCATGCTATAAGATACGGCGTGCTCTTCCCAAAACGAGCACGCCGATTTTTGTAAGCCCTTGTTGAAGGGGAAGTCTTTCCATTTTCTCATTGACCCGGCAGGAAAGAACAGGTAGAATACCGCCATGAGAACGCTTTTTCGATTCATGATGTGCCTGATAGGAGGCTTGGGAGCCGTTACGGTGCAGGCTGATACCCCGGCTAACGCCGCCGCACCGGCACAGGAAATTGATGTCATGTCGATGGAACGCGATGCCAAAAGCGGGCTGATTCTCATTAATGCCGTGGTCAACAATACGCCCATGCGCTGCATGCTTGATACGGGCGCAAACCGCACTATCCTGCACCACGAAAGCGCCTTAAAATTAAAAAACGTCCAATGGCTTAGTACCGCTCACCTCAAATTCGACAGCAATTCCACCCAACGCCCCAAGATGCTGGTCGCCAATTTACAAGCAGGCCCCGGCATTTCTCCGCGCCACGTGTTCGCTGTGTTGGATTTGAGCTCCGTTCACTCCATGATGGCAGAAAAAATTGACGGCATCATCGGCATGGATGTGCTGGGCTCCCTTCCCTTCACCTTCGATTTCCGTAAAAATGAATTCTACTGGGGCATACCGCAAGACGCCGCTTTATCCCCTGTTTACGGCAAAATGGAAAACGTGGGTCGCATGATGGTACACCCCAAATGCGGCAGCAAGCAATTGAATCTTCTGTTAGACACCGGCAGTGTTATCACCAAAGTTCCGGCTCAGGATTGGGAGGCAGGCTCCGCCGGTGAAATCTCCGCCCGTATGGGCAATGTGGATTCTACCCAATACATCAAGGTAGAAGAAGGCAAGCCTGCGGATTTGGAAGTCGCCCCCGGCGTACTGCTGCGTGGTGTGCAGCCGATTCTGTGTAAGCAGAAGGAATCCGCGCTTATGGGGCTGGACGCCATGAAAGACGCCGTGCTCATTCACCTGCCGACCGAGGAAAGCGTGTACGGTCAGTTCTTCTTTACGCTCTGAGATTCGCAGCCGGGGATAGGGCGGAGCTCAGAGCTCCAGCTGCATTCCCGTGGACAATGAGTGCAACCGCTCGCCCATGATGGGTGAGAGAATAGCCATAGCCGTTTCACCCGTGCAATGGCCGGTGTAATATTGCGTGGGCAGGGCCAACAGCAGCTGCGCCGCCTGTTGCAAGCGAGCGGCATCTGCCACGGCATGGCAGCGCATGTAATGAAATCCGCCCACCAACACATCCGGCTTAAAATAAGTAGCAATGTTGAGGATTCCGCGATGCGAGCATCCGCTGAACAAAACCTTTTTGCCCTTTTCCTCAATGAACAGATATTGCTCGTGCCGAAAATCATCGGCCACAAGTCGGCCATGCACCACCGCTTTCATGCCGGCTCCTTCTGCAGAATACAGCATGGGCATTTCCGTGGCACGGCACAGGGATACCCCCGGCGCTAATGCCACCGTATCTTGCGTGGCCACGCAAAAGCGGGAGCATGCCTTCCAAGCCTGCGGCAAACCTATCTCGCGTCCGTTGGCGTTGTAATGTGCATCAAAGGCATGCGGCGTCACCCACACGGCGGCTTGCGTATTCAGCTCCATAAAACGCCCCAAGCCTCCGCCGTGGTCGTTGTGTCCGTGAGAGAGTACGGCTACATCCACCGTAGCCAAATCCGCCCCCATGCGCACCGCGTTTTCGGCGAATGCGGACGTTGCCCCGGCATCAAACAAAAGCCGCAAGCCGGCCTCCGTTTCTATCAACAGGCTTAAGCCGTGCTCCGCCACCAGGTCGCCCCGGCTCGTGGTATTCTCTATCAACACATGCACCTTCATGCCCCGACAGTTTAGCGCCGATGGGCAGAAGATGGCAAGTTTTTTCTTCCGGGGTGATTAAGTTTTCAGCTGTTAGGCCCGCAAATAGCATAAGCCCTAAAAGTTTACGCTCTGTTCTAGTTTTTAGTTGATAAATGGAAGTTTGTGGAAGTACGAAGGACGAATTCCGACATACGAATTTGTGAGTTCCGCGCCTTACGGCGCAAAGATAGCAAAGCTTAGCATAAGCTGCCACCCGCGCCTTGAGCGCGGAACACAAGCCGACTGATAAACTCCGCTTCCCCTGCGAGCCGTAGGCGAGCGGAACTCTAAAATTCGTCCTTCGGAATTCGTAACTCGTACTTCTACAAATTGGTAGTTGTGGGGGTAATACTATCGGAGTGTTGGACTTTAGTCCAACATTTATTATCAAACCATACCACCAAAAAGGTGGGACTGAAGTCCCACCCTACGATAAAGACAAATTGCTATTTATCGAGTTTTTAGAGATACCCATATCTCTTACGGAAGCCCAACACCAGGCACACGGACACCACCAGCGCTGCAACCTCAGCCAAGGCGGCACTCCACCAAATACCGTAGGCACCCCACAACAAGGGCAACAACAACACCGCCGCCGTTTGAAATCCCAGTGTGCGCATAAAAGCAATAGCACCGGAAATAATACCGTTGTTCATCGCCGTAAAGAGCCCGGATGCAAAAATATTATACCCTTGCAACACAAAACACAGCGCATAGGCACAGAAGGCATATTGAGCCAGCTCGGTAAGCAAACCGTTATACCCCACAAACAGGCAGGCCAAGGGATAAGAGAACCCAACCGCAGCCCCGGCCATGGTAAGCCCAACCAAGCTCAGCAGCAGCATGCTTTTGCGAAACAGATTGCGCAGCTCCGCTCTATTCTGCGCCCCGTGGTGATACGCAAACAAGGGAGTACTGCCAACATCGTACCCAAAGAAAACGGAGCCAAAGAAGAAGGCCATATACATCACCACCCCGTAGGCCGCTACGCCGTTTTCACCGAAAAATTGTAACAGTCGGTAATTGTACAACATGCCGATAAAAGCAGCAGACACACCGGTAACCAGCTCGGAGGTGCCGTTGCAGCAGGCCTGCAACATGGGGCGCAGCTCAAACGTGGTGCGCACCAAACGCAGCAAGCTGCTATTGGGCACGCAAAAATAGATAAAAGGCACCACACCTGCCACAAACTGGCTCATGCCGGTGGCCACGGCAGCACCCGCCAAGCCCCAGTCCAGCAACACAATAAAAACAAAATCCAGCACCAGGTTAGTAACACCGCCGGCCACACTCAACCAAAAAGCCAGCTTCGGTTTCTCCGCTGCCACCAATAAGGATTGGAACGTGCATTGGAGAATACAACATGGCAAAAATCCCAGCATAATGCGCCCATACAGCACGGCATCGGGCATCAGCTCCGCAGTACCGCCCAACCGGCCGCATACTTGGGGCAGCCATACCATGCCCGGCAAAGCCAGCGCCACGCCTAAGCTAAACGCCAGAATCACCACTTGGGTGAAATAACGCTTAGCACGCAAAGCATCGCCCTCGCCCAGTGTTTTAGCCACCAAGGCCGTGCCGCCGGTACCCAGCATAAACCCCACCCCGCCCAGCAACATAATCACCGGAAACACAAAGTTGACGGCTGCAAAGGCAATCTCGCCCACATAGTGAGAAATAAACAGCGCATCCACCATGGTGTAGACTGAGGTCAGCAACATCATGGCAATGGGAGGCAACACAAAGGCAAACAGTTTGCGGTATGTAAAATGATCTGCTAATTGAACACTCATAGCAACAAAAAGGAGAGGCAGTCTACTCCCGCCTCTCGCATTTGTCAAGTTATTTGCACGCGGCAAACAGAATGGGCAGCCCTACTTCAAATGGCACCCTTGAATGAGGAACTCCTGGGCATTCACACAGCGCTCCTCTCCACCACCCTCAGGCGTAAACAATATCTCCCATGTCGCGGCAAAATACGCCCCTTCGTCGCCACTATCCACGCAAAAGTCTGAGCGACTGCTCAGTATTCTACGGCCGGCGGCAATATTCCCATGACTCCACTCTACACGAGTCAAGCACACGTGTTTCCCTTGCGAGACCTCGTATGCCCGCAAACGGAAGGTGCCGCGGGGGTAGTCTTCCGGCACAATAATGGCCGCCCCATACCATCCCGGATACGATTCCCATAAGCAAAGGAAGGGCTTATTCGGCACCGGAGGCAGCATGGCATCCAGCTGTTCCGGGGTAGGATTCTGCGCCAACGGCGCCAGCTCCTCATCCAAGGCCGCAAGCGTGGGCATCTCAAACGCATCTTTATGGAAATCGGCCGCAAAATACCAACCATTTTGTAACGGAATACGCAACAGCGCTGCCCACGGAGACCCGCTATTAGCTTCTACCAAGGTCGACAAAGGCGCAGAGGAATCGTAATATCTGGCCCTCATGGCTAACGTTTGCGGGCAAAGCCCATGAGCCAAACACACAGAGTTGCCCTGTGCAAGAATAGCCGATGAAAAGCGCGGATTCGTAGCCTCGGCATACAAGCAGCGGTACACGTACTCATGCAATAAGGGCGATGCCACCTCGGTCAACTTACTCAGATTCGGGGCCTCGGGCACAACGTGCTCCGCAGTCGCAGGACGCGCTTTTTCACGCAAGGCAAACAAATGTTTCAAATGCGGGTTGCGCTCTGCCTCACCAAGCTTGCAAAGCCCCCTAGGCAGCACATATTCCCTACCCTCCATCAAACTCGTATTCCATGTAAACAAATTCGGTTTACATGCCTCTGCCAGAGAACACAATAAAATACCCCCCATCAGCAGCACAAAGGCCACTCCGCAGGCCACCCAACTGTGAAATATATTCATCCACTTGCGCTCCATGGCACAGTAGAACGAGCGGCACACCAGCCACACCGGCAACGCAAACGCAAGCACCAGAGATACCACTTGCAACAAACGCCAACACCAAAGCAGCGAGTCCGGGTTCCACCCCACCACCTCGCATGCGGCGTCCCATAGAGCATTAGTCCAACGAAACGCCAACACCACCGCCACAACAACCAAGGGCGGGCCATAATTACTCGACACCACACGGGCAAGCATGTACGGTATGCTCAGGGTGTCGTCGCGCTTCTCCTTGTCTGCACTCATAGTAATCTCTCTACTCATCGTATTTACTTTTCTCCTCGCAAGCCTCGCAAAAGCGCACCCACTCCTGAGCACGAGGACAAGGCTGCCCGCCATAAAAAGCAGCCAGCACCTGCGCAAACACACCATGCGGAGCAACTGCAGCAAACACCGTCATGCAGCTGTGAACTTTCATGGCATCCACCGTGCCCAAAATCGCCTGTGGTGCTTGCCCGGCATGCGGCAGCAAGGCCCCGGCTATCTCGCGCAACCGAGCCCCCAGCACCGGATGCGCTAGGTATGCTCTTGCCTCTGCCAACGAGCTGAGGCCATAAAAGTGAGCCATTTCACTGCGCCCAAACTCCCGAGGCTGCGGAAAAATGTACCAAATCCAATGGCCGGTCTTTTTTCCGCGCTCTATCTCGCGCAACGCACAGGCATACCCGCCGTGCGCCTCTTGCTGAGCATTGATAAAGCGTGCTAACTCCCACTCCATGCCCCCACTATAGCACACGTATAAAGCAGAGGTCAACCGTATTCTTCTGCACACCGATGCTCGCCAACGTAAAACACCCCCCGTGGTAAACAGAAACCACGGGGGGCCGTTCTGCGAATCGCGCAGAGGAATCTTACTTACGGCGACGGCGGGCTACAAGACCGGCCAACGCCAACAGAGAGAGTGTGGCCGTTGTGGGCTCGGGAACCGCCTGCTGCAGGTAAACCACACCGGCGTAGGAGTCATACACCAGCAAGGTGCGATCATCAATGTAATCACTGCCGGTGATATAGCGATCTGCCTTGGTGTAGTAGATGCCGGAAGCACTGCTCGCCGTCACCTCATCATAGCCAAAATAGACGCTACCCACACCACTGAAGAGCACCAACTGTGCAGCTTCAGCCGATACGCCGTACTCCTTGTCTGCTGTCGTGTGGAAGGTCAGCAGACTGTTTTCCATAGTATCAAGCGTCAGAGAGCCGCCCATCAAACAGGTATGAGAGCTCACGGTTTCATAGGTGGAGCCACCTGTAAGAGTCAGGCCGCCTTTAGCCTGAATAACACCGGCTGCATGCAGATTTACTGCAATGGTGGCATCAAACTGCCCGTCGTACATGAGGACGGCATCAAGCTGAGCATTATCTAGGAATACATCATCGCCGACCAAATGATAGTCTCTCATTTCCGGCTGTGCGCCGGTCTGAATCTGCGGTTTTGTTGCTTCCGCCAACGAGAAGCTGACACTTCGCTGCAAATCTCTGATGTTGTAGCTGAAGGTCGTTTCCTGACGCTTCGCGGAGAGAATGCCACCGGCCTCAATGCTCACAGCGCCTTCTGTTTTTACAGCTGCTGCCGTGTTCTGATAAGCATCACCCGTGGAGGTCAGGTTCAGGGTTTTAGCATCGGCTATGAAAATATCACTACCCATGTTGACAGAGGCTTGCCTACCCACTACATAGATGCTGCCGTCAACGAAGGTGCCGGACTTCACGTTGATGGAAGCATTGTCGCCCTCCACGCGGAAATCGCCGGTGTAATCAATCATTGAATCAAATGTAATGGAAGCACCGGAGGCCGCGGCATCAGACACAACAACCTTACCGCTGCCGGTAAGCATTGCGGACTCTGCCTTCACGGCCACACCGTCTCTGGCCTCACCATTGAGCAACAGCGTGCCATTTTCAGTCAACGTGGTGGAAATGGCATTGTAGCCATTACTGGCCATGTGCAAAATACGCTCGGTTTCAGATGTACCATTGATGAAAATATCACCCTGAATATCATTTGAATCAGCAGCAAGAGTTGTCACCATACGGTCTTCCGTGTAGCCGGACTCCACGGTAACTCGCAGGTCGGCATCGTGCTCAATGGTCACAGCGCCCTGCCCGTTTTCCGTGGCGCCCAAGCCGGTAGCACTCTGCACCTCTACCGTACCACGGGAGGCATAGGTGCCGCCGGTGTAGGCATTATCGCCGCTAAGCACCAGCACACCCTCACCGGAGTGGCGCACATTACCGGTACCGACAATATCGCCACTGAGCGTGAAGGTCACTGCGGGGCCCACGGCAGAGATGAGGGCGGCTGTCTCGCCGTCCGTTGCCGCATGGTTCAGCCATCGCTCATCACCGCTGCCGGCGATGGTGATATCGTTGGCTGCACTTGTGGGCTCATTGCCGTAGCCGCTGTTGTGCGTGAACATGAGCGTAGCACCGTCGTGCACATTGACAGCGTTTGTCTTCTCACTCTTACCGAGAGAGCCCCAGCCACGCACGCGGAGCGTACCGGCATCAATTTCCGTGCCGCCGGTGTAAGAGTTGCTCTGATCCAGCACCAGAGTACCCACACCCACCTTGTGCAGCTTGGCTGCCACATTGTTGGAATCAAAGAGCACGCCGGAGTAGACGGCCTCATTGTAACCGGTGTCAGAGAAACCTGTTACCGCCGTATTCTTGGCAGACTCCCAGTCGCTCTTCTTCACCAGCAACATCTTGTTGTGGTCAATGTCCGTATGGGCCACGTACGCGGTACCGTCTGCATAGGTTGCATTCACGGCAATGGACTTCAGGCTGTGGGTTTCAATCTCCACATATTCCACGCCGTTCATCTTCACAGGGGTGGTGCCCTTGCTGTGGATACCGACAAAGTCTGCCAGCACACCGTTGGGCGCACCTTCCACACCGATGGTCATAACACCACCGGCCACGTTGGTTGTACCCTCGTTGTAAATGCGAGCATTATGGCCCAGGTAAAGCTCAGCATCAGCGCTGCCCCATACTATCGCGCCCGTACCGGCCACACCGGAGGCTACCCTGGACTCACCCTTACTGAACTCGGAGGCCACACCTGTTCCTAACAGGTAGAGACGCCCTTCCTGTACCTGGGTACCGCCGGTGTAGGTATTGCTGCTGCCGGAGATATAGTGCACCCCGGAGCCGGTCTTGGCAATCTTACCTTTATCGCTGCCATCCTTAATCAGACCGCTGAATATCGCATAGCCAAAGCCCGTTGTTTCCGAGAACTGATTATAGGTCTGTGCCCCATCCATGTATTCGGCATAATAGGAAGCGTCTTTGTCCGTATGCAGTGTCAGCGTACTGCCGTTCAGCGTCACCGTACCGGAACCGCTCAGAGAGCGAAGCTCGAGCCCCGTGGTCGTACCCGTCGGTGCCTCCAGACGAGTGGAATCCAGTTTCAGCTCCGTGCCGGCTGCCAGCACCATATCCGTATCTGTGGCTTTACCCACCAAATCGGAGCCAAAGGCGCCCTGCTGCACCAATATGGTGCCGGGCGTTATCTCCACGGAGCGGGTGATAAAGTCACCAGCACCCAGCTTGGTGAGGGTATGCCCGTCCAAATCCAGCTGAGTCTGCCCCAGCGCGTTGGCATTCATGAAGAGGTACTCCTGCTCAACCACACCCACAGAGGCACTGTCCGTGAGTTTCACGTTCGGCAGTACAATTCTGTTCACAATGGTTGAAGTAACATCTTCGTCCTTCGGGTAAAGCGAGTTTTCATACTTACCCTTGTAAAGAGCACCCATACCATTTGCGCCATTGCCGCTGATAAGCACATTGAAGCCCAGGCCGGCAAAGTCGGAATCTGCATCATAGTGGGTTTCTACCGGGAAGCCGGAGAAATCAATGCTCGAGCCCTCCGTCACGGTAATCGTGCGGTCATCATCTGCTCCGGGCAGACCGATAACACTGGTGGAAACCTTGAGCGTGGCTCCATCCTGCAGCAGAATATCGCGGCCGAAGTTTGCGCCATGGCCAATCACCTCAACTACACCCTGACCGCTGATGCTGAGGGTAGTGTCGGCATCCATGTCATGGTCAAACTTCGCGAGTGCCACCACTGCGTGTGCACCATCTGCCAAGGTAATGCGGTCGAAGCCGGTCACAGCGGCAGAATCCTCAGAGGCGGTGTAGCCATCAGAGCCAATGGAGGCCAACTCATATTTACCGGATTCTGCCAAGTGAAGCGTGCTGGTCTTATTTTCGCCAAAGGTGACGTAGTTCGACTGCTCCTTGCCGCCATAGAGGCCATCCCCCAGTCGGAAATCAGTGTACAGATTTACCAGTACGTTGCCGTTGGTATTGGCTTTAAGAGTCCATGCATCCCAGCCTAAGCCTGCGGCATCCACTCTGTTAGCCGTACCACTGATAAGGTCCAGCACGATATCGCCATTCACCGTACCGGCATTAGAACCACCCACCAGCTGGGAGCGCACATTGGCATCACCCTCCATGCGAATGTAAATATCGCCGTTTACGGTTCCCTTATCACCGCCGCCGAAGACGCGACCATTCTCCCAACCGAGCGTACCGCCGGTAAGGGTCATTTCTACAGCACGGGTGCGGCCGTCCACCATCTGTGTTCCGTGAAGGGTGGACAAATAACCGGCCGCAAAGATTTCGCCAATGGTGCCACCATCCACAAATACGTGTGCGGTGCCTTCCTGCTCCACCCATTCGTATGAACCACCAACAAGTTTGTTGATATTGCCATTCTGCACCGTCACAAAACTCTCACCATACTGCCAACTCCATCGGGAACCACCAATAACCAGTTCTTTTTGCTGATCCATCCAACGGTTATCCGTGTTAACCAGAACATGAGTCGCAGCAAACTGCGGAGTTGCTGCCCAATTGGCCAAACCACCGATAACAGTTTTGAACCCGGAGCGATCGTAAATCCACACCTCATGGTCAGCGGCAGCAAGGCCTCCCTCTACAATACTACCGGCTGCTGCAACATTACCGGTAGCCACCGAGGAAAGCGTTACCGCAATAGCTCTACCTTTGTTTACCTTGGCGGCATTAGCTCCATTCACGATGGAGTTGTACTTGTAGTAGGCAGGATTTTCGCTGATGCCGGAGGCCATGCTAAAATCTGCTGTAGCATCCGTTTCGAAATATCGGCGAGTCATACCGGGAGCATGGTCTTGCTTACCCCAGCGCTCATCCCACTGCGGCATACCCACTGTGCCGTCAACCTCGCTGATATTTCCGTCTTTATCATAGGCAAGTATTTTACCTACACTGAGGGTGAACGAACCATCCTTGTTATCAACGAACTCTGCCCCGATGCCGGTGGCTAAGCCGGTAGCCAGATTAATGCCGTTAATTTCCACCTGACGGGTTTCGAAGGTATTATAACCCAAGATATCAAATCGGCCGCCATCTTCCATGCGAATGAATCGATAGTCGTAGGTGGATTTACCGTTATCAGCTACATGGAAGGTATAGTCAATCTGCCCAATTTCGGCAACGACGTTCGTTATATGGATAACGCCCTTATTGACGATAGTATCCTTGAAGGTAATATTGCCGTTAATGGAATAGCGGCTACCCGCTTCCACCACCACATTCTCACCAAAAGTTACGTGTTGAAGTCGATAATAGCCTTTCATCAATTCTGTAGTTGCATTCGTAGAATACAGACTGACGTTGGAAAGTGTAGCACCCGTCACTTCCGAGTGATCGATGGTCACGTATGATATGTCAGCATTGCCGTTAATGTAAGCATGATACACGGAACCGTAAGCATCAGCCTTACCATAGACACTGCTAGCATCCAAGGTTACACCGCTGAGTTCGGCATCGCAGTAGTACTGATCCAAATTGCCATCTGATTCCAGCTCGAGACCTGAAACCGTGTAATTGAACGAACCATCGGCTTGGGGACCCATTTTCAGCTCAATGGGAATGCCAAAACTATCCCCGCCCGTTATCTCGAGTTTGCCTTTGGGATCAATCGTCACAGCACCGGATACAGCATACGCCTCCATGAATACCAATGAACCATTTTTTATATCAATAGAACCCAAGGCGGTATTTGCGTCCATATTCTGGTACAATTGGAGAGTAACCTTTGCCTCACCATCCTTATGAAGGTTAGTACCGGCGGCAAAGCTGCCATAATCGTTAAAGACATAGTCGGTTTCATCCGCAATAAAATAAACATCCCCGGGATTGACTGTTCCGTACACTGATATAGTGCTGGAACCTCCATCTAAATCGCCGAAAATCGCAGCTTTGTACTCGCCGGTTTCATCGTAATTACCGTTTCCACTACTCCACTGTCCACCTTTATCAGTAGTGGACCACACATAGTAGTAACCGTATGTTGGATTACCCTTACCTTCCCACACATTACCCATCATGGTGTATATGTAAAGCAAGCCGGTTTCGTCATCAAGCTCAATCCGGTATTGAGATGCAGCTAAATCTGCACCATTGTGCTTCACGTTGAAGCTGAGGTTGTCAATGGATGTCACACCGGTCATGAGATTGTAGGCGGTCAACGTCTCCAGCTTTTCAGAGAAGATGACATTCATCGTTACATTCTCGCCGGCAAAGGTGACCCCTTGGTTGGCGTTCAGCAGGGCGTGCGAGACCGAAGACTCATCCGTACCCGTAATGTTGGAAATGGCAAGAGACGAACCGTTCAGGAATGTAAGCTCGTTGACATTGGCTGTACCGAGTGTATCCACCGCAAGCGTAGAACCGGCATTCAGGGTCACACCGGCATTCACCAGAGCTTCTGTGTTCTGCAAGGAGAGAGTAGCCCCCTGCTGCACTGTCACCTGACCGTCAAAGTCGGTATTTGCACCGGAAATCGCCACGGTACCCTGCCCGGTAAGGCCAAGAGCACCGCTACCGGAGATAGCACCGGAAATCTCCAGCGAGCTGTTGGCGCTGGAGGAGTTCAGGGTTAAGTCCTTCGCCAGCGTCATCTTAGTATCAATACTATTACCGGCATCCGCATAGTTCACACGAAGGCCGTCCGCAAGCTGCAGACCGGGACCCTTGGCATCCCCCGTGATGGAGGCTGCGCCGGAAAGGAATACCTCATTATTGGCAGAGAAAGTCTGGGTGGTCGTACCGATATCAAGGTGACCGCCATTCTCCAAACGAACCGCACCGGAATCGGAGGCCATGAGATTATCCGACCCCTCGCCGAGTTTCAGCTTGCCGTTATCCAGAATCAACTCGCCGTGTACGGCACCTTCTGCATTCTTTGCCGTCACCGAACCGAGCCCCACTTTAAGGTCACCCAAATCCTGCATCTGCGTCACTGTGGCGGAGCGGGACTGCACCTCGATATCCACATTCGTGTAGCCGGAATCATCCTGCATACCGAAAATCTTCATGTTATCAATGGTGCAGCCGGAGCCGAAGAAGAGTGAGGCGGCATCGTCTTTCAAATACACGTCGTAGCCGCGGTCGTAGGTCACGCCGCGGGCATCCAGAGCCAGAGTGCCGGACAGGTTGATGACCGGGAATTCGGAGGAAGAAAGAGACACAGCGGCAGTGGATGTCAGCACATGCACATGCGCCCCTTGGCCTACCGTCAGGCTGCCCACATGCAGGTGGTCAAAATACACATCATGCTCCTGCGTGTTCACCGTCAAATTGCCGGCTCGCACAACGCCAAGGTAATGCTGCTCCGCCGTGCCCCCGATGGTGATGATGCCACTCTCACCAACGGTAAGATTGCCGGTCACGTTCACCAAAGCATCATGATAGGAGTTGCCAACCTCCTCACCGGCGCTCACGGCGATGTTCATCTCCTGCGCCGTCACGTTACCGTAGATGTTCAAGGTACCGGCATCAATATCTGACCCGGCATTCACGTTAAACGTGCCAAGCACCGTCACATCGGCATCAATGGTGATATTGTTGGTTCCCAGGGTCAAATCTTTCACCACGGTGGTATCACCCAGCAACTCCAGCGTGCCCTTGCCGGATGTCGTCATACGTCCCTGCACCACAAGCAGGTCGTGGAAGGTAACGGTGTCCTCCGCTCCGGTGTTGATAGCAGCATCTCCCAGAGTAGCAATACGGCCACCGCTAAAGCTGTAGTCTCCGCCCGTGATACCGAAATCCATTACCACCAAATCCTGCATAACGGTAATGTCGCGGTTAGCGGCACCGGCCCCGAAGTATACATTGGAAAGAGCGGTAAAGACAGCACCACCGGTGCCACCTTCTACGGTGCTCCAGTTGGCAGAACCGGGATTCCACTCATAATCCTGCGCGCCGGTCCAGTACAGATTGCCACTGTGCTCGCGGTTAATAGTCACCACACCGGCCACGGAGGAATCCACCGCGGCACTGTTCACGGCAATACCGCTGTATACAAAACTGGCGGTATCCCAACCGGTCAACGTACCGGCGGCGCTATTCACTGCGGCATTATCAATAAGAACTTTATCACCGCTCGCAAGGCCATGCAGGTCAAAGCATACGTTATCCACCGTCAGATTACCCCCGGCAACAACGCTCATATCACCTTGGCGTTGCGTCTTCTCAAAGGTGATATACCCTCGCAGGGTGCTCTCTCCGGCAAAGGAAACATTCTGAATGGTAGCATATTCCGTGCTCATACCGGCATGAAGCGACACATTCGTCAGCACGGCGGCATTCTTACCATCGGCAGATTTAATGACGTTATGAGCCATTGCAACATTACCGGAAACGGCGCGGACAATTTCCCCCGTAAGCTGCATTTCCACATTCTCAAGCGAACCGCCGAGGATTTTATTGGCGCCTACGTCCAACGAAACGGTGGGGGCAAGCTCAAGCACACCGGCATTAACCGTTGCGCCGGTGATGGCGCCATGCACCGCCTCGGTGATGGTCAACGTACCGTTTCCGTTTTTCACGAACGAGCCTTGTTCAAAGATATGGTGCTCGTGGGAGCCGGAGAAAGCAGTCTCGAGGACGCGAGTCGTCAGCTGTTCGCCGTCTGCCACATTAATATCCAAAGGTGTCTCAGAGGAACCTATCACCAGCACACTGTCCAAGGTGGCAGATTTCTCGGCGCTCAAGCGCTCCGTTACCACCATATCGCCGTCGCTGAACTGATAACCGCTTCCGGTTATCTTGACCGTAGAAGCAGTTACGCCCTCCGGAGCAATCTGCACAGCCTTGTTCAGGTTTGCGCCCTCATCAAACACCACTTGAGCACCGGCGGCACAAGTTGTTTCCTGAGCATTCGAGTCCCGCCAAGCCGCCGTTTGGTCTGTGTCCCACACGGCGGATTCTCCGGCAACGGAATCCCAGTAAAGCAAAGACGGTGCCGCCGAGGCTGCAAGTGCCGAACTCTCTTTAATCGTTGCACCGGAACTCGTATACAGCACAGGCTGGGCATAGTCATGCTGCACCACATCGCCGGCTATAGTTGTTCCGGGAACACAAACTACAGCCATCAGCGCTTTATAAAATCTGACAGGAAGATGAAATTTCATACGTTTCGCGTTTTTTTTACATGATACACAGTCGGCAGACCAATAAAAAAGAGAGAGCGACCGCGAATCGCAGTTCCCTAAAACCTACCACACAAGATGAATGTGCGCAAGCCACTTTCGCGGCATAACTCGCTTTTTTTTTATTACTTACATCATTTTTGAAAAACGGCTTTTTCAGGGCGATTTAAGCCATAATCGACGTCATTAACTCCTATTAATTTACGTATAAGAGCTTACTCCTCCGAATAACAAAATAACATTTTTTTTCGCAACACCCTGTTAAAATTTTTCGCTCTGTTTAAGTTTTTAGTTGTTGGCCCCACAAATAGCAATTTGTGGGGCGCATTGATGTGAGCGTAGCGAACGGAATTCAATAGCCCCGGTTGAGGGGCGGTATATGGTAGCCCGGGGTGGAGCTGCGCAGCAGCGTAACCCCGGGAAAGAGGAAAATATATATTGGAACCCCGTTGAGGGGTGGCATAATGCGAGGCTTCAATATTTACTCATGTTTTCCTTGCAATACCATAGATAATAAACGAACTACAACATGACGCCACCCTTTATGCCACCCCTCCGGGGTTCCAATGGATGGACGACTAACCCGGGGTTTCGCCGCTGACGCGGCTCCACCACCGGGCTATTTTATGGCGCCCCTCTGGGGCTCAAAATTCG
>JAEIGA010003771.1_pt1 | contig 23621 bp, 26 predicted proteins | sample 9270691 | NCBI WGS metagenome assembly JAEIGA01 (sample SAMN17057246, study PRJNA624740) | gut metagenome | biome: biome; isolation source: fecal sample | host: Bos grunniens | place: China: Xizang | collected 2019 | reverse complement strand
CCTTAAAAATTCTCCGGGGGAGATTTTTGGGATTACTTTTTCGATATTTTGCTTAGCTCTTGGGGAGCTTCTGACCATAATTTCTAATCCTTCTCAAAACTTCAGGTGATTTTCTTGCTTTTCCAGCCTGACTCCTTTCAAGCGCACCCACCTCTAAATAGACCTCCCCAAGGGTTAATCAAAGTATCGTGAAAGTGAAACAAATGTAATAATAAAGTGAAACGAAAGGGTTGATATTTGTGAAGAAAGTCAATAAAGACTCTTCCGAATCTATAAACAATCGCCCTATGAGAACTCCCAGAAACCCAGAAGTTCGGGAGGCTCAGATGATTTCATTAGCAATTGATTTAGCGGAAAAGCAATTACGAGAAGGAACTGCCTCTTCACAGGTAATAACTCACTATCTAAAGCTCGGGTCAACCAAGGAACGGATTGAAAAAGAGATTTTAGAGAAGCAGAAAGGATTACTTGAAGCAAAGACAGAGGCAATGAAGTCCGCAAAGAGAGTAGAGGAGCTTTATTCCGAGGCTCTCAATGCTATGAAGAGATATTCAGGGCAGGATGAGGATGAGAACTTATGATTTTACAACATCATGGAATAAAAGGCCAAAGATGGGGAGTAAGGAATGGCCCACCCTATCCGATAAACAAGATAAGGCCTAAATCCATAAAGGCTAAGGCTAAATCATATAAGCCAACTTCAAACAGACCGCATACAGATTATAACCTTGATAAGTGGGGGCGTACAGAGGATACAAACATATTGTACGTCACAGGAATCTCTGGCTCTGGCAAATCAACTGTTGCTAAAGACATAGCGACTAAAAATAATGCTGATTTGATAGACCTTGACTTATATACCTTTAAAACAGCCAATAAGTATAACGATAGAATGTCTAAATCATTCAACAATTTTCTTGATAAAGAAGTTCCTAATTGGCGATCGCTACAGAGTGACGCATACTCTGCACTCACTAAAACTAATAGGAGAGCAAAGCCGCAGGTAAGTGAATGGTTCGATACTCTGGAACACGCACTTACAAATTACGGTAAATCTGAATATGGCAAGAACAAAGTAGTGGCTGAAGGCGTTCAAGTACTCGATGAGACCTTGTTCTATAACAACAAAAAAGCCCTTAGGAACAAACCGCTTATTGTCATGGATACGTCGATAGAAGACTCAATACTATCAAGATCTGTTCGAGATAACAAATCCATAGATAAGCTCCTTGAGCCAGAAAGACGTAAACAGTTAGAGGGCTGGCTTATGGACAAGGATATTCTTAAAAAGGAAATGTCGGATATAAAATGAGAACTTATGAGGAACTCATGTCTCTACCAACATTTAAGGAGAGGTATGAGTATTTAAAGCTTGACGGAAAAATTGGAGAAAGCACTTTTGGATTTGACAGATATATCAATCAGAATTTCTATAAGGGTGGTATCTGGAGATCAAAAAGACTTGAGATAATAGCAAGAGATCTCGGTCACGATTTAGGAATGCTCGACGACATGTATGAAGTACAGGGTTCTATATATGTACATCACATGAATCCGGTGGACATTGCTGATATTTTAAATCAGACCGAATACTTACTTGATGAACGTTATCTCATAACCGTATCGTCAATGACACATAATGCTATACATTATGGAACATTTGAGAACATACATTATACGTTACCAACACGCACAAGGAATGACACATGTCCTTGGAAACGATAGGAGGTATAACAGATGGCAAAGAAAAAGAACAAAGAAGTCTATATTACTCCCAAGGTGGAGATAACAGAAACTAAAGAAGTTTCTATAGAAGACATTGATCCGGTAGTAGAAGATGCCGCGGAGAATATTCCAGTGGAGATAGCAGAAGTTATCGAAGACAAAGGAATGGTATATAACTGTAATTCACTTAACATACGTCAGGAGCCAAGCAAAGAAGGCAAAATAATAGGCGTTGTGTTTAAGGGTGATTTTCTTATCATTGACCATAGCAGAGACACTGACGATTTCTACGGAATAAAGTCGCCTAATGGCTCTGAAGGCTATTGCATGAAAGCCTATATAGGAATAATCAACGAATAGGAGCTGATACATATGGCAGTGAAGCCAAGCGATAGCATTTTACTTGCTGTACGAAAAGCATGTCTGGCATCAGACGATTTCTCGGATTACTTCGATAAGGACCTTATACCAATAACTAATTCTGTATTCGCCATCTTGCTTCAAGTCGGCATAGGTCCAAGAACTGGATTCATCATAGAAGATGAAACAGCAACATGGCAGGAGTTCTTTGATTCTTGCGATGACCCATGCAATCCGATGCTTGGAATGGTTAAACCTTATGTGACAACTAAGACACGTTTACTATTTGATCCGCCTCAAAATACATCAGTGCTTGAGGCTTTAAAACAGGCTTGTGCTGAGTATGAGTGGCGATTAAACATCGCAGTAGACCCTTAATGTTGACTTATAATAAACAATGTGGTATATTATAGAGAGGCGACATTTATAAAAACTTTTTATCAGTATGTAAAAATAGGAAAGAAGTGGGTACAGAAATATTTATCACCTGATTTTATAATGCACCACGGAATAAAAGGTCAAAAATGGGGTATTAGGAATGGCCCACCATACCCTCTTAAAAGAAACACCATAATTACAGTTCCTAAATCTATAAAAACAACGGCTGCTAATGGATTGTCCGTTACAGGAGCATCTGGCCATGTAATTCAGCGTATATCAGAGAGAAATGTGTCAGCTGAAAACATTATAGACACATTGCGTCACCCATTGCATATAGGCGATATAAAGGTTGATGCTAATGGTAGGCCATCTCAGAGATTTATAGGAACACATGCAACTGTTAATGTCAATCCTGAATCTGGAATAATTGCAACAGTATGGAAAACGGGTACTAAAACTATCAAAAAATATGAAAGGAGATAAACTATGTTTTCAGAAGAGGAAAAGCAATTCATACATGACGTTTTAGGGCTTGATTTTAATTATGATCGCCCATCTGATGACGATTGGGTGCTATTAGAGGATAAATGTGCAGATAAATTATCTCTTTTGGGGCTCGACAATGAATACAATCCAACCAAAATAGGTCTAATCTGTGAATCTATACTCGATAAGATACCATAAATATATAAAGAGAGGTGATAATGCCTCTCTTTTTCTTTTATAAAGGAGACAAATCAAAATGGCACTATCTAATACAGCCGTTCCTAAGTATTACGGCAGATTTAGAGATGCCGTTTTAAGATGCGAAATTCCAGTCAACAAAGAAGTTGAGATGGAAATGAACCGCATAGACAATCTTATTCGCGATCCTCGGTATTATTATGATGATAGTAAGGTTGAGGGTTGGATTGCCTACTGCGAAAATGAACTAACATTAACAGATGGTTCTGACTTATACCTACTCGATACGTTTAAACTTTGGGGTGAACAAGTATTTGGCTGGTATTATTTTGTCGAAAGAACTGTCTGGGTTCGTGGAAAAGACGGGCATGGTGGTCACTATGTTCGTAAGCAAGTTAAGAAAAGACTCATCAACAAGCAGTACCTTATCGTTGGACGAGGTGCTGCTAAATCTTTATATGGCAGCTGTATACAGTCATATTATGTGAACGTAGACACTTCCACAACACATCAAATAACCACTGCTCCCACAATGAAGCAGGCTGAGGAGATAATGTCTCCCATTAGAACTGCCATCACAAGAGCTCGTGGTCCATTGCATAAGTTCTTTACAGAGGGATCAATTCAAAATACAACTGGTTCTCGTTTCTTGCGTCAGAAACTATGCGCTACAAAGAAGGGTATAGAGAATTTCCTGACTGGCTCGCTCATAGAGATTCGTCCTATGAGCATAGACAAGCTTCAGGGTCTTAGATGCAAGATAGCGACAGTTGATGAGTGGCTATCTGGTGACATAAGAGAAGATGTTATAGGTGCTATCGAACAGGGTGCTTCAAAACTTGATGACTACCTAATAATTGCAACAAGTTCTGAAGGAACTGTTCGTAACGGAAGCGGCGACACCATTAAGATGGAGCTCATGAAGATTCTCAAAGGCGAATATGAGAATGATCATGTGTCTATTTGGTGGTATAAGCTTGATTCTATTGAGGAAGTTGGCAATCCTGATATGTGGATTAAAGCCAATCCAAACCTCGGCAGGACTGTAACTTATGAGACCTATCAGCTTGATGTAGAGAGAGCAGAACAAGCTCCGGCGACAAGAAATGATATCCTTGCTAAAAGATTTGGTATACCTATGGAGGGTTATACGTATTTCTTTACTTACGAAGAGACTCTTCCATTTACTCGTAAGAAAGAATACTGGAAAATGCTGTGTGCTCTTGGCGCAGACTTGTCACAAGGTGATGACTTCTGTGCATTTACCTTTCTCTTTCCGCTGTCTGATGGGAGTTTTGGTATTAAGACAAGAAACTACATCTCGTCATTAACACTTCATAAGCTCCCATTGGCAATGAGACAGAAATATGAAGAATTTATACGAGAGGGCAGTCTTATAATTCTTGAAGGCTCCATTCTTGATATGATGGAAGTATATGAAGACCTCGATCAGTATATTTGTGACTGCGACTACGATGTAAGGGCATTTGGATTTGACCCATATAATGCAAAAGAATTCGTCGAGAGATGGGAAAGAGAAAACGGACCATTTGGTGTGGAAAAAGTAATACAGGGTGCTAAAACGGAGTCAGTTCCTCTCGGTGAGCTAAAGAAGCTCGCAGAAGAGAGGTTGCTGATATTTGATCAGGAGCTCATGTGCTTTGCTATGGGTAACTGTATCACTTTGGAAGACACAAACGGAAATAGAAAACTTATGAAGAAGCGATATGAGCAGAAGATAGATGCTGTTGCAGCTATGATGGATGCTTTTGTCGCTTTTAAGCTTAATAGAGAGGCATTTGAATAATGAACGAACTATATCACCACGGTATTCCAGGCCAGAAATGGGGCCGTAGACGTTGGCAAAATGAAGACGGTACGTTAACAGATGGCGGTAAAAAACGATATTTAAAAGATTCTACAAAGCGTAAAATAGGCGGCTTTGTAGGCGGTGATATTGGTTTTATAGCCGGATACGCAGCAGCTTCAAAAGTAGCTAAACCTCTTGCTGAAAAATTTGCAGATTCTAAAATGAAAGACCTTCTTAAAAGAGCTACTCCAGAAGAGCATGAAGCGATTCTTGGAATGCTTGAGGTTGTCGGAACGTTACCAGTAGCATTAGTCACAAGCGCAATCGGCACAAAACTTGGAGAGAAATTTGTAGATAAGCACATAAACAAAGGTGGTGTAGACAATGAGTAATTACTTTCATCATTCTGGAATACTTGGAATGAAATGGGGAAGACGGCGTTATCAAAACGAAGACGGCACATACACGGAGCTTGGAAAAGCTCGCAGAAGTAAAGAATACGCTAAGAATGAGCGCAAGAAGAGCAAGGATCGTTTATCCGATAAAGGCGTAGAGGATGTCGACCGTTGGGTAACTGATGATATAAAGCGATATCAGAGTGCAACAAGAGCCGGCGAGGATGTGGTTCGAGAACTACAGAAAATGGAGAGAGAGTCGTCCCCCAAGCCGACAAAGGAACGCATGGATTTATCTAAAATGACTGATAAAGAGCTTCGAGATAGAATAAATCGAGAGCTTACCGAGCGTCAATACAATGACTTATTTGGAAAAACAAAGAAACCCACCGTTTCCAAAGGACGTGAATACGCACGTAACGTTTTGGATGTGGCAGGTTCTGTTTTAGGTATAGGTACATCGTCGTTAGCCATTGCTCTGGCAATAAAGGAATTAAGAAGCTGATTATTTTTTAGATATTCTTATTCCTAATAATGCGCCAGCCAATGCTAAAGCTAAAGAGCCTACAGCCCCAGCAAGCTTAAGGACTTGACCTTTAAATCGTATCTTATCACGTTCAAGTTCTGCAATTTTGTCGGTAACTTCAACCATGTCTTTAATGATTCGGTTCTTTCGTCGGTTTGTCATAAAACGCTTATTTAGTTGTTTCTGCAATTCGGATAAAATAAGCTTATATCCGTCGATTGACTGCTGAATGTCTTTATTGTCACTTTCAATAGCTTTATCACATAACTGGTATAGTTGCTCGACAATACTTAGCGAATAATCTTTAAATTCTGGAAATTGGGCAATGCATGCAATTGCTACTTCCTTATCCATGTTTGGAATAGCTGATACAAATTCTATCAGCTGTTCTTTTTTTATGCTTCTAAAGTCTGTGATGCCAAGTTGTTTTTTAACATCTTCCTGTGATAGTAATTCGTTTTTGTGCATAATAATCACTTCCTTTAGAAGATTATACCATAAACTGTATATAATGTCAATAGGAGGTTGAATAATGAACGAACTATATCACCACGGTATTCCAGGCCAGAAATGGGGCCGTAGACGTTGGCAAAATGAAGACGGTACATATAATGAAGCGGGTAAAGATCGCTATTTTGGAAGCCGAGCAGAGAAAAAGGCTGCTAAAAAAGAACTTAAGAGCGCTTATAAGAAACTAACTAAATCGAGACTTGCTAATGAAGTGGCTACTAAAGCGGCACTATCAACCCTCACAAAAGAAGACCACGACAAAGCATATGACCTGGTTGGTAATGGCCAGTTATATGTAAAGGCATCTTTTAAAAAGAATTTTAACGACCAATCCATAGACGTTTATCTCGGAAAACAGAAGCAGCCGACAATAAAAGTAAAACTTGATAAAGGTAAGAATTTTACATATGATTTCATAAATAAAGAGTCGGCAACCCGTTATGACGACTTTGTGAAGTATTATAATGATAGACTGGATGCCGCATATAAAATGGCGTTTTAACACCATGCTAAAATCACAATCAAAAGAAATAAGGTGAAAATTCAAAATGGGTTTACTAACTTCACTCCAGCACGCATGGAATGTATTCCGAAATAAGGATCCGTCGAATGTACCAATCGACACGGGATATACCTACTATTATAAACCTGACAGAATAAGACTATCGAGAGGTAACGAGAGATCTATCGTCACCGCTTTATACAACCGTATTGCTGTTGACGTATCAATGATTGATATTCGTCATGTAATCGTCGATGATAATAAGCGTTACGTAAGCGATGTGGACGATTCTTTGAATTATTGTTTTACTGACGAGGCAAACATTGACCAGAGCAGTAGAGCTTTCATTCATGACATGGCGTTATCGTTGCTTGACGAAGGCTGTGTGGCTATAGTTCCTGTTGATACGGAATTTGACCCAAATGATACAAGCTCCCTCGGAATAAAAACACTTAGGGTAGGTAAAGTTGAATCTTGGGCTCCCGATAAGATCAAAGTTCGTTTATACAACGAGAAAATAGGTCAGGAAGAAAGCGTATGGGTTCTTAAGCGGTATACTGCAATAATTGAGAATCCGTTTTACGCAGTTATGAATGAGCCATCTTCTACATTGCAGCGTCTTATAAGAAAGCTAAATATTCTTGATGCTATAGATGAGAAGAATGCCTCAGGTAAATTGGACTTGATTATTCAAGTGCCATATACAACAGTTACCGATACCAGAAAGCAGAGGGCTGAGAATCGTCGAAAAGACATAGAAGATCAGCTCATAGGATCAAAGTATGGTATCGCTTACATGGATAGCACCGAGAAGATTATTCAGCTTAATCGTCCTGTTGAAAACAATCTAATGGGTCAGATCGAATTCCTAACTAAGACACTATACGGCCAGTTGGGTATGAATGAGACAATATTAGATTGCACGGCAGATGAGAAGACTCTGAATAATTACTTCCACGGAGTTATAGAGCCTATAATAACTTGGACTGTAGAGGAGATGCGAAGAAAGTATCTCACAAAAACAGCGAGAACTCAAGGTCATTCTATCATGTACTTTAGAGACTCGTTCAAACTCATTCCTGTATCTCAGCTCGGCGATATTGCCGATAAGCTTGGTAGAAATGAGATCATGGCATCCAACGAATTTAGGCAAATACTTGGTCTTAAACCGTCAGATGACCCGAATGCCGATGCTCTTAGAAATAAGAACATGCCCGTCGACGATACCGGTGCAGAAATTCAAAATGATGAACAAGCGCCTGCTGATGACGGAGCTGACGTCAGCATGAGCGATGAAAGCGGACAGATTTTCAATCAGTTGCTTGACGAACTTGAGCAACAGATAAATGACATTGTCGCTGGCGTCACTGATGAAGATGAGGAGGATGCGGAAGATGAATCAGAATCCTCATAGTCATACTCGCTGGTTAGCGGCTGCTAATCGCGTTCTACAGGCTAATGCTGAATCAGAAAACTCTCTAATGCATTATGCTTCCCAGTATTACGATCCAGTAAAGGCTCATGAATACTATATGCAGCATCGAAAATTGAAAGGGCGTAGAAAGGCATCCGGTCTTAGCAAAGAAGGGCGAGAGGTTTGGAATGTTACAAAACAAAATATTTCGTCCGAAAAGAAAGACACTGTTAAACAAGAGCGCGAAAAGAAGACCAAAAATGTAGCAGCATTACGTTCAAGAGCAAAACAGTCCAGAGAGCGAATCACAAAGCAGCTTAAGTTACTTAACGACGCGCTTACTCGAAAGGCTAAAGCTGAAAGACAACGAGCATCGAGTCAAAAGAAACGTAAGAACGAAGTTCTTGAAGGCAGTAAAAAAGCTCAGATAGCGTCGTTGAAAAATCAGAAGTTACCACCTGGCTTGACCAAGGAAGAAGCTGCTGAGTTCAGAGAGAAGCGACAGGCTAAAATAGATGACATACGTCAAAAGACAAGCGATGCCAAAACTGCTAATTCTGAGCATGCAAAAGAGAAAACCGCTAAGATTAACGAGAGAACAAGCACGGAAAAGACCAAGAATCGTGAGAATGCAAAAGCTCAACGAGAAAAGGTTAGTAGCGATTTAAAAGGCGCTATTGAAAATATGCGGACTAAATTCAAAGCAGCAACCGAGTCTATAAACAATAAGTATGAGAAAATCTACGACAGTGAGTACGATAAAATTGCTGCCGAATATCCGAACACAAAAATAAAAACTAAATAAAGGAGGAAAAATTCAAAATGGGTTACGACTACGAAGGTTGGGCAACCAGAAGTGGCGTACTCTGTGCTGATGGCAGGACAATTCTTAAAGATGCGTTTAAAGACTGCGACGGTAAGACGGTCCCCATAATGTGGAATCACCAGCACAATGACGCTAAAAATGTTTTAGGTCACGCCCTCCTTAAGAACCGCGATGAAGGTGTTAGAGCATACCTCGCTTTTAACGACACTCCGTCCGGAAAGAACGCCAAGACCCTTGTTGATAATGGTGACATTGTCGCACTTTCCATTTACGCTAATCAGCTTAAGGAAAGCAACAAGTGTGTGCAGCACGGCGTTATAAGAGAAGTTAGTCTTGTGCTCGCAGGGGCTAATCCCGGGGCTTACATAGACACATTTATTGCTCACAGTGACGATACAGATGAGGATGAGTCACAGGCATTCATCTACAATGACGAGCCGCTTGAGCTGTATCACTCTGAGGAGAAATCCGATAAGAAGGAGGAAGAACCCGTGGCTGAAGAAAAGAAGGAGCCCGAGAAGAAGGGCGACGAAAAAACAGTCGAAGAAGTGTTTAATACACTTAACGAAGAGCAGAAGACAGTAGTTTATGCTCTAATAGGACAGGCTCTTGAGGAAGGTAATTCCGAGGGCGAATCTGATGAAGAAGGAGACGATAAAGAGATGAAGCACAACGTATTTGACGATCAGAGCGCATACATTGGCGCTGACACATCCGCAAGAATTTCACACGCTGACGAGCAGGCTATTGTTGAGCTCGCTAAGGAAAACGGCGTAGGCAGTCTTAGAGCTGCTATGAGCATCTATGCTCGTGAGAATGACAATGGTAGCGAGGCTCTCGCTCACAGCTTTGATGACATCGACCTGCTGTTCCCCGATTACAAGGAACTGAGACCTGGCGCACCCGAGCTCGTAACAAGAGATCTCGGCTGGATAGATCAGGTAATCAACAAGGCCAACAAGAGCCCGTTCAGCAGAATCAAGACAAGACAGATGGACGCTCGTAATGCTTCCATCAGGGGTAGAGGTTATAAGAAGGGCGACGAGAAGGACCTCATCGGCAATGCCGAGCTCATTCACAGATCTACAGATCCCCAGACAATCTATGTAAAGGATCAGCTTGATAGAGATGACATCATCGACATCACAGACTTTGATGTAGTTGCTTACCAGTTCGGCATCATGAAGAATGCTCTTAAGGAAGAGATAGCTATGGCTACCATGGTATCTGACTTCAGACCCATCAATGATAAGGCTAAGATAAGAGCAGAGCACGTAAGACCTATCTGGCAGGATGATGAGACCTATACAATACATGCAGATGTTGACCTTGAGGCTGCTAAGCAGAAGCTCAACGGCACAAACACAAGCGCTAACTTTGGTGAGGAGTATATCTTCGCAGAGGCTATAATCACAGCTGCTCTTTATGCTCGTGAGAGGTATAAGGGTACAGGTAAGCCCGACTTCTACTGCACACCTCATACTGTTAACGTTATGCTTCTTGCAAGAGACCTCAACGGTCGCAGAATCTACGACTCTGTAGCAGATCTTGAGAAGGCTCTTAACGTTAACAAGATATTTACAGTAGAGCAGTTCGAGGGTCTTACAAGAACTGACAGCGACAACCACGAGAAGAAGCTTCTTGGTATCATGGTTAACATGGCTGACTATGACTACGGCTCCACAAAGGGTGGTCAGATCACTCAGTTCACAGACTTTGATATCGACTTCAACCAGGAGAAGTACCTTATCGAGACTCGTCTGTCAGGCGCTCTTACAAGAATCGCATCTGCAATAGCTCTTGAAGAGCCGGTAAACCCTCAGTAAGCTTATCTATCGACATTGACGTATCGGACAGCGTAGATCTGTTCGGCAAGGTTGCATCTGACTTACAGGAGAACGTAGCGATTACTGGTAACGCCGTAACAGGTACACTCAAGTATGTATCTGACTACACAGGCTTCTCCAGTGATCCCGCACTCCAGTCGGGTAACTACCTCGTAATACACGCAGCAAGCGAACTTGAGGACGTTACTTTTACAGTAAAGGTAACAAACCCCGTAACTCTTGACGAGGATGGTATCGCTGTACTGCGCATAGCAGATAAGAGCACGCAGACAATAACAGTCGTGGCGAGCAAAGAAGGTTATGACTCAACAACCAAGGTTCTCACACTTACAGGACTTAACTGTGAGGAAGAGCCCGCAGGTTAACAAAGGAGAAATTCAAAATGGGTAAATTTCATGGAGTGATTGGTTATGCCAAGACAGATGAAACAGCTCCCGGTGTATTTACCGAGGGCTATATCGAGAAAGAGGTAGCCGGTGATATTTTGTCGTCATACATAAGTCAGCACCAAGGTACGGACATTAACGACAACATAATACTTAACACTCGTTTCAGCGTCATAGCAAGTTCTTTCATGCTTGAGAACCTACACTTCATGAAGTATCTCATTTATAGAGGTGTTAAATGGCATATTTCTGGCGTGGATGACACTAAATTGCCGAGAATTATAATTAACATAGGGGGCGTGTATAATGAAGAGCCGTCTTGATTTTCACACTATGCTTCAAGAACTGCAACTGACTCCAAACTTATACTTTCAGCCACCAGAGACAACAAAACTAAAATACCCTTGTATAATTTATAAAATCGACCCTCCAGACGTTAAACACGCTGGCAATATCAAATACCTCATGACAAAGAGATACAGGTTAACCTACATTGACAAGAACCCAGATGCAGAAGCTCCTGACATATTACTGTCATTGCCATATTGTAGCTTTGACTCTAATTATGCTTCTGAGAATCTGCATCATTGGGTATTTTCTATCTATTACTAAGGAGGTAATATAACATGGGAACACCCGGAAGACTCGTATGGGATAAGATTGACGAACGTCAGTTTGAAGGCGGCGTTGATCAGGTCGTAATTTATTATCCCAACGCAACAACAGGCATATATGATGACGGTGAAGTTTGGAACGGCTGCACCAATGTTGACAACAGCCCCAGTGGTGGTGAAGCTACCGCATTCTGGGCAGATAATATGAAGTATGCCGAGCTCGACTCTACAGAAGAGTGGGCAGGCACTGTAAACGCATACACATACCCCGAGAGATTCGGTCAGTGTGACGTCTCTTATGAGCTCACAACAGGCGTATCAATCGGTCAGCAGTCCAGAAAGAGCTTTGGTCTTAGCTACAGAACTAAGGTTGGTAATGCTCAGGATGGCTTTAAGTCATACATTATTCACTGCGTATACGGCTGTAAGGCTGCACCGTCTCAGAAGACATACAATACGATCAACGACTCACCCGAGATTATTGAATTCTCTTGGGCACTTACAACCACACCTGTACAGGTTCCCGGTTGCAAGCCTACAGCGTCTCTCGATATCGACTCTGCTAAGGTTGGTCAGGCTGGTATGACTGCAATAGAGAACGTTCTCTATGGTACAGACCCGACAACAGACCCCGTATCGGCAGGTACAGTTCCGAGACTTCCTCTGCCCGCAGAAATCGCTCAGATTATTTCCGAGGCTATTCAGGCAGCAGGCTAAAAATTCAAAATGGGGTGGTATTCAGTGAAAGCTGGCCACCCTTTTATTTATTTGAAAGGAGTAATACATTATGTATAAAAAGACAATAACTTACAAGGATTATAACGGCGAAGAAAGAACCGAGGACTTTTACTTCCACCTCAATCAGGCAGAGCTCACAAAGATGCAGCTCGAAATACCCGGCGGTCTTACTGGCATGATAGACCGAATCACTCAGCGTAAGAGTGGACCTGATATCATGGAAGTATTCAATACTCTTATAGAGAAGTCTTATGGTGTTAAGTCACCTGACGGCAGAAAGTTTGTGAAGTCTAAGGAGATACTCGACGACTTCTTACAGACTGAGGCGTATAATGTGTTCTTCATGGAACTCGTTACAAGTGCCGATGCAGCAGCGGAGTTCTTCAACAAGATAATTCCTGACATGAGTGCCTTTGAAGAGAAGGCAAAAGCTGAAATGGCTAAAATAGAAGCTACTAAGTAAGTAGTACGGAGGGATGAGAATGCTTAAGATTGAAGTTCCACCTGTAGCAGCCGAATACTGGAGCGAAGAGAAACAGGAATTCGTGTATCAGGAAGCATTTAAGGGTCAAGTTCTTCAGTTAGAGCATTCTCTTGTTTCCCTTTCTAAGTGGGAGTCAAAGCATCATAAGAGATTTCTCGATGACGACACAAAAACAGGTGAGGAAATGCTTGATTATGTGAGATGCATGACCATAACCCAAAATGTTGACCCTAAAACATACGACTATTTAACACAGAAAAACCTGCAAGACATCAAGGATTATATAGAAGACCCAATGACGGCTACTACGTTCAACGAAACGAGTCGTCCGGCACGAAACTCAGAGAGAATTAGTGCTGAACTTATATACTACTGGATGATTGCATTAAATATACCACCTGAGTATCAGAAATGGCATCTAAACAGGCTTTTGACGCTCATACGGGTGTGCAACATTAAGAACGCACCTGCTAAAAAGATGTCAAATAAGGATATACTCAGCAGAAATAGGGCATTAAATGCCGCAAGACTAAAGAAACACCATACAAAAGGATAGGTGATTTGTTTGATATCCTTTAAACAAAAAGGTGATTTTAACAGAACGATTCGATTTATGAATCACGCAAAAGAAGCGGCTCGAATTAAAAGCCTTGAATCATACGGAAGACGATGCGTGTCAGCACTCAAAGATGCCACGCCAATTGATACGGGTAAGACCGCTGAATCGTGGTCATATAAAATAATAAGAAAAAAAGACAGTTATATTTTACAACTGCATAACTCGAATATACAAGATGGCGTTAATGTAGCGATAGTTCTACAATATGGACACGCCACTAAAAACGGAAGCTGGATTGAGGGACGCAATTACATCAATCCTGAAATTTTACCGTTGTTTGAAAATCTGTCAAGAGAAGCTTGGGAGGAGGTTATTAAGATATGAGCCAAACAATCGACAGTAAAGTTGTTGAAATGCGATTTGACAACAAGCAGTTCGAGAGTAACATCCAAACAAGCCTAAAGTCGATAGATAAACTTCAGGATAGTCTTAATTTTGACGGATCGTCTAAAGGTCTCGATAACATAAATAAAGCCGCTTCCAAAATAGATTTATCAGCATTGTCAGGCTCAGTCGGAGCCATTGGACAAAAGTTTTCTGCTCTTGAGACAATAGCCATGGGCGCTCTTATGAGAATAGGTCAAAGAGCCGTTGATATTGGCATAGATCTTGTAAAGTCATTGTCTATTGATAACATAACTGCCGGATGGGAGAAGTTCGGAGACAAGACTCAATCTGTAGGTACGTTGATATCTCAGGGATATAGCATGGACGAGGTGAATGAGCAGCTCGACAGACTTAACTGGTTTACCGATGAAACCTCATACAACTTTACAGATATGGTTAGTAACATATCAAAGTTTACTGCCACGGGTAAAAAACTTGATGAATCTGTAGAAGCTATGCAGGGTATTGCTAACTGGGCTGCACTGTCTGGTCAGAACGCACAGACCGCATCCCATGCGATGTACCAGTTGTCACAGGCTATGGGTGCAGGTTCTATGAGGCTTGAGGACTATAAATCTATACAGAACGTATCGATGGATACTGATGAATTTAGACAAAAAGCCCTTGACGCAGCAGTTGCTCTTGGCACATTAAGAAAAGAGGCTGATGGTACATATACGTCTCTTGTTGATGGAGCCAAAGACGCTTCTCATTTCGACAAGAGTCAGTTTGCCACAACGCTAACGGGTGGTAAATGGTTCACGTCAGACGTTATGATGACAGTATTTAAAGATTATGGTGCTGCCGTTGACCAGATTTATCAGTATTCTGAGAAAAAAGGAATAACTGCTTCTGAAGCTATTGAAGAACTTGGTGATAAGGTAGATGCATTCGGACTTAAGGCTTTTAAGGCTGCTCAGGAAGCAAGAACATTTCCCGATGTACTTGACTCCGTTAAGGATGCCGTATCTACAGGCTGGATGAAAACATTCGAGCTCATATTTGGTAACTATGAAGAGGCTAAGACTCTTTGGACTGACCTTGCTAACGAGTTATATGACGTATTTGCGGAGGGCGGTAACGTAAGAAACGAAATGCTTCAGATATGGCACGATGATGGCGGTAGAGAAGCATTTATAAATAGCCTTTGGAATACATTCCATGCTATAACTGACATTATCGACGTTGTAAAAGACGCATTTGGCGAAATATTTCCGCCTATGACAGCTAAAAGGCTGATAATGATAACTAAGTCACTTGAAAATCTCACCAAAAAATTCAAAATGAGTGACGAAACAAGTGATAAACTAAAACGAACATTTAAAGGTCTATTTGCGCTACTTGATATCGGTATTCAGATTATCAAAGCAATAGGGCATGGTATAAAGATGCTGCTATCTCCGTTGTCTAAAATGGACAAAGGATTGCTTGACGTAACGGCAGCTATAGGAGATTGGCTTGTTGAACTGGACAAGTCATTAAAAAAGAACAAAACACTTATAAAAGGTATAGAAAAGCTTGTAAAGATAATTCAAGCAATTCCAGGAATAATCAACTCCGCATTTGAGAAGATTACTGGTAAATCCATCGGCGAAGCGTTTGACATAATAAAGACAAAAGCTTCCGAAGCAAAGGATAAACTTAAAGATTTAACAGGCGGTCTTGATAATGTCGTGGACAAGATAATAGCCATTCCTACCGCTATAAAGAACTTCTTTAAGAAGGGCGATATAGACACTTCCGGGATTACAAATCCGATGAAGAAAGCTGTTGCCGAAGCTGCCAATATGTCCCCCTTTGAGATTGCTTTAGAGCAGATTAAGGCAAAAATTAGCAATACTATTCAGTCTATTGATTCGTCTTTAGAAGCATTTACAGGAGTTTCGATACTAAAGGTATTTTCTAACATCAAAGACAAAGCCGAGTCCGCTGCAACTGCGGTTAAGGATTTCTTCACAGGATTTAAGAAAGTCGATACGAGTGGTGTTGACGAAGTTTCTGAAGATGTAACTAAGAAGTTAAGTCCTCTTGAGAAAGTGGTCGATAAGATAAAGACCGTTTTTGAGGCACTTGCTTCTGTGTTTAAGAAAGTCTTTGGCATATTTAAAAAAGTTGCAACAACAATTGGCGGAATACTAAAAGAAATAGGAAGTCAGCTATTCGATTCGTTTGATGATGTCGGTGTAAACGATACTGTAGACATTATTAACGGTGGGGCATTACTTGCTATCGCTCTTGGTATAAAGAAACTAATTGATAATCTATCGGATATCGAAAAAAATGCAGGCGGTGTTGTTGATAGTTTAAAAGGAACGATTGACAAAGTCGGAGGAATAGCTACTAATATATCAGGAGTTCTCAATAGTGTTAAAGATTCTCTTGAGGCTTATCAGAACAACCTTAAGGCGAAAACTCTCATGAGTATAGCTATTGCCGTTGGTATTTTAACGGCATCTATTGTGGTGCTGTCTTCCATAAAGCCTGAGAAATTAAGCTCTGCATTATCCGCAGTAACCGTTGAACTTACGCAGTTGATGACGTCGATGTCGGTAATGATGAATCAGCTTGATGGAAAGAAACTCGGGTCAATCACTAAGGTTTCTACTTCTCTTATAATGATGTCAGTTGCGGTTTTAATTTTATCCACAGCCGTTAAGAAGTTATCCTCAATCGACAAAAAAGAGTTAACAGCAGGCTTAACAGCTGTTGGTTCGCTTGTTGCTGTGTTAACGGCGTCTGCTAAAATACTTTCAAACGATAGTGAAAAAATGATGAAAGGTGCTGCTGGTTTTATCGCGTTTGCAATAGCAATACGATTATTAATAAAGCCTGTTAAGGAACTTGGAGCCCTGGACACACAGACACTCGCTAAAGGTCTTGCTACTGTGACGTACTTGATAGCGTCCCTTACGGTAGTGGCTAAAGCACTGTCAAAGGATACTAAATCCTTTATGAGGGTATCTGTTTCATTGCTGATATTCGGAGCAGCTCTTAGAACATTGGTAAAACCAGTAAAAGAATTAGGCAATCTTGACACGAAGACCCTATCTAAGGGACTTATAGGAATTAGTGTTCTTATAGCTGGTCTTGCTGCATTTCTTAAGGCTACCGATATTGACGGTATGTCAATGACCAAGGGTGTTGGCTTATTGCTAATGGCTCAAGGTCTAAAAGTCATGTCCACAGCCGTTGAAAACCTCGGTAATATGGATACCAATAAACTTATAATGGGGTTAGTGGCTCTGTCAAGCATTCTTGTCGGTGTATCATTATTTGTCCAGACTATTGATGGCGTTGACAATGTTGCGTCAAAGGCTGTAGGAATCTTAATCATAAGCGCTGCCTTGCTTGTATTTACTAAAGCTGTAGAAAAGCTTGGCGGAATGAATGTCGAAACACTCGCTAAGGGCTTAATTGGTATGGGAGTAGCATTAGCAGCAGTTGCTGCGGCACTGCATCTAATGCCTGATACAAGCGTGTCAATGGCTGCCGGATTAGTCCTTGTGTCTGTCGCACTAAATCTGATGGCAAACGCTGTTGGAGAAATAGGCGCAATGTCACTGTCTGAAATCGCAAAGGGTGTAGGAGCCATAGTTGTAACTATTGCCGCTTTAGCGGTTGCTCTGAATGCTATGAAGGGCACTCTTGGAGCATCTGCAGGATTACTTGCTGCATCATTAGCTTTAAACGCCTTAGGTCTTGCACTAAAACTTATATCCAGCATACCTGCTAAGAAACTTGCCAAAGGTCTTATAGGACTTGGCGCAGCTTTAGCAGTAATTGTTGCAGCAGGTTTTGTGGCTCAGACGGTTGCCCCCGGCTTATTAGCTCTTGGCGCCGCTGTGGCTTTAATCGGAGTTGGTGCATTAGCTGCCGGCGTTGGTGTTTTAGCATTATCTACTGGCTTGGCAGAACTCGCTGTAACAGGACCAGCTGGAATAGCTATACTGCTTGCGGCGTTTGAACAATGGATACTGACAATACCGAAGTTCGCAAAAGCTGTTGGTGATGCAATAGTTATAATTGTGAAAGTGGTTCTCGATGCATTGCCAGGGATACTTGCAGACTTACAAGCGTCATTGAATCAAATGCTTGATATGGTTGCTCAATTGGCACCAAAGATCATCGAGACTATTATAACTATAATTGATCAATTACTCGCAACGTTGTCAGAACACTTCCCGTCAATAGCCGAGTCGTTGATTAGTATGCTACTCGATTTACTTCATGCTATAGATGACCATATCGAAGAGATTGCAGCTACTGGTTTAAGTATTGTCGCTGGTTTGCTTCAGGGCATTGCCGATGGGTTACCTCAGATAATAGATGCAGCATTTGATGTAGTTGTATCGTTTATTAGCGGTATTGCGGACGCTTTGGTTGAAAAAGCAGACGATCTACATAAAGCTGTAACAAAGCTATGTAAAGCTGTGCTCACAGCAATTTTAACATTCTTTGGCATAAACTCCCCATCAACAGTGTTTAAAGACGATGTTGGCGGTAATATGATTGAGGGCTTGATTCAAGGAATTGGCGATGGTATATCCAGAGTCGTAGCCAAAATCAGAGAATTATGCAGAGGCATACTCAATGGTATAAAAGAATTCTTCGGGAAATTCAAAGACAAGGGCATAGAGATTGTCAAGAAGATAATTAAAGGTATCGGTTCGATGGCAACTGATATTTACAAATGCGTAAGCTCGACTATAAAAGATGGCTTAAAAGCCATTAGTAACATATGCGATTGGATCGTAGGTAAAGGTAAAGCTATTATTGGCTGGATTGCTGACGGTATTTCTAATGCATGGGACACTCTGAAAGACGCTTTTGTCGGTGATGATGGTATCATCACAAAGGCACTAAATAAACTCGAAGAGATATGGACGGATTTCAAAGAGATCGGTGGTTATTTAATCGACGGTATAATCAACGGAATTAAAGACGCCGCTGATGACCTAACAGACAAAGTCGAAGAAGTTGCCGGAAACATAAAAGATGGCATATGTAAATTCTTTGGCATTAAGTCACCATCAAGAGTAATGATGGAAATAGGTGGCTTCATCACCGAGGGTCTCGCTATAGGTATCGCCGACAACGGCAAAATGGCAACCAATGCCATCACCAATGTAAGCGAAGACGTGGTAGACAGCATGGGTGGTCTCTCTTCCAAGATTGCCGACGTCATCAATTCTGATCCCGATTTCAACCCGACAATCACACCTGTGGTTGACTTAACAAACGTCGCTACTGGCGCAAGCGCCATAAACGATATGCTTAGCGCAAACCAATCTTTAGCTCTGGCAGGTTCTGCTGATATTTCTGTAAATAGAAAGATTGATGACGGCCTGAGCAAAAAACTTGAAGTCAATAACGCCGACGTTGTAAAAGAGCTCGAATCATTAAGAGCTGACATGAACACAATGACCGAAACACTCACACAAATGAGTATTATAATGGATACTGGTGCACTTGTGGGTTCAATTTCAAAGCCTATGGACACGGCACTTGGCAAGATTCAATCATTAAGAAGGAGAGGTGTCTGATTTATGTATCATTCGATAAACATTGGTGTCATGAATACGTGGGACGACTGGCATCTTATCCCTTCTACCCGTCCGGTATTTAAACAGCCGACACAGAAGATAAAGACACTCGACATTCCCGGTGGAAACGGTGTTCTTGATCTTTCGACAGCTCTTACCGGCTATCCAATATATAACAATCGTGAAGGCTCTATTGAATTCAACGTTGTCAACGGGTATATGCCGTGGTATAATCGTTGTTCGGAGATAGCTAACTATTTATCCGGTCAGAAATTCAAAATAGTGCTTGAAGACGACAAAGGTTTCTACTACGAGGGCAAAATGACTCTTAATGAGTGGAAAAGTGAGAAAAGCTGGTCTAAAATTGTTTTAGATTACAACTTGGACCCGTTTAAATGGGCCGGCATATCAACTACAGAAGCTTGGCGTTGGGATCCATTTAATTTCTATTCAGGCCTTATTCTTACTGATGTTTTTTCAAATGTTCCGATATATTCACTTGATGATCCACATAGAGAAACACACATACCTCTAAATCCTGAATACCTCGGTAAGGCTCCAGTGTGTCCTCTATTTACGTTTGACACCACTGGCGGATCAGGTGGGTTTGTAAATCTCTACGGACCGACACTTCCTATGATGGACCCAGTCCCTTTTCCAGAGGGTGAATCATATAGTGCAGATATTGTTCTTGACCCGAAAGTAACGGATATTATTGTATGGGCAAGAGGTGAAAACGTTACAGGAACGGTTAGCATAGACTTTAGACAGGGGTGGTTATAATGTATTCGGTATACGCAGATGACATTTGTATCTATAATGATTCATTCATGCTTGAAGATGCAATAATAATCGACCCGGTACTGACATTGGAGGCAAATGCGGCGGGCTCATTTGAGCTCACGCTGCCGCCTACCAATAAGGCATATGCTACAATAGACCGACTCAAGACTTTGATCTCTGTTAAAAGAGAGTCAATAATAAACGGTGAAAAAGTAAAAAATAAGATATGGGAAGGTCGAGTTATTTCGGACAGTAAAGACTACTGGAATAATAGAAAGCTTGTTTGTGAAGGGGAGCTTGCGTTTCTTAATGATACCTCTCAGCCCATGGTAGAGTACCATGAGGGGTACAGAGATGTGGTAGAATATCCTGCTCCTGATAGAACGCCTACGAAAACAAGATATAATCTCGGTACCACGGTTTATACATTTTTAAAGGCGTTGCTTGATAATCATAACCATTCAGTTTGGGCTTTTCAAGGAATTATGGATAAGCAGTTTGAGGTCGGAAACGTGACCGCTGACGGTTTTTCAGGGACTACGCCTTTATACCGGTATACTAATCACGAGAAAACCATTGAATGTATCAACGAAAAGTTAGTTGACAAGTTAGGCGGATATCTGATGATTAGAAATAACGGTATAACCCGATATCTCGATTATCTCGCAGAAGAGGATGTACCAAACACGAGTCATCAGACTATAGATTTTAAAAAGAACTTGATAGACTTTGTCAGGTCTTGGAATTCAGAAGAATTTGCAACTGTCATTTTACCTCTCGGCGCAAGACAGGAAACAAGTCCCATTGAGGCGCTTGAAGATTATCTAACGGTTGCCGTATATTCTGGTCATGATGTAGCAGTCATTGACGACATTTATGTTCAAAATGAGGAACTTGTTAACCAATTTGGACGAATAGTAAAAGTTGTTCATTGGGATGATGTAACAACAGCAGACGCACTTTTGGATAAGGCAAAGGCTTACCTTTCCAGTCAGATGTTCAATAATATGACGATTGAAGTGAGCGCCTTAGATCTTAACTACATTGATCCCGAAATACAACCTATAAGTCTATATGACAAAATACGGGTTAAATCAGCGCCCCATGGTTTGGTAAATGGCATTGATATGCTTGTGACCAAGTTGGAGATACCACTCGACAGCCCCGAGAACACGGTATTTACTCTTGGCACCAGAACTGAGACGACCTTAACCGAGACAAATAATGTAGCGAGTGCTGCTGTTCGCGGTAAAATAGAAGAACAGAGAAGTTCTATCCTCGATGAAGCAAGCGCTATGATTGACAGCAAAACAATTAGCGTTAATGCTGATGTCGACTATATCGCAATGATGTCTGGTATCGACTTGGACGATTAAAAATACGAAACAGGTGAGATTGATGACCCCGATTGAGATATTTCTTCAGGAGATTTTAGACGCAAGAACGGGCGAGGAATTACGATGGGCTATAATTAACTCCTTAACTGAAATTAACAGAATTGTGAGGTATAGATAATGGCTAATATTTCTTCGGAACTTCAACTTATACAGGAAGCCGAGTACGGCGAAGAAGTTAGAACCGCTATTCACGATGCTATTTTCAAAATAAATCAAGAAAGTGGCGGTGGAGGTGGCGGAGACGAGGGTGTTCTTGGAATGCCTATAGGTGTTATAGAACAGACGTTTTATGACAAAGCTACAGTAATAAATCCGATAAGAGGCGCTGTACATATCAGGACGCTTTCGGATTACGATGGCTTGATACCACAAACAGTTTACAGCGCATTGAGCTGCGTTGAAGATCAGACAGGAATAAGCTTGTCTTCCAGTACCGTATTCTATGTCAGACAGGGCAAAGTATATAATTTTGGTACAGACCTTGAAAATTATTATAAAATATATCTAATAAGCGGCGGAACCGTTTCAATAGAATCATATCAGGATTCGATGTATCCGGATGTAACATTGTTTCGGATGCGCCCCGGGTCCAGTGAACCCAGTGCGATGTTTAATCCGTATAGGGCAATAGTACCTATATCTGGTGGTTCTGGCGCTTATTGGTATAGATACGAAAATCCGGTTACTGTCGACGATCACGCGTTTACAAATTGCGTCGCAATCGCCGGAGGGACGAAACAGAAAGCAACACCTATTCCGTGTACTACGCTGAGTTTCAACGTATATACAGGTGCACGAGATATACTCTGCGATACCACAATGATGTCGATAATAACTAAATAAGGAGGATGATATTTATGGCTACGATTGTAGGAAAACGATTTAATCGTCCGAGTGCCAGTGATAAAAATTGGGTCGCTAACGCTGTTTATGACTGGCTCACGGATAATCTCGGAGCATATGTAGCGTCACTTAAAAGTGAAACAGTTTCTGAAGACCCTAATGTTTCCTATTTTGTCGAAGGAACAAAAATATATTATTCCGAGCATTCATATTTATACGTATACAAATGTAACGCAGACAACGCCCAAAACCCATATGTGCATTGCAGACTGACAGCCGGTACAGATGCTGCGGGAGCGGTTTATGCAACTGCGTCAGGCACACTGGGCGTAGTGTCAGTGCCTTATATAAACAGTAACTATGCAGCGTATGTCGAAATAGCACAATCGTATAGCGGTGACATATTAATATCCTTTTATCGCGGGGATTCACTCTACTTTACATCTAAACTCGAACGCTATCGATATGCTCTTGCCGTATGCAAATGTAAAAGTATCATTAATAACACCGAGACCACTGGTGCTATTGTTATGTATTCCGAGGACAGCCTGATCCCGGTATATTTAATAGCTGACGATGTGGAAGAAATTGTTCCGGGTGGAACTTCTAATGCTATCACAACGACTACTCTCGGAAACACGTCTATGCTCATCTCGACTGGACGTAACTCGAACGCAAAGTATACGGCGATAATGCCGATTTGTTGTGTTAGTTCTGAATATGCGGCAGTCAATGTTTATAGGCTATTGTTCACTCCAGAGTGGACAGTTGGTAATGCTGAACTAAACGATAAAACGTATTATTTTGCCGACAATATAGCGATGCTTGACGAATAGTAACAGGCAGG
>JAEIGA010003770.1_pt1 | contig 23625 bp, 40 predicted proteins | sample 9270691 | NCBI WGS metagenome assembly JAEIGA01 (sample SAMN17057246, study PRJNA624740) | gut metagenome | biome: biome; isolation source: fecal sample | host: Bos grunniens | place: China: Xizang | collected 2019 | reverse complement strand
CGTCTATATAGTTCAATATAATCATTTACTAAATTGGTATTTTGTTTACTAGAAACAACATCATCCGCATTATCTGTTTGTTCATCTTCTGGATTTTCGTCAGAGTCTTCTCCTCCATCTTCAGCCATAGGATCTTCATCAGTAGGGTCTCCTTCAGCTAATGGATCTTCATCTGTCGGATCACCTTCCTCAGCTAATGGATCTTCTTCAGCAGGATCACCCTCTTCACCTTCCTCAGCTAATGGATCTTCATCTGTTGGATCACCTTCTCCACCCTCTTCAGCTGTTGGATCACCTTCTTCAATATCCATACCTTCTGCATCAGCATAGTCAGTAGCTGCTAAATCATCACCCATATCAGCATCATCACCAGGAGCTTCCAATACAATATCATCCCATGAAAAATCATCATATTTCATTATATCAACTCCCTTAGAAATATTTCATTCCGTGTTTGATACGGAAGATTTCTTTTTCTAGCTCATTCTCAATTCTCATTAATTGATATTTCTTTTCTTTAGCATTTTCAGCTTTAGCATCTTCAATTTTTTCTCTAGTTATTTTTAATTCGGTTTCAAGCTCTAACATTATTCTTCTTTTTTCTCTAACTTCAGTTGCCTTACTTAAACCTCTAGCTCCTAATATTCCTATTAATGTTATAGCTGTACCTATAAGAGGATGACTTTTAATTAAAGTTTTAGCTGCAATTATAGCTATAGCAGCTTTAAGAACTTTACTAACCCTTATAGTATTTTTACCCTCTATTAGTTTTTCTCTTTTCATATCTCTACCAAAATTTATAATTTGGTCGATTTTGTTATTAATAGCACCAGAAGCTCTATCATCAATTATTTTAGCTCCTCTTTTTAATTGTCCTGCTGTAGATTTAGCTGAACTCATACCACTAGATTTAGCTGATTTATTTCCTATAGCTCTGGTAACTTTTTCAGTACCCTTACTTATTATTCTAGAAGAAGCTTCCATTGTAGCCTCATAATCACATAGAGCCTCAGTTAATTCATATAATTCAACCATTTGTTCTAAGTTTATATCTTCATCGATATTTTCGAAAAATATTGATTCGACAAGTGAATTGAATTTATCAACTGCTTGTTCATAAATAAATTGTTCAGTTGGTTCATCTGAATTCATCACTAATAGATGTTCTATTAACTTGTTACAATGATTAAGCTCATCTAAAGTATATTTTATCATATTATCATTATGATTATATAATAAACTTTCTAATGTTAAATACATCTCGTTCATTTTAGAATATGATTCAGTGTTCACATATTTATGTTTATAAAGTATAGCAGTATTACAATTCTTAATATAATTTAGCTCCTCATCATTATCTTTACTTTCCAATATACTATGTTTTATACATGAAATTATATTAAGAGTCTTTTTAGAATTTTTATCTAATAATGATAACTTAGTTACATTATATTTGTCATCAAAATAACTTTCCTTTATATAATTTACAATTTCATCACATTCGAAATCTTGAATTATATAAGAAAAAGTACTTTCATTTATTTTGACTCTTTGTATATTTTCTATCATATATAATTTATCCTCTAATGTATATTCTGCATCATTATATGACTCACAACATCCGTTCAATTTTCTATCTATTATAGACTTAAACTCATCAACTGGTATTTCAGAATCTTTTAATTTAGGTATAATTAAATCAGCAGCACATTTTTCCACAGCTTTTGTGGTATTATACTTATTGCACACGTACCAATTAACTAGCCAGTTTTCAGCCACAGACGATTCAAATATTTTATTGGATAATAATATATAAATATCATTATATAAATAATTAAAATTCTCTTCAATAGCATAAAAATCTTCCATATACATTCTCCTTTCCTTGTATTCACCTAATTACAAAATTGTTTTGAATAATAAAAATAGAAGATAACCTAGGTTATCTTCTTAAAGGGAGTTTATATTATGAAAAAAACTATAACTATATAATTGTTATATGAAATAAATATTGGATAGATCCAAATGATAAGTTTGTTCCCATTTTTCTATTAAAGCACGTCTTTCATTTTCAGCATCACTCCATCTATCTATATTAAGACTTAGTTGTCCATATGCAGTAGAAAGATTTTCATAATGAATTAATGTGTTATAAAGATAAGCTTTAACATCCCATGCAGCTAATTTTAAGAATGAACCATAACATGTTGCAGGTAAGGTAGATAGATTATCAGCATGTGATAAAGCAATAGAAAGTCTGTAATTGTTACCCATAGCATATCCACTAAATATCTCTACCATATTCGGTGGTAAAAATTTGAATGTTGCCCCTTTAGAAGCAGAACTTAACATATTAGCCTGTGCTTGTGCCAACATCAATTCTTGGTATCCGTATATACAAGGAGTAACCCCATAAGAAAATAATGAAGTATTATAGTCATGAGAATATCGGTCTTCATCATATATAGGTTCCATATGTGTTATCATCATTATTTGTGCATCTCCGAAAACATCAGGTAATCTATATATAGTACTTTCAGATCTTCTTTCAACCATATCAAGTTCATTAGTATCTATTTGTAAAGGAACTATGTAAGGATACAATTCATCAAATACTGGTAAAGTTCTAACGACTATTATTTCTCTTATAAGTTCATCTAGATTATCAAAAGGCGTAGCCATTGCTACTAATCCTAACTCCATTTTAATAGAAGTAATTAATTTACTTATATTGATCATAGCATCTCCTCCTTTGGTTTTTAATTATTAAATTGTACCTAACAATATTGTAAGATATTTTAAAGGAGGTAAATATATGTACGAGGTAAAAGAATATTTTGATGGTACCAAATTATTTTATGGGGTATATATTAAAACTATGCGTAATAGTTACGACCAACCTCCAAGTGATGAAGATAACATAGTTGTACTATGTTTCTCTAAAGAGATTGCTAATAAGATAAAGAACTTGTTAGAGGACGATAATTTACTTGAAGAACACTCTGTTGATTTTTAGATTATACATAGAATCTTTGGATTCTATGTATAATTTCTTATATTAAAACAATTCTATAATAACGATTGCTATTGAGAAAGGAGAACTAAAATGATAGAGAAAAACGAAGTAATAGCTCATGTTATAATGGAACAAACTGCAGATCCATGTGCTGTTAATGTTAGAGATTATAATAAAAATGGTATGACGTATGTTATATTCGAAACTATATTTCAATCATTCGGTGTTAAGAATAGAAATAAAAGAATATATGACGGTGATGCAGTAATGGCTTCTTGGAACGCTCCACATATACAAGAACTTATAAGAAAAAAATCTTTTGTTAGTGAATACGGGCATCCATTAGATCAAACTATGTCAAGAATAACTCAAATAGATCCTGCTAGAATATGTGGTAGAATAAATTCATATTATAGAAGTGGAAACTTACTTAAAGGAGAGTTTGAAACATTCGATGATGGTGCTTGTGGAACTATGCTAACAAGAAGAATATTACAAGGGTTAGAACCAGCATTTAGTGTTAGAATGTTAGCTAAATTAAGCAGAACACAAGATGGTACGATGTTGATGAATCAACCAGGTCATTTAGTTACTGCTGACTGTGTAATATTACCAAGTCATTGTGAAGCATATAGAGATGAGAGTAAAGCTATGAATGTAGTACATAAATCAATAACTGAGAGTGCTGGAATGGATATAACTGAAGAACAATATGCAGACATGGTGTTTGCTATAAATGAATCAATGTTTACTGATTTTATTAAAGAAGAATCAGCTAACTTTAAATTAGTTAAAAATGTTGAAGAGGTTATAGGTGATAGTTTTAATTTAAGCAAAGATTTAAATAATATAATAATAAAAGAAGGTACTAATACATATTATGTTAAAGTTGAAGATAAAATAAAACATGATATAAGAAACTTTATGAGTAAATTTTAATCAATAATATGTAATTGGTAGTAGGAGGATAATTAATGAGAGATGTTAATATTCGGTTATATAACACAGTTTATATGAATAATTTAACATACGATGAAGCTTTAATACATTGTAAGTCTGGAGCATATATAACTAGACCCGAATGGAGTGGGTTTCATTATATAGAAAACGGTATTTATAAAATAATGCTCAAAGAAGGCATTATAATAGAAAACCCCGAAGAAATTTTTGGAAAGTCTGAAAATGATTGGTGTGTTGTAGATATTACAATAGAAGCTTTACAAATCATGTTGAACGAATAAAATATAGATATAGGATATTAATCCTATATCTATATTCTTTTATATACCATAATCAGCTGTAACAACACATGTATTTGATAAATCACCACATACAAAGTTTATTGAAGTAGAAGCTAATATCTCAGAACTCATAGTTATTGTTATTTTTATAGTTCGTTGATCAACATTACTCTTCGTATATGTTACATGTTCGCTATTAGATTCAATTGTCATATCATTAATACTATCAGTCGTATTAGAAGGTGATAGACTTACAGTAACAGTAGCTTTATCTCCTTTTCCTAATAGAACTGTATTCGGTGATACAATTATACCGTTAGCAGGTATAACTTCTTGCACACTTACATTACAAGTAGCAGATTTACTACCACAAGTAGCAGTTATTGTACAAGATCCTTTACCTACAGAAGTAACAGTGCCATCATTAACAGTTGCAACACTACTATTAGAAGATTTCCATGTAATCGCATCAGTTGTATTTACAGGTGTAGGTGTTGCTTTTAAAGTTGTAGTCTCATTTAAATTAACGAAGTTGATAGTATAATTATCTAATGAAAGACCTGTACAAGATACTATCGTATTTACACTTACATTACAAGTAGCAGATTTACTACCACAAGTAGCAGTTATTGTACAAGATCCATTACCTACTGCTGTAACTGCACCATTTCCATTTACGTTGGCTATATTGTCATTAGAAGATTTCCATGTGATTTCATCTGTTGTATTGTCAGGTGTAACTGTAGCAATTAAAGTCTCACTCGAACCTACTACTGTAAATGATAATGTTGATTTATTTAATGATATACCCGTACATGCAACAGGTGTAATCACATTAACTTTACAGCTAGTTTTTTGACTACCACATGTAACAATTATAGCACAAGAACCATTTCCTTTAGATGTAACAACTCCATTATTTACTGTCGCTACACTACTATCTGTTGTAGCCCATACTATTTCACTAGTGGTATTTTCAGGTGTAACCGCTGCAGATAGAGTTTTAGTTTCTCCTATTCCCGTGAATTGAAGTAAATTTTCATTAAGTGCAATAAAAGTACATGGTATAGTGGCATTAACATTAACCGTACAAGTAGCAGATTTACTACCACAAGTAGCAGTTATTGTACAAGATCCATTACCTACTGCTGTAACTGCACCTTCACTATTTATATAAGCAACATTTTCATTAGATGATTTCCATGTGATTGTATCAGTTGTGTTATAAGGTGTAACAACAACAGATAGATATTGTTTCGTATCTATTTCAGTAAAGTTTAATACGCTATTATTTAAAGTTATACTCGTACAAGATAATGATGTATCATTATCATCTGGATAATAAGTTCCTTCTCTATATACTAATATTTCAGACATATAAATATTACCACCACTATCTCCCTTATCTACTTTTATACCAAGATAACCAGAACAATTTTCAGAATCTTTTAAATCTGCAAAATTAAATACATAAGTTCCTGGTGTAGTTGTATTAGTCATTGTTTGCGTTGTCGTTTGATTGTACATAACTGAACGAGGTTCGATACCACCTTCTCCTACCATAAAATTAACATCACTACCTCTACCTATACTCAATTTGGTATTTGTTTGTTGACTATTTTCAGTTTGTATAGTTATCGATACAGCATCATAATCATCAAAATTAATTTCGTTTGTCAAACAAAAAGCAGACCAATCATTATTTTCTAAATCAACTGTTAGTCTACCATCAACATCACTTATAGACGATTCGGGAAGTGAAAGTGTACCAAATTCACTACTATTATTCACTGAACCATTTGAGTATAACCCAAGTGGTTCTTCAGGATCTGGCTCAGGATCTGGATCGGGTTCTTCAGGATCTGGCTCAGGATCTGGATCGGGTTCTTCAGGATCTGGATCTGGCTCAGGATCTGGATCGGGTTCTTCAGGATCTGGATCTGGCTCAGGATCTGGATCGGGTTCTTCAGGATCTGGAATCTGATCAATCAATACTTTAAAAAGATCTAGCCAACTGATATCTCCATTAACATCAACACCTTTTTCAACTAAAGCACCAACCAATCCTTGTTTTATTTCATCGATTACATGTTTATTTACATCGATTGCTTGTTTATTTACATCAACTTCATTTTGAAGATCTTCTATTTTATCTTGATTTTGCTTAGAGTTATCATTTATAAGTTCTTGTATTTCTTCAATATCATTCCCAAGATTTACAATTTCTTCTTCATTAGTATTTACAGTTTTTATTATATCATCAATATCATGTTGAATATTTTCTATTTCTCCTGTATTATTTTCTAAAGATTCTTTTAATTTTTTAATATCATTGATATTTTCATCAACTTCTTCTCTTATATTACCTAAGTCTTCAATATCTGACATACAACGATGAACAAGTTTATTTATATCATTAATACTACTAGCATTCGTATTAACTTGATTTACAATCGTATTTATTGAATTATCGATACTGTTTACTCGTGTATTTAATTTGTCTAAATCATTTCTATTACTACTTATTTCACTTGTATTATTAACAATATCTTCTTTTAGTTGTTGTATTTCTTTAGTGTTATTTACAACAGTTTCAATTAATGAACCATCAGAATCTTTAACATATTTATCTAGATTTATAATATTTTCAGTCAGTTGATTAATAAGCCTGTCTTGAGTAACATTCTTCTCATTTATATTAATAAGATTATTCTCGACATTTTGTAATTTATCAACAATATTATTTATTTCATCAGCATTTTGTTTTATCTCATCTTTTATAGCCATCACATCACATATAACTTTCCATTCACCAGGATTTCCAGCTTCAACACAAACCCATCCGAAAACATCATTTTGTTGAATTGCTGATATAACTATATCACCAATTGTATGTTCTCCTTCAACGGGTGGAGATGCACTACATCCTAATATATGTGTATCAAAATAAGAAGCTTCAATTGTACTTACATATATTCTTGTCGCCATCTATTTATCAACCCCTTCACTTATTTAATTTATTATCGTATTGTTCGGTATACGAAAAAAATATAGTATGGAAGTAATCCATACTATATTTTTTATTTATTTAATATATCTAATATGTCTATTGGTAATACTAAATAATGACCTAATTCATCTCTAACTTCCATAACTGTCGTATTCCCTTCAATTTTAGAAGTTATTTTACAATTTCCTTCAAAATTATTATCCATCATTATTTCTAATAAAGTTAATTTCGACCCTTTATCTAGAATCTCCCATATCATATTATTATATACAATTATAGGTTCTTCCATTAAAATCATTCCTCCTAACTAAATTCTCTAACTGAATTTTTTGTATTTATAACAACCCAAAGAACACCATCAATTAGTTGAAGAAGAACTTTTTTTAATTCATAATTATATCTATCCATAAATTCTTCTAACCAATCTTTTTGTTCATTATTAAGTTCATCGTAAACGTGTAGATTTTTCATCAATCTATTAAATTCTCCTATTGTTACTGGGCAACCTATTTCTTTTTTCATACTAGTTTCCTCCTTGTGGTAATATTTCAGTTTGAACTTTTTGCATTATTTCTTCTACTTCAGTTACACCACATGTATCTATTTCAAAATAGTTATATATAGGTGTATTCATTTTAAAAACATTAACAAAACAATTTAAACAGCATAATACCTTTTCCATATCATATCCTTCAAACTCTTTAAGTTTATAAACAAGAAGATACCAATCATAGATATAACCATCTAATACGTTAGCATCATCTCTCTCAACAGATTTATATACCGCTGGTAAGCTTATACCGAAATTTTCTTGATCTATAAAATCATTAAAGTTCTCTATTTTTATATCTTGTTTAGGTATATTTTCTAATATTTCTCTATATGCGACTAAACTACAAGAACCTATAATTGATAGTTTAACTGAGTTATTATTTACTTGCATGCAATATCTAATATATTCTTCATCAGATATCATAAATATAGGTGCATCAGTTGATTCTAAGACCGCTTTTCTATTATATTCATCTAATCGCATTCTCATAAATATGTCATCAACTACTATTAAATCTGATAAAGATAATGCTATTGTAACAATATATTCCATTAAATTATCATAATCACTGAATAATAAATTTATATCTATAAGTTCGTTATATTTAGCACAAGTTGCTATGAAATAAAACATCCCTCTAATAGACAACGATATCCTTACAGAAACCAACTTACTATTAGGTTCTAAATATTCTATTTCTTTATCAACCATGTTATATTTTAATTTTAACATTCTTCTTATATCTACACATTGTGTTATTAAACTAATATATTTTTGTTCAAGCTCCTCATTAGGAAATGTTAGTTCTTTAAATGCAATTTCATCTAATATTTCAATTTTACCAACACTTATATTCTTCATAGATAATAACATCGTATATACCATTGTATCTACATCTTCTAATATAAATGTTATATTAAAATTGTCTAAGTCATCCAAAAGATTTCGTATTCGTTTAGTGTCATCATAATTTCTATCTTCCTTCGTAATTAATTCATTTAATACCTGCATTACTTCAATTAACGCATCCTCAAAAAAATCACAATTTTCAATTATTAAATTCATATAAATCCTCCTCTCTGATTTAATATATAATGATTTTTTTAGTTCTCAATGAATATTCTACATATTGAATTTCCATATTAAAAACGGTTTCTATTTCTGAATATTCATTTTCATTTATCATTCCTATATCTTTATATAATTCATAAGGTATCCATTGGTCAGTTTTAATTAAAAAATCTAACCATGTTATTAATTGTTTTCGTTCATTATATTCATCAATCGTTAATCTAATTACGACTGGTTTATTACTTTTTTTACCAAAAATAGTTATGTCATACCCTTTATATTCCGTACATTCATCAAAAAAATTATCTGATATTCGCATTATATCATCCCCTAACAATATAAATTTATTTCATGCACTCTCCCACATTCAGAACATTTAACTGTTATCACAAGCCAACATGTTTCCCCTTCTTTCATTTCTAACACATCATGATTTACTTCCCTCTTACAATTTTCACAATACACTTCCATATTATCCATAATTAATCAACCTCCAAAAAATTTAATTTTATTAAAATGTTGGACTATAAATTATTATCTATAATCCAACATTTTTTATTTACATCAAATCTTTATATTCTGCAATATAACGCATAGTTTCATGTATAGGTTTACCACTTACAATAGCCATTAATCCCATAGCTCTTGAATTACCTTTAACTTTATAAGGATATTCCGATACTCCTATTGCATGCTTTATACTTTGCCATAAAGATTCTTTTTTATACATCAATTCTGAATTAGCTGAATCTTTTAAGATATCAGTTGCTTTCAAATCACCCTCAATAGTTGTTATATAATATAATAGGTAGCATAAAACCATTGATCTATTTAAAATACTTTCACCACCTTTTTCACCATATTGAAAAGCTAATCTGGCTAATAATTGCATCATAAATTCACTTGACTCAGGTAACTCGTATGCATTATCTAATACAAAATCTACTGTAGTTAAATTATAATCAGCTATTATGCCGACTATTCTTTTGAATGTTTTATTTACTATTAATTCTCCTTCTTTTATTCTCCAGAAATCACACCCGTTAAATGTAGTTATATAATCATCTAACTCATCATTTAATTCACTTGCTATTCTATTCATTATTTGTTGTTCTCTTAACATATGAATACCTCCAATATTTTTATTATTATCAATGCACATAATCCACCAGATGTATCTATCATCATATCACGCAATTCACAACTTCTTCCAGGCACAAAATACTGATGCAACTCATCACTTATAGCATATATAGTTACAATCAATATTGAATATAAACTAGGATTCTTAACCATACAGATTTTCAATCCTGTATATAATATCATTTCCAATATAAAGAATAAACTAAAATGTGCTAATTTTCTAATATAGAATGAATTAACAGGAACATACTTATTTATAGAATCAACTATTATTTGTGATTGAACTGATGATGATTGTGCATCATATGATGAGAATAAGAATATTATTCCCATCAATATTATTCCTAATATAATGAATGATATTTTATACATGATATTCCTCCTAATTATTAAAATATCGTAAAACTTTTTCAAAATCTATTTTATCATAATATTCTTGTATAGCTTCTCTGACCTGTTTGTCAGACGCTGTCTCACCCAACTCAATTCTTTTTGTAAGATATTCATTTTTAGCATTTGCTAAATTACATCCTTCTATAGTTGATGTATAAACATTTTCATCAGGAAGATATATACCTCCTGAACTTATTTCATAATTGTCTACAATTGATGATGTTTCAATTGTATCCGTATCAAATTGTTGAACTATATTATTTCCCATCATATTTTCATATAAATCTGAGACTATTCTATCATTTAAAGTTCTTGTTAATTGACTAACTAACTCTGTCATAATATCTTCTTTTAAGTTTTCTTTATACTGAAGCTCATTTGTAAATCTATTGATACTCATTAAATCTATCATTTGATCGACGTTTGCTGTATTTATAGTTTGATCATTATTTTTATTATAATGATAAATCATATTCTTCATATCTATTGGATCATACTTACATTGATTTATTTTATATTTATTTCCTAAATGTGATATTGTTACTGTACCTAGATATTTTAAAATATCTTGTGTAGATTTCTTTCCTAATAATGTTTTTGCTCCGTTTATTATCATTCCTATACAGTTTCCTATCATATATATTACCTCCTCATATTTTTAAAATAAGTAATTACATATTATATCCGTAGATATAATATGTAATTGAAATATTATTTTATTACACTATCTGGAATTTCTAATGCTTCCCAAGCTTTTTCGGTTATTTCTTCTCTGGAAAGCATTTCATATTTACCATCTTTATTTAACTTACAACAATCTATCATAACATATCCTTCTATATCACATAGACGTTGTAAATTATTATATGCCTTTGTAAGATTTTCTATTGTTTCATTCTCATCAGTTTCTCTACCACGTTTTAAAATGTTTTCATATGAAACTTCTGGTTTAACACTTAATACCAGAGTGATATCTGGTTCAGGTAAACCTAATAATGTAAATTCAATATATTTCATAGTTCTAATGTATTGACATAAATCATTTTCATTCATATCATTACATCTATGAATAAAATTACTTGATAAATATCTATCGAATATTAATAGTTTGTCATCTTCATACTCATCTAATTTAGATTTACCATTTTCTCTTATTCTGCCTAAAGACACCATCCTATCTATGGCATATAACATTCCTTCTCTTACTTCTCTATAACCATCATCATTAAACCTTAAACCTTCATATAGGAACTTATCAACTAGCTCTCCAGAGAATTCTTCTTGATGTCTTGGAAAACTTATGATTTCAGTTTCTATATTTAATTCTTCAAATTTCTTTTTAAGATTTTCTGCTAATGTTCTTTTTCCACTTCCATCAATTCCTTCTATAGCTAATGATATTCCCATATGTTATTCCTCCTCTACCTTAGTTATTTCTACTTTAAAACTAGCTTCTAAACATTCAACCATAAATATAGCATACTCATCTGCTATTTTCATCATATAAACATCTCGTTCATCTGTCTTACTAAATACATCTGTAACACATTCTTTAAACTCAACTAACGCCATCGCAAAATCATTGTATAAAAGATTTGCTTCTAATTCGTTTACTTTCATCTGCATTCTATACATTGTCGTTACCTCCAATTTTATTAAAAATAATAAGGATTAATCCTAAGATTAATCCCATGAAAACTATAGGGATAGCCATAATCACATTGAAATATGATACGGCTAAACCTATTATAAGATTAACTATTATTACTAACCAATATTCCATTTTTTACTCCTTACTTTTTAATATTTATTCTTGTGTTGTCTACAAACTCTATTTTGTAATTTAAGTTATTTATATTTATTGTATCAACTAACTCTTTTAATGCTTTGTTGGCTTTATTCTGAAGTTCTGTTTGATCATATTTTTGAGCCTCTACTTTTGAGTTTATCATAAGTTGTCTTATAGCTCCTTCTTTTATTTCTTCATCATCGTTAAAATATGATATCCAATCTATCATTTTAACTTGCCATGTTTTACTTCTTTCTAGCTCTTTTATATCACCTATCAATTCTACTGAATCAACTCCAATAGCATCTTTAGGAACTTTCATTATAACTTCTTCTTTATCAAAGTTGTAATCCCATTTTATTCTTGTAACATCTACTGAATATTTTATTTTAAAATTACCTTGTACTACAACGTAATTCTTTCCACTTTCTCCATATGTTTCATTTATTCTCATATTTTCTTCTCCAAACACCAATGTTGTAACATCGTAAATACCTGATTTAAGTTGTTCAACATGTTCTAAGAATAGATCTAATTTACCAGTTTTATTATCTTTAACTTCAACTATTTTTGCAGGTTGATGATTTATTTTAGGTTTACTATTCATCTTGAATATTACTAAAACACCTCCAGTTATTGTTATAACTGTTAATATGATTGCTCCTGCTTTTATTAATTTCTTTTGATGTTTATTTATAAATTCCTCTGTAACACCTTTCATAACTTCCATATATATTTTAACTCTATTTTTAAATTTCATACCAATACCTCCATTAATTATATTAGATTTATTTAAAACTTATTTTAACAACTTCTGATTCTTTTATTGATCTTGTATTATTCAATACAGCTTCATTGTCTTTAATAGTTATTTTTACAAATTCTTTATTCTTTTCTGCTATAACTTTATTTTCTACTGTCATTGTATTTATAGAATTCATCTCTTGTAATTGATTGTATATTGATTCAGCTATTCTATCTGAAACATATTCTACATATTCATCACTACAGATTTTAACTATTTCTGCTTTGTTAAAATATCCAAATTCTCCTAATATACTTATTTTCTCGGTATTTCTAAATTGATTAAGTTCTCCTATATATCCATCATTTGCTCTATTACTTCTTTGAGGAATTTTACCATTATTTGCTATAGAATTAGATAATTTTTGTGCAACTACTGAAGATTTTGTATCTCCTGAATTACTCATAAAGAAATATCCTGTACTATCATCTTTATATGCATTATGATGTACTGATAAATATATCTTAGGGTCACATTTCATAGCACGTCTACCTGCTGCATTTAAATCATTTGATTTATCTGTAGCATATTGTAAATTTACGTCTACTCCATATTTACTATCTAATTTTCTAGCTATAGATCTTGCTAATTTTAAATTTATATCAAATTCTGATATGAACCATTCTCCATTTTCACATCTTAAAGGTATATCTTTTGGTATATCTTTTATAGATATACCATGCTTACTTATGTTTATATCATTTCCCCATGTATATCTTTTACCAGGTTTTACTGAGTTTTCACTACCCCATTCACCTGCTCTTACAACTACATCAACCTTTCTTATTTCGTTTTCACTATAATCTGCATATACATCTTTTGGTGAATTACATAATATTAAAGCTGCGAATATCATTGCTGCTAATAAGTTTCTTCCAAAATTTATTATAGTTCTTAACATAAATAAGATGCCCCCTTATAAAATAATTTTTAATTAATAATCACAATATTGAAATTTTATCTAAAAGTTATTTTATAAACATAGTCGGTAGACCTTTATTTTCTCTTTCCATTTGATATGCAAAATGTAATGCGTCAATATCTAAATTTGTGAATACATTTTCCATATTATATTTGGCATGTATATTAAATATTTCATCCATAAAACTTTTCATATATATTAGTTCGTCTATTATTGATTTATTATAGACATGTGTTAATGTTATTAGGTGATCTAGTTCATCTTGTATATATCTAATACCATTTGTTTCACTTTGACATCCCTCTCTTACCATTTTAATTTCACCTAATGTTAAATATACGTTAGTTCCCTGAATATTAAATACTTCATAATCTTCATAGAAACTACTATAATTTTCTGATATAGAATAATAATCATATCGTATATTATCTAATGATATACTATACATTTGATTTATATAACTATCACAATCTGTCATACTTCCCCAACATATAATCTGATCATTTTTATCTAAGCATACTACATAATTACTCATATAAATTACCTCCATTAATAATTATTTTATTTCACATTTATAATATATAATTGAAATTTTACCTTTTACATGTGACAAATAAGAAATACGTTCACCTGCAGGTGAACGTATCTTCCTTTCCTTTTTTATTTTTTTACAACTTCTTTCACTCACCTTTTAGGAAGGTTCGTTTCGTATCTTAATGCTGCTATCGCATTAAGAAGTTGTTGGTATGTTGATAAATTATAATACAATTCGTATAAATTATTATTTTGTAAAACAATATAGATTAGAGTGATATAATCACTCTAATCTATCAGGATAGAATTGTTTAGATGCTGCTGCTAAACTTCTAACATAGTCATCAGTTGCTATTTGTGCTAATCTTATATACTCATTATAAGCTTTTACAGTTGATACGCATAGGAAATTAAGTATACTTGACATTTTAAATGATATTGATTGATATGCACTAGACATTGTTGATATTAAACGTTCTTTTTGTTCTTCATTTAAATTTTCAAGAGGTGTATTTTCCAGGATTTTTAAATTTCTAAGTTCTTTATCCATTACACTTTCAACATGTTTTTCAGATGTTTTTACAACATTTAAAAATTCCTCATGGTTATATATATACTCCACTATAGTTCTTTTACAACGAGAAACCATAACTTTAGTATTTTCTTCATCATATATAATACTTTGAACTTCTGGAGTATAATTTTTAATGTTAGGATCATCGAATAGTAAGTCGTTGAATATTTCTACAAAATAACGGCTATTCAATCCTTCTAAATATTTAGGTTTCGTGTCTATAGTATTACTAAAACCTTTCATTAAATCTTTTAAGAAATCAACTCTATGTGATAATGGACCACCAGCATATGAAACTTCTATTTCTTGAGCATATTGACCTATTATTGAAGGTAAATCATTTATCTTAGTTCCTAATTCAAATGTTGTATGCTCTTTAGGTTCTTCATCATCTTTACGTGTATTACGGAATAAAAACTCTTCTTGTTCTTTTCTACGAGCTTCATCTTCTTTTTTACGTTTTTCATTTAGAGCCTTTGCTTGATCTTCAGCATCTTTACGATCTTTTTCCATTTTGTCTCGTATTTTTTTATTATGTTCTTCTCTATTTATTTTATTTTTATTAACTACTTCATCGTATTTTTTATTAGCATCTGCTATTTTAGCTTCTAGAGATTCTACACTAGATTCTCTTTTTCTAAAGAAACCAAAAACTCGTTGAATTAATTCTTTTATTGAACGTATTAATTTTTTAACAAATTTTACAAATGCGTCGATTATTTTTTTAATACTTTCACCAAAACTTTCATTTAAATAATAAGTATCTTGATTTTTTATAAAATACTTATTTGTGTATTCTAAATCATATGATGCTATATTAACATCTATTAAAGCTTTTTGTTCTGCTATTATATCGTATATATTTCTCATTATCATTCTCCTTTCAAAAAAATTTAATAGAAATAGGGGGACAACATATATGCTGTCCCCCATAGGTTTTATTTTTGAACTTTTCCGTCACCTATTAATAAATTAGCTTTATTAACAGCTTTTCCTACTGCTTTAGATTTAGTATTTCTAGATTTTTTCATAGCTTGTTTTGCTAATTGTTTAGCTTGAGCAGCGTATCTTTTTTCTAATTTAGCTTCTATAAATCTTTCTAATTTCCATAATGTTAATAATTTTTTGAAGTCTCTGTCATTTTTTTCTTTAGCTACTTGGAATATAGCCATTTTATAAGCTTTATTTCTTTTAGCTTCTTTGTCTAAACGAACTATACTTCTTTCTACTAATATATCTTCATTTATAGCTTTACCTAAATCATAAGTATTTTCAGTTAAAGATTCTATTTCTTCACTAGAGAAAGTATCTAATAATGCACATTCTATTATTAATGCATTTACCTCAGTATCGTTATCGAATTCGTTTATTATTAATCCATTATTATCGAATATCATTATTCAATTACCTACCTTTCAATTTATATTTTATAAAAAAATCTCTTATTAAGTTGTTTCAAAAATACAATTGTAAAAAGGTGATAAATTCAATGCTGATTAAAAATTATATACGTATTAACAAAAAAGTAAGAATAAAAAAATAAAATTAAGGGGGTACACCAAAATGGAAAAATTAAATAATAGTTATTTAGTTGAAAGAGTAGAAGTTGAAAATGCTTTAGTGCAATCAGGTGTAGTTGAGGTTCAAGCTATGCCAATGGGTGATTCATCAGAGTATAAAAACAGAGTGCTTAATCTATTTGGTGATTTTAATAGAGAAACTATAAGTGAAATGATGAAAAAATGTTTAAAATGGGAAGAGGAAGATGCAGAAATATTATACAAACATTCACAACAAATAAGACAATTAGCAGATCCTAGACAATTATTAAAACCGATAATATTAAACATAAATTCACCTGGTGGGCATGTAGATGAATTATTAGCGTTAGTTGATATGTTAGAATCTATGCCTGCACCAGTAATAACTAGAGCTTATGGTCAAATATGTTCTTGTGGTTTTGTTTTATTCTGTGTAGGAGATGAAAGATACGTTGGTAATAATGCAACTTTAATGTATCATGAGATAGCTTATGGTGCATGGGGTAAAGATAGTGAAATAAAAAATTATCATGAATATGCAACTAAATTACAAAAACGTATAGATAGATTAATAAAAAATAAAACTGGAATAACATTAAAACAGTTAAAAGAATGGAGAAAAACTAATCAAGATAAATGGCTAGATGCACAAGAAGCTGTTGAATTAGGAATAGCTACAGATTTATTATATTAAAATAAAAGAATAAGGGAAGTTTCCCTTATTCTTTTTTATATTAGTAGGAACATACAAATATTAATGTAATTTATGTATTTTCGATACCATATTATAACCGTGAATATAGACATAATAATAACTAATTTTAGGAGGTTGTAATTATGAGAATAGAAGTTGTGGATTGTAAAAGAAATGAAATAATAAACGTTAAGATTGAACTTAATGAATATATGTTTGTAGTAGTACCAGAAATAGTCAATCATAAATTCGACTATATGAGATATAGATTAATGAACAAAAGAAAAGAATATATGAACGAATATTTAAAAAATAAAGCAGATTATATGAATCTTGAAAAACAAATATATGATGAGATGAAAGAAATATTAGTAACTGAAATGGAAAGTGTTTATAGGACAGAGGGAATAATGTATTACACTAGATAAATAAAATAAGTATTGGTTAATGAAAGGGAGTAAATATGGATAATAAAGAATCAAAAGAAATGATAGCTTTTAAACACGTAAAAGAAAAATTTGAAAATGAATATAATGAACTACATGATTCATTATATTATTATATGCTTACGTATTTAGAAGGTAAAAGAATGGAGAACTGTTTATTTAAAGATGAGGTTGAAAATTTAGTAGGTGTAAGAAAACATGAAGATATATTAAATTATATATTAAATTTATGAGGAGGTGACAAGTGATACCATCGATTGATGGTATCACTATTTCTATGTTCCTAAACCATAGTACAAGCCAAAATGAAGTTATAGGTAAAACTAATAATGGTACTTTAATAATGTTATATGGGCATGTTAAAGATAGATACATGGAAAGATTACAAAGAGTTAAAGAAGTAACTGGAATGACAGAATTAGATTTAAATAAACTTATGGAAGAAACTGTAAAAATAGTAAATGAATATTATTACGAATGTAGAAGTAGAAACCTTAGAAAAATAAGACATGTTATAAGAGGTGAAGTTCATTTTACAATGGGAAGAAAGAATCTTATATTAGACCTAACTGTTCTAGTTGCAGGAAGTGAAGTTATATATAGTAACAAGCATCCATATAAAGTAGAAGATCAATACAAAGAACTAGTAGCAAATGGGGACTTAATGTTACATGATACAATATTAGCCGTAGAAACATTAAATACAACAATAAGATTTGAAGATGAACCATTAGAAAACTTCAGTTATCAACCAGATATAGCAAACTTTAAATTATCTCAAGATAAATATAAAATAAAAGATGATGAATTCTTATATATAACAGAACATATGTTAGACGACGAAGATAATAAAATAAGTAAATGTGTTCAAATATTTATGAAACGCATAATAGAAAAAAGAAAAAGAATATGTAAATGTAATTCTTAAGATTTTAAAACTATATTATAATTGTGAAGTAATAAAATAATATAATATTTGGGAGGTAATGTTATGAATAAAAAAGATATAATGAATATGATAGAAACAACAGGGTTAGAATACAAATTACAAAAATTAGACGTTGATATAGAAATTGAATTATTCATGAACAATGCCTATATGGAATATATTGATAAAAAATATGAAGACAAACTTAGAGATTTAGAAATGGTTGCTGAAGTTAGAAGAAGAATGACAAGATTATTGGTATTAATCAATAAAGTAAATGACATAGAACAACATGCATTAAAAATAAACAACCATGATTTAATGTGGAGCTGCGAAGGAAGAAAAGCTAGAATGATAAACCAAATGGAAGTATTAAGAGATAAATACGATTTCTAGATTTATATGATCCACGTGGTTCAAGCGTATGATAAGAGATATCCTTTACAAATGATAAATGTTTATGTGGGAGTAAATAAAAAATATATTTATAAAGGAGAATGGATTATGTACGCATTATTAAACGTTAAAACAAATAAATTCTTTAGAGGAGAAAACGAATATAGAAACTGTTACGAAGTTGAAACATTTATCGAAGCTTATACGTTTAAAGAATTGAAAGATGCTTATTATAAAAATAACTTATTGAAAGAGGAATACAGAGTAGTTACAATAGATGAAGCAAGAGAAATGAATAAACTATTTTAAAGGAGTTGATATATATGGAATTATTATTATCAGTAGCCCTAATGTTATTAGGGCTTTATATAATTAAAACATCTATAGGTGCAATATTTAAAATAGGAATATGTTTAGCAATCATAGCCGCAATATTAAATATAATAGGGTAGGTGAGTTAATGAAAGCTAAAGTTATATATTTAGATAAATACAAAGAAGAAAAAAAGAAAGATTTGATATATAGGTTTAAAAAGTTTATAAAGAAAATATGGAGGGTGATAAATATATGAAATTATTTATATTACAAAATGCAAACTATGAAGAAGGATATAGTTTATATATGAAACAAACTATATTAGCAGAATCAGTTGAACAAGCAAAAGAAATAGCCAATCAAGAAGAGGAAACAAATTGGATATTGTGGGAAGAAATAGACATGACAAAACCTCAAATAATATCACAAGATGACGTTGAATATCTAAGATACGGTTATGAAGATTGGGATGATTATTATCTAGATTAAGAGTTCTCAGAGGCATCTCTAAAAGCCTCTGTCCAATAGGATTTATATGATCCTAAAAAATAAATTTAAGGAGATTGATGATATGAAAAATTATAAAATAAATTATGAATATACAGGGTATAATAATGAATTAAAATCTATAACTATAGATGGTATAGAATATGGTTTAGATAAGTTATCATTTGAAGCTAAAGAATTATTAACAGTAATGACATATGAAGATTATGAATGTAGTATAGAATATTTTGAAGGTATAGCACAAATGATAGGATATGAAATCACATTACAAGGAATAAAAGATTTAAATGAAATGGGTGCTCAAGTAGCAACTGGTGCAATATATAGAATGTTAGTTATGAATTCTTTCAAAAATAAATATAAAGGGATGTGGAGATAGTCAATGAAATCATTAGTTCAATCAATCATAATAGCAACGTCATTAGCAACTAATAGACCTAATAAAGAAATGGAAATAAATTCACAAATAGAAAATAAAATACAAGAAGGACAAACGATAGGAATAAAAAAGAAGCATGTTGTGAAACATGCTTCTAAATTTAATCTTGATAATGCTATCAAGATGCAAGTTGGTGCAACAGCATATTGTGGAGACACAATAACATCAACAGGTGTTAAACCTGTAGAGGGTACAACTATAGCAGTAGATCCTAAAATAATACCATATGGAACTAAAGTGTATATTCCTCAATTCAATAAAGTGTTTATAGCACAAGATTGTGGAAGTGCGATCAAAGGAAATAGAATAGACATCTTTATGAATGATTATGATCAAGCTATGGAATGGGGATATAAGACAATAACAATATATATCTTAAATGAATAACTGTAATTTACAGAAAAATAAAACCATATTATAAATGTGAAGTAATAAAATAAAATATATTTGGAGGTATTATTATGAGAATAGAAATGGAAAGAACTTATACAATGTATTTATCAGTAGAGGAATTTGAATTATTATATTCAATAACAAATGAAGTTGGATTTGGATATAGAATAGTTGAAGAAGAATATGAAATAACATTAACTGAAGATATGCTAAATGAAATAGAAGAACTATTAGATCATGAATCATATGTACAAGAATATGAAGAATGTAACAGAACTAGATATGAAGAAATAAGAGATTTACAAGATAGTATATATTATGAATTAAACTATAATTTATAATATAAAAAGGTTCTAGGAGGTTTATCCATAAAGCCTCCTTCCAATAGGATTTATATGATCCTATAAAATAAAATAAAATTACAAGGGGGATTTGATTATGTTATTAAATATATTAACAGGTTTTGCTGAGGTTATAACTGAGGTTGCTACAACAATGTTTAGTGGTTCTAACAATACAATAGAAGAAAGTTCAACATTTAAATATTGGATGGGATTAGATTATAGTGGACAAAAATATTATTTCGAATCAAATGAATATTTAAAAGAATACATGGATAAAGAATATTATGAAAACGATAGATATCTTACAGCGAAACATGTTGCTGAGATAGCAGATAAATTAAATAGAGAATTTACAAACATAAACAATAGATACTAATTAGTATCTATTGTTATATATTTTTATAATATAAAAGGTTCTAGGAGGTTTATCCATAAAGCCTCCTTCCAATGAGGATTTGTATGATCCTCAAAAAATATAAAAAATAAAGGGGACAGATATTATGTTTGAACTAGTTTATGATTACACAATAGAAAATTCTATATACGATAATGAACCATATTACAATGATGATTGGTATACATTATATTACAATGGAGAAGAATTATTAATGTACGATGAAGATGATTATCCAGTAGATCTTAATGTTGAGGTAGCTCATATACGTAAGTATGTAAGTATAGTTGTACCATTTATAGATGACAAATATAAAAATAGTGAACTATTTAGACAAGGTGTAGAATATACAATAACAACAATAAATGAAATGTATGCAGATGATGATTATGAAATAGTAATATATTATGAAAACGACTAAATTAAGGAGGGTGACAAAATGTTAATACCACTTACATTATTAATAGTAACATTAATATTAGATGTAAAATTTATGATATTACCATTTATAAAATAAATTAAGGGGGTTATAAAATGAAACAATATATAAACGAATTATTACAAGAAACAATAGGAACTGGAAACGATTATAAAGTATTATCAGAAACAATTCATGATTATATCACAAAAAATGATGAATCTAAATACAATTATATAATAGATGCAATACAAATATCAATATTAAATCAAACAAGCAAATTTATATCATATCAACAATGTGAAGATATGTATTTTGCAATAAAAGGTTTTGAATCAATATATAATAAATAGAAGGGAGATAATAAAATGGGATTATATGAATTTATAGTAACAATATCAGTTCTAGGTATAAGTGTAATGGGTTATCTATTATTATATAGAAGCTTAAAGAAACAAATTAAAGAATTAGAAAAAGAAAATAAAGGAAACGAAGAGTAAATCTCTTCGTTTTTATTTTTGTATTAAGGGAGGTATATATGGTGTATCTTACAATAGTTATTATATGTTCCGTATTAATTTATGGGTCTGGAATATTAATGAATTATATATCAGATAATCATAAAGATAAAGAATGGATAAATGGTGTTGTAGCATGTATTGATTTATTCCTTATAGGTATATCAATAGTATCTATCTTAAATATGATATGTTTATTATTACCTTTAGCTTTAATAGTTATGGGTGGAGTTATAATGTTAGGAGTGATGGTTTTGATTTTAACATATATATTAAATAAATTAACTAATATATTAAAAAAGTAAATAATAAATTAAAGGAGCGTGAATATATGATAACTAAATATGTAGGTTTAGAAGAAATAAGAGAAGGTTTAGAAAAAGTTGTTACAAAAGATACAGTATTTGTTTGTGTTGGTTCTAGTAAAGTAACATTCGATTGTTTTGGACCTTTAATGGGTAAACTTCTAAAAGAAAGAAACGTTCCTTATTACGGTGATTATAAATATAACGTAAATGCTATTACAATGTATGATAGATTAGATCAAATATATAATGAAGACAATATAGATAATAAAAATATAATAGCAATAGATGCTGCAGTTACAGATGATCCTGGGTGGAAAAATGTGATAATAATGAAAGAAGGATTAGGTGTTAAACCTGGAGCAGGATTAGGAAAAATGTTCCCGATTATAGGAATAAACTCAATATTATTATTTACATTAACTAAAGATGAATTAAAAGAAACTATGAAGCATTATAGAAAAGAATTATTCATAGGTAGAAGAAATGATTTGTCTAATAAAGAGCTTATAAAAGAATATGCTGTAATTGTAGCAGATATGATAGAAGAAATATACAACAAAGCATGTCAAGAAGTTTATACAGATTAAAATATAATTATAAAAAATAATTATATAAACAAAATATTAAGAGATTATGATTATCTCTTAATATTTTTTCATATAAATTACCCCTTATTTTTATAAAACAGGTAGTAGCTGCGTGCGGTGCAGCTACTACCACTTACTATCGTAAAACGTTAGGGTTTCGATTATATATAATATATATGAAATAAAATAATAAATATAACATATTATTAATAATTAAAGGGAGGTAATAAAATGAAATATCAATTAGGGAATTTAAAACAAAAACCACAAAGAGGATTTGAAATTGTTCCTGATGAAAATAAAAAACACGATAGTAAAGATATAATATTACCTACAAGAAGTGATG
>JAEIGA010003769.1_pt1 | contig 23628 bp, 21 predicted proteins | sample 9270691 | NCBI WGS metagenome assembly JAEIGA01 (sample SAMN17057246, study PRJNA624740) | gut metagenome | biome: biome; isolation source: fecal sample | host: Bos grunniens | place: China: Xizang | collected 2019 | reverse complement strand
GTGATAGCCGTTTACAACCTCGTGTCTTTCTGTGGGCATATTGAAACAGCGTTTAAAGTCCGCAAGAGAGACACTACTGTCAGGCATATAGTGAAGCTCGTGATTTGCAAGGGTAAGCACAAGGAGAGTACCGTCTTTTACACAAGACAGGCAGTCCTCTGCCAACCATTCGTATTCCTCGGTTTTGCCAAGGTCGGCAAAATCCCCTACTATGTACAAAGCATCGAGATTTTTGTAGTCTTCACTCTTACAATGATTGTACAAAAACTCCATTGTTTCTTTGAATCTTGTGCGGTATTCCGGGTGACGACTGCTGTAGTGCAAATCGCTCATAACCGCAAAACGAACAACAGGTTTGAACTTCATATATTATACCCCGCAAAAATAGTTTTTATTGATGTTAACAAGGGATGCAAAAAACATTGCATCCCCTGAATTTTTTATAAAATTGACATAATGAACACAACCAAAAGTATTACAGGCAAAATATAGGTGAGGTAGGGTCTGAGCCACTTGGGAAGCTTAGCACCCTTACCTGTATTTACTTCGGCAAAATATTTATCCCAACCCCATCCGTAACGTGTGGTACAGAAAAGGAGGTAGAAAAGGCTACCCAAAGGAAGCATTACGTTGGAAACGGCAAAGTCTTCCAAATCCATAATGCCCTTGCCTCCAATCTGTACATCAGAAAGGACGGTGAAGCCCAATATACAGGGAATTGACAAAACAAATACAAGGATTATGTTTATAATTGCAACCTTACGTCTGGAAAGCTTGGTAAGCTCCAGCCAGAAGGACATGATGTTTTCGAACACGGCAATAACTGTGGAAAGAGCGGCAAAAATCATAAACACGAAGAAGAGCGCACCCACAATTCTGCCACCGGGCATGGCGTTGAATATGCTGGAAAGTGTGGTGAAGAGGAAGCCTGCACCAACTGTGGAAGCATCGGCTGTTTCACCGCCGTTGTAGGTGAAGCAAGCAGGGAATACTATGAGACCTGCCATAATGGCAACAAATGTATCCAAAGACAATATTGTTATAGCTTCGCCGGGGAGTCTTCTGTCTTTGCTTATATAGCTGCCGAAGATGGCGATGGAGCCTATGCCTATGCTAAGTGTAAAGAAGGACTGACCCATGGCAGCAGAAATAACCGTCCACCAGCCATACTCTTTGATACCGTCAAGGGAAGGCACAAGGTAGAACTTAAGACCTTCTGCAGCTTTGTCAAGTGTGCAGCAATATACAACCAGAGCCATCATAAGTACAAGAAGGGCAATCATCATATACTTGGTGATTTTTTCTACGCCCTTTTGAAGTCCGAGAGAGCAAATGCCAAAGCCTATTACAATAACGCCCAACACAGAACCTATCATAAGGGGAATGTTAGTAATGACCCCTTCAAACACTCCGCCCAATTCCTTAGCTGTGGAATACTCAAGGATGGAACCGTCGGCATACTTGTAGAAGTAGATAAACATCCAGGCAGTAATGGTGGTGTAGAACATCATAAGCACATAGTTACCTACGATACCGAGATATTTCATAAAATGCCATTTCTGACCGGGCTTTTCCAAAACGTCAAAGGAAGATGCAATACTTCTTTGACTGGCTCTGCCTACAGAAAGCTCCATTGTCATGATGGGAAGACCCATAAGGAGCAAAAAAGCAATGTAAAAAAGCACAAACATGGCTCCGCCGTAGGCTCCTGTTATAATTGGAAAACGATAAACGTTACCAAGACCTATGGCACATCCTGCGGATATGAGGATGAAACCGAGTCTTGAAGAAAATTTTTCTCTTTGATTCATAAACTTTCCTCTTTCAGTATTTATTGGTGTGCACATGGCACTCTTAGATTATATTATATATTTATAAAAAAATCAATATGTGGGGGATTGTTTTGACATAATTTTTGTGATAATATGAATTTAAATATAATTTCTGTAAGGAGTAAGCATCATGGAAATAAAAAAACCTCAATTTACCAAAGAAGAATTTCAAAAGTTAACAGAATATACCATACTTACAAACGCCACGGAATATGACCTGATGCGTGCAGAAATAATGGGCATCCCTGCAAAAAATGTTAAAATTGCAATGGGTGCAAGCGTGCGAATTCCCCTTGACCAGATTGGCGAAAACGCCTACATAGGTCTGTACTCCTATGTGAACGGCAACGTAACCCTGGGCAAAAACATACTCATTGGACCCCATTGCTCCATAGCGGCAGGCAACCACAAATTTAGCCCCGAAACAGATTGGTTTTCGGCAAGAACCGAAGCTGACGGCGATGACTCCATAGTGATTGGTGACGGATGCTGGCTTGCTTCCAACGTTACCGTAACAGGCGGTGTGAAAATGGGCAAGTGCACTCTTTGCTGTGCAGGCTCCGTTATAACCAAAAGCACAGAGCCCTACTCCATAATGGCAGGGGTACCTGCAAAAAAGATAGGACATATAGACCCCGAAACAGGGAAATACATCTGGGATAAACAGAAATGATGTGTCAGCAGAGTTGATGATTAATAAGATAAGACATAAGATTCTTCGACTTCGCCTGTTGGCTTCGCTCAGAATGACAAATCATACGGACAAATAAAACTTGCAAGGTGACTACTATGAACTCATTTCCAACCGAAAGAACAAGATACACACAAAACTTTCCCTTCCCCGAAAACGGTGAAGTAATATACGAAAATCCCCCCACCCTGATATGGGTGCCTGCGGAGGGAGCAAAAAACTACACGGTAAAGCTCTATGACAGGGACAAAAACTTGGTCGAAGAAACAGAAACCGACCTTACCTATGCCATAGTAAAGACCGTGCTTAACACAGGCACATACTACTGGACAGTGGAAACCGACACAGGGCTTAAAAGAGAAATGTATAGTTTCTCCGTGGCACCGAATGCACTTTTGTTTGAACGCCCCTCTGCAAAAGAAGTGTTTGACGGTGTGCCGAATAAAAGACCAAGGCATCTGTTTTTAAAAGACGATGCCCAAAATCTCATGAACGAAAAAAGCACAGAACTTGCAGTTCTTAAAAACAATGTAGAGATGGCACTTAAAAGGGAGCTTCCTCCCATGCCAAACTACATAGAAGACCCCACTGCCCTGCCCTACAGAGAATTCTTTGGCTTTTACCGTGAGGTTTGCGACAGAGATTTGGTGGCACTTGCCACATATCACGCCCTTACAGGTGACAAAGAAGCCGGGCTTAAAGCAAAAGAGCTTTTCCTCTACATTTGCACCTGGGATCACGATGGCATATGCAATGTAAACAGCAAATACGGTGACGAAATAGGTCTTAGCAACTCCCGTTGTCTGCCGTCTGTATACGACATGATATACGATGTGCTGAGTGACGAAGAAAAAATAATTGGTGCAAAGACGATAGCAACCTATGCAAAGCAATGCAAGGAAAGAATAGAACGAATAGACTACCCGAGAAACCCCTCGGACTCCCATGTAGGCAGGCTTCCCGGTTATCTTGGAGATGCAGCTCTGGTGCTTAAAGGCACAGGGGCAGAAAGCGACGAAACCCTTGTAAGCTGGCTTAAATGTGCCCTTGACATATACTGCGGCATATTCCCCTTCTATGGCGGAAATGACGGTTCCTGGGCAGAGGGTACTTTCTACTCCACAAGCTACACAAAGTGGTTTTTGCCGTTCTTCTCTGCGGTGGAGCGTTTCTGCCAAAAGAGCCTTATGGCAAGACCATTCTACCACAGATACACAAACTACCTTGCACATTTTTGCAATCCACGCCACGAAATACACCCCTTTGGTGACGGCTACTGGATGGATGACGAAAACGAGGAGTTTCCCGGTTTTTATGCACAGAACCCATACAGAGTGTATGCAGACAAGTTTCCCACAGCTTATGCAGAAAAGCAGAAGGAAAACCTATCTTGCAGAGAATACTACAAGCTTCATTTGCTTGACCTGTTTTTGCCTGCAACAGAGGTGGAAAACAGCCTTGCAAAAGAACCTGAAAATGCAGAAATCTTCCCCGATGGAGGTTTTGCGGTACTTCATACAGACATAAACTCATCGGAGGACATCTGCATTCTTGCAAGAGCCTCCCGCTTTGGCTCCGACAGCCACAGACACGCCGACCAAGGCTCTTTTGCATTATTTGCAGGGGGAGTTTGCCTTGTGAGTCCATCGGGATATTTTGGCAGAAAATTTGGCGGAAAACACCATTTTGAATGGACAAACACCTCCAAAGCTCACAACTGTCTGCTCTTTGACGGAGTAGGTCAGCCTACCTTCAGCAAGGATTCAAAAGGAAAGATAGTAAGTCTTGACAAAGAAAACAAAAAGGTCACCTTGGATATGAGCGAAGCCTACCCCAACATAAGCCTGTGGCAGAGGGAAATACACCTTACAGCCGATGGTGCGGAAATTACAGACAGGGTTGAGGCTCCAAGTGCCGTAAGGGTTACATATCCCCTGCACTTTTTGTCGTACCCCACGGAAAAAGACGGAATGCTTTCTGTGGAAAGAAAAGGCAAGCAGCTTAGCATAAAAGTAATTGAGGGCGACCTTAAACTGACAGAGATAACCGACAGATATGACGTGGATTTAAACGAAGGTGAACCCACGGAGTACCACGTGGAAAGACCCACACAGTACCACGCATACTACGAAAGTGATGCAAAATGCGTGCATACCTTGAAAGTGAAATTCACCATAAAATAACCGAGGTGCAACAATGAAAATACGAAAGTCCATGGAAAACCATTACAAAGCATACAGAGATGACGAAAATCTTTCTCTTAGCTTTAACCCCACAGAATATGTAGACACCCTTTTCGGCGTGGGAAGTGCCACCATTGCAGGGCCTACCCTGCCCGCAGGCTCCATACACCCAAGCCCTGAAACCCTGGAGGCAGACTGTGGCGGATATCTCAGAAATCAACCCATAGTGGGATTTGGTCAGCTCTACACCTCCGGAGCAGGCGGTGTAAAGTGCTACGGAAACTTCCTCCTTTGCCCCACAGATTCCCTTGAACTTAACAGAGAAAAAAGAGCTTCCTTTGCCAAAGAAGGCAGCGAGGTGGGCAGATGCTTTGAGTACAAGGTGGAGCTTGAAAATGACATAAAAGTACAAGTTACTCCCCACAAGCACACAGCGCTTTACAGCATAAAGTACCCCCAAGGCAAGGATGCCTATCTGGTGCTGGATGCCGCCCACAAGCTGGATGTGCCCGCTTGCATAAAGGAAGGCTCCATAACCATAGACCCCAAGGCAAAATCAATTTGCGGTGGTGGTCTTTGCACCGGCAACTGGAACAGAATAGACTGGGATATGTACTTCCACATGGAGTTTGATGCACCCTTTAAGAGAATAGGCTTTTTTAAGGGCGAAGAAGTTGCCGACATAAGCGAAGCGGTTACCATAACCATAGAAGACTTTACAAAGCTTGGTGCCTACATTGAATTTGACGAGGGTGCCAAGGTGAATGCAAAGATATCCATATCATTTACAAGCGAAGACAAGGCAAAGGAATTTATGGATAGCGACATAGCCGATTTTGACTACAACAAAGTGGTGGAAAATGCAAAAAAAGAATGGCTCAAGGTTCTTAGTGTAATAGAGCTTAAAACCGAGGACAAAGCACTTCTCAGAAGGTTCTACACAGCTATGTACCACATGAACATACAGCCCAGAAACCGTACAGACGACCACGGCACCTGGGACGACTTCCACACCATATGGGACACATGGAAAACTGTATTTCCCATGTACTCTCTGCTCTACCCCAAAAAGATGGGTTCACTTGTGGATTCCTTCATTAAGAGAGCCAAGAAAAACAAGAAAGAAGAAAACGGCATAGTCCTTGCAGACGAATATGTTTCTGCCAAGGAATTTTTGGCGGGTCAGGGCGGAAACGACATAGACAACGCCATAGCCGATGCCTATCTTAAGGGGATTGAGCTTACGGACTACAGCTGGGAGGATGCCTACGAAGTGCTTTTGGCAAGTGCCGAAAATATGCGTTCTTCAGAGTACATTGAAAGAGGCTTTGCCACAGACAACGCCTGCACCGCAAGCGGTATGCCCTACAGCTTCCGCTTTAAGCCTGCGGCGGCAACCATGGGTTTTGCCTTCAACGACAAGGCAATAGCCAATGTTGCCAAAGAGCTTGGAAGCGAAAAAGACTACACAAAATACGAAAAGCGTTCTGCAAACTGGCTCAACATATGGAACTACGAGGTGGAAAGCGAAGGATTTTGGGGATTTCCTCAAAACCTTAACAACGACGATGACTTTGAAGAAGGCTTTGATGCCCACAAAGGCTACAACACCCACTTCTACGAAGCTACTGCCTGGGATGCATCCTACATTAACTACAACGACATACCGCGTCTTGTGGAATCTATGGGCGGAAAGGAAATATTCACCCAAAGGTTAAAATGGGCCTGCGACCACAGCATAAATTACTTTAACGATGACCAAGGTGCGGAAGGTTACCTTAACTTTACCAATGAGCCTTCCTTCCAGATACCCTGGATATTCTGCACAGACGAGGTTCGCCGTCCCGACCTTGCGGCGGAGGTAATAGACAGAGTAATAGCTCGATTTTCTCTGCCGAACGACTACCCCGGTGACGAAGACAACGGCGGTATGTCCTCCTACTATGTGTTCCTGATGTGCGGATTCTTCCCCTTTGCCACCACGGAGAACTACTATCTCCACGGCACAAGGGTTGAGGAGATAACCTTCCGTCTGGGTAACGGAAAGCTTTTTACCGTAACCGGCGAAAACACAGGTGAAGGCAACATCTATGTGCAGTCTGCCACATGGCAGGGTAAACCATTAACCGAATGCAAGCTTACACACAGCCAAATTCTTGAAGGCGGAGAGCTTCATTTTGTAATGGGCAATAAGCCATCGGAATGGGCAATAGGCTAAATAACAAAAACACGCAAAAAAGGATGTTCAAGTGAACATCCTTTTATCGTTGTACAAATATTTTTATATCAAATCCATTATTCCAAGAAAACACATCTGTGAACAGGGCACTATATGTTTTCGGCGATTTTGGTTTATGACTTCGGTTTCCTTGTCATCAAAGCGAAGAGATGCAAGCTTCATGGACATCTTTTCCAGATGGCATCCCTCGGCATTTATTTCCGGGTACTGCCACAAAAAGGGATTTTTGTAGAAAGGCTTGAAGAAATCAACGCACTTTTTAAGGGACTTGCCATCGATGGTTTCGTAGTTCCAAAGATCCACTCCCCTGTGGTGGGCAACCTCGGCTATAAGCACGCAGGCATCCATATTGTACAGGGTGTAATGATAGGAACGGGTGCGGGTAATTTCGTCGGTAAACTTACCCTCGGTGTCTGTCTGCTCCGAAAGTATACGCTTGCGGTAGCTTTCAAAGCATTCCTCCACCATGGCATCATCACCTGCAAATGCAGAGAAAACAGCCACCTGAGTGTTCCACCAATTGGAGTGATTGTTGAAAAAGTTCTTTTCTTCGAGTCCTTTTTCGCTGGTGTTAAGCCAGTGAATGTACTTGGAAAACCATTTTTTCAGCCCCGAAACAGTTTCCTCATAGCCACCTGCCCTTTCCAATATATCTGCGCCATAGACAACTCTTATGTAGTTGGTGGTGTCTATGATGCCAATGCCTCTGCCATCGCACACACCGCGAATTGCCTGACCACATTCCATATGTGGAGTAACGCAGGTTTCTTCATCTATAAACCACACATCTATAAGCTGTGCGGCTTTGTCGAGGTATTCCCTTTTGTCAAGATACAAACCTGCCTGACAAAGAACGGAAACCGCATCGCACATGGTAACCATATCCTCCATATGCTTGTTGAATCTGTCCGGGTTAAACTCGCCGTCACGCTTTATGTAAGGCCCTTGGGGATTTTGCGGATCAGGCCACCAGTAGGGACCTTCGCTGTAAAAATCGTGGGGATTGCCTGTTACTGCAGGGCTTTTGCTATAGGTGACGCTTAAAGGTGAAATGCCCAATTGAGATTCTGCCTTTTTGGTAAGCTCAGCTTTTAAAAACTCATCGCAGTTAACCTGCAATTGTATTTCTTTTATTCTTTCTTCTGTAATGAATATCATATTAATCACCAATTTTATTCAAGATACAACCCCGCCTCCGGCATAATAAGATGGGCAAGGTTGTAGTAAATGTAGTACTTGTTTGTTATAACATCCGAAAGCTTCATAGGACTTATTGCAGTACGGTCTATGCCAAGAAGAATTTCCGCTATTTCACCAAGCACCGAATAGCTACCATAGGTAAACACATCTATATCCTCAAAACCGTACTCGGTCTTTAACATTTCCACAGTTTTAACAAGGTCATATGCCATAAGTGCAAGAACGGAATCTCCCATAAACACCATATCCTTGTTTAACTTTTCCAAAAGCCCGTATACGGATTTGGGGTGCTTTTCCCCACTTATGTTTATGGGGAAGTTTTCACCCATGCAGGCAATATCCGGCACAAGGACAGCTCTGCCTTTATTTATAAGGCTCTGAATTTCTTCCTTGTGTCTGCCTATATCATTGGTACCGTCCTCCCATAGGCAGATTGTAACAGGTACCTTTTTGTCCTTTTGCTCTATACTTCTTATAAGCAAACCGAAATCTATGGTGTAGTCCTGAGGATGCCAGAATATCTTTTCGACATATAAGCCGCATGTAATCTCGCTATCCAGATGAACCACATCAAGGGGACAGATTTTTCTGTTTTGGTAAACTTTTTCTTGGAAGAAGGCTTTTTTCTCTTCCTTTGTTTTGATATTTGCCTTTAAATTCTCGTAGATTGCCTTGTTTTCTTCAAAGGGCGAAAGAGAATCGGCAAACTCAAGGTGAACATTGCCGGTTTTTGTGCAGCAAAGGTCTTCCTCGGGAAGTACCTTAAGAGCTTCTGTGCTTACTTCCACAATTTCTCCTCCAAGGTGTTTTGCAAAAAATTCGCTTGCCGCCTTTGCGATAACTTCCGTGTATCTGTGCTGAGAATCATCGTACACAATGCCAAGGGAATCCTCCGCGTCAAAAAATCCATAGAACTTTTTATTTGTGTTATATACCCTTCTTGCACCCTCTACGGGAAAGAAGTCGCTCTTTACCGCAAGTATAAGGTAAGGCTTGGGGCAAAAACAGGCTACAAGCTCCTGATGGTCAAAACCATTGTTTGTAATTCCCTGCCATATCTGCTCGGAATCCTGAGCACCGCCCTGATGGAATATATCTCTGCGGGTGGACACAAAGGTACCCGGAGCTGCAGCCTTTACACGGTCGTCTATTAAAGATATTACACAGGTCTGTGTGCCTCCTCCGGAAGAACCGGTAGCTCCTATTTTGTCGGAATCTATTTCGGGTCTGGATTGCAAATAGTCTATAGCTCGCATGGCATCTGCCACAAAGTATTTTGTGGGGCTTCCCTGGGTTAAAAAAATCTGTGCACCGAAGGTCTGATGATCCATAACGGCTCTGGAAATTATGGGTTCACTAAACCCGGGCTCGGTGTAGTTGCTTCTTTCCCCCTGACCGGTGGGGTCTATGAGCAGAACCCCGCTTCCGCCTCTTGCAATGAGCCTTGCAACCTTCTGATAGTCATCGCAGAACTTACCGTTTTGAGCGTGACCGGGCTGAAAAAGCACACCGGGGCATTTAGCCTTGCGGTTTTTGGGCAGATAGAAATTAGCCGTTACATACACTCCCGGTCGGGAATTGAACACAACCTTTTCTATGGTGAGGTCATCCTCGTCTACAACGCCTACAGTAACCGCGTTAAGGGGCAATGAACTGTCGTAGGGTATATCGCCTATGCTGCTTAGAAAAACCGCTTTCATATTCCGCTGATACTTAAGAAAATCTTCTTTATCGGCTACGGCATCTCTTATGGCGTCGCCTTTTCTGAAAAACTCCTCAGACATATGCTCTATGTATCTGTAAAGATTCATATTGAGGTTACGATCCCAGGTTCCGGGAGTGTAGCTCTGCAAAGCATCGAATTGAATCATAGTTATGTCCCCTTTTTAATTGAGCATGGCTTTCATATCGTACATTCCCGGAAATTTGTCTTTCAGGTAGATTGCAGCTTTAATACTTCCAACGGCAAATACTTCTTTGCTCATTGCAGTATGTTTTATTTCTATAATTTCATCATTTCCTGCAAATATAACCTCGTGCTCGCCAACTATGGTGCCTCCGCGAACTGCGTGAAGACCAATTTCCCTCTTTGTACGTTTTTTGCGTACTGCGTGTCTGTCATATACATACTCGGGTGTTTCGGAAAGCACCGAAGAAATTTCGTCTGCAATCATAAGTGCAGTACCGCTGGGGGCATCTATCTTCTGATTGTGATGCTTTTCCACAATTTCTATATCAAAATTGTCTTCAAGAATCTGTGCGGCTTTTTTTACAAGATTTACAATGAGGTTTACACCAAGAGACATATTGGCGGTTTTAAACACCGGAACTACAGTTGAAAGTTCTTCAAGGGACTTAATCTGCTCTTCGCTGAGGCCTGTTGTTGCCATAACAAGGGGTGTGCCTGTGTTTTTGCAATAGAGCGAAACCGCGTCAAAGCACGCCGGGTGAGAGAAGTCTATAACAACATCTCCTTTTTCTGCGGCATTTGCAAAATTGTCATACACAGGGTAGCCAAACTTGGACTCTGTGTTTATGTCAAAACCAAAAACTATGTTTACATCGTCTCTTTCGCTTACAAGGCGGGATATAACCTGTCCCATTTTGCCGTTGCAACCGGATAATATAATATTTGTCATAGGTATTTCCTCCGTTATTTTAACAAAGCGGTGTAAAAAACAATGTGTTTTTACACCGCCATATTAAGTGAATATATTATTTGAGCAATCCGTAATTAACCATTGCTTTTCTTAAAACTTCCTTGTTTGCTTCGCCCATTTCGCAAAGAGGCATTCTGAGTTCACCGGCATTGTAGCCAAGCATATTCATTGCTGTCTTTACAGGAATGGGGTTAACTTCTATAAAGAGTGCATCTACAAGTTCCAGGGCTTCAAGCTGAAGCTTTAATGCTGTGGCTGTGTCACCTTCAAGATAGCTTGCAACCATATCGTGAGTCTGCTTTGGAGCCACGTTGGAAAGCACAGAGATAACACCCTTGCCGCCAAGAGCAAGAAGGGGAACTATCTGGTCGTCATTACCGGAATAGATGATAAGGTCATCGCCACAAAGCTGAGCAATCTTGGCAACCTGAGAAATGTTGCCGCTTGCTTCCTTGATAGCCACAATGTTGTCTACCTTGGAAAGTTCCTTTGCAGTTTCGGGGGTAATGTTGAGACCTGTTCTGGAAGGTACATTGTAGAGTATTATAGGAATATTTACAGCTTCCGCTATCATTGTGTAATGCTTGATAAGACCTTTCTGAGTTGTCTTGTTGTAGTAAGGTGTTACCAAAAGAAGTGCATCTACACCAAGAGCTTCTGCCTTTTTGCTGAGCTCTATGCCGTGCTTGGTGTCGTTGGAGCCTGTTCCTGCAATAACGGGAACTCTGCCTGCCACCTTCTTTACACAGTAGTCTACAACTTCCAGATGTTCTGCATCGGGCATTGCCGCAGATTCACCTGTGGTGCCGCACACTACAATAGCATCTGTGCTGCCTGCTATCTGATCTTCAATAATTTTGCCGAAGCATTCGAAGTCAACAGTGCCGTCCTCCTTGAAGGGAGTGATGATGGCAACTGCCGCGCCTGTAAAAACAATAGGTTTCATAGGACTTTCCTCCATTAATTATTTTCCCAATAAGAAATGAGTTTCTGAGCAATCTGAACTGCATTTGCAGCAGCGCCCTTTCTGATGTTGTCTGCAACTACCCAAAGGTTAACGCCGCTTTCAACACTTTCGTCACGACGGATACGACCAACATAGGTTTCGTTGGTGCCTGTAGCATTTATAGCCAAGGGGTATACGTTGTTTGCAACGTCATCCTGAACTACAATGCCGGGAGCGTTTTTGAGAACCTCTTTGAGTTCGTCAAGGTCGAACTGCTTTTCAAACTCAAGGTTAATGGACTCGGAGTGACCGTTGAATACGGGAACTCTTACTGTGGTAGCTGTAATCTTAAGGCTATTGTCGCCAAGAATCTTCTTGGTTTCGTCTACCATCTTCATTTCCTCCTTGGTGTAGCCATTGGGGAGGAATACATCTATGTGAGGTATGCAGTTGTTTGCAATAGGATGGGGGAACTTCTTGGGAGCTTCGCCCTTGAGTCCGTTTTCGAGATCGCTCCAACCGCCCATACCCGCGCCGGATACTGCCTGATATGTAGAGTAGATAATTCTCTTGATGTTGTATTTATCGTGGAGGGGCTTTAATGCAACCATAGCCTGAATTGTGGAGCAGTTGGGGTTTGCAATGATGCCCTTCTTGGTATTTAAAATTTCTTCGGGGTTAACTTCCGGAACCACGAGGGGAACTTCGGGATCCATTCTCCAAGCGCTGGAGTTATCAATAACTATAACACCCTTGGAAGCTGCTATGGGAGCAAACTTTTCGCTGGTGGAACCACCTGCGGAGAAGAGAGCTATGTCTATATCCTTGTCGAAGGAGTTTTCTGTAAGCTCTTCAATAACATATTCCTTGCCCATAAACTCAACCTTGGAACCTGCGGAACGTGCAGAAGCCATAAGGTAATAGTTTTCTACGGGAAGTTTGATTTCTTCGAGAACTTTGAGGAAGGTTCTTCCTACCATGCCTGTAGCACCAACTACGGCAACATTATACTTTTTCATTATATATCATCCTTTCACATTGTATACTATAGATAAAAAAACAAGTCGGCATCTTACAAAAGAGCCGACTGCACACACAAAATAACGAGTACAGATAGCCCTCCGCAAATGCTATACACAGTGAGTAAATATAAGTAGCTCTCCGCAATATAACACAAAACATGCGACAGTCACGGTGCTCTTAACACCGGAACCAGAAACCTTGCTTTCAGGAGCAAAACCTCTTCGGCACTTTTCCCTTTTCCGTCAGACTGCGGAGCCTGAACTCCTGTTCTGCGGTACTTATAAAAAGTGCACCTCTATCTAACTTCTAACAGTATACCACTTTAGAAGTCCTAAGTCAATGGGTTTTAATTAAAAAATACCACCAACTTATGTTATATTTACACTACCTTTTATTGACGATTTTGTGAAAAACTTGACTAATCTCATGCTTCCTATTATAATATATAATGTTTAACTATGCAAATATACACACTTTTAAGAAAGGAAAATGCAACTTGAAGAAACTATTACTGTTAGTCATATTTATGCTAAGCATTCTCATTTGTTGCACTCTTGGCGCAAATGCGGCAGAATACGACACATTAAAAGTGGGGCTCTACTATGGTTCCACTGCACAAAACAGCATCAATATAACTGTTGATTCCGCCATAAGCTATGGCTACTATGACGGAGAAGCTCACATAGAAATGGGTCAGCTTGCCCTTACAGACCTCACCTTCCGCGCTTGCGGTGAAAATCAGGTGATAATAAACGAAGTTCAGGTGGTTGACGCCGAAAACGAAAACATATCCATTGTTCCGCTTGGCGGCAACATAAAGATAAACGGCAAGGAATACCGCGGTTCTGTGCTTCTTGCCAACATAACAGACTCCTCGATGAATGTACTGAATCTTATTTCTTTGGAGGAGTACCTATATGGCGTAGTGCCCAATGAGGTTCCTGCAAAATGGCACGAAGAAGCCCTCAAAACCCAGGCAGTATGTGCCAGAGGCTTTGCAGTGTCCAACTTCAACAAGCACGCATCACTGGGATTTAACGTATGTGCCACTACAAACTGTCAGGTGTACGGAGGTGTGTCCAACGAACACGAAGCCACCACCAAAGCCGTAGACGACACCCGAGGTCAGGTAGTGTTTTATGAAGGCGAACCCATAGAATCTCTGTTCTATTCCTCAAGTGGCGGACACACAGCAAATGCAAAAAACGTGTGGGGAAGCTCCATAAGCTATTTGAGCGGTGTTCCAGACCCTTATGAGCCCGAGGATTCACCAAGACATTCCTGGAGTGCTACCTTAACCCTTGAAGAAATAGAAAAAGCCCTTGCCGCAAGAAACATAAATGTAGGTGCTGTTACGGAGCTTGTTTGCTTAAATGACGAAACAGGCAGAGCCTATGAGCTTACAATAAAAGGTACAGAGGGTACACATACCCTTACAAAAACAAGCACCAATTCTCCCTTTGTTTCCCACGGTGTAATAAGCCAGAAATTTACGGTGATACCCATTACCACAGGCGGAAAACAGCTTTATGCCGTATCTTCCAAAGGCACCAAGAGCCTTGGCGGTTACAGCGTAATCTACGGCAACGGCAAAACAAGAACATTAGACAGTGCCTTCTATATGCAGACCCCCTACGGCCCCGAGCCTTATGTGGGTGGCGGTGACATTACCGGCTACACCTTTTCCGGTGGCGGTTGGGGTCACGGCGTAGGCATGAGCCAGTACGGCTCCATGGGTATGGCAAACGCAGGATTTACCTACGAAGAAATCCTTGCTCACTACTACCCCGGAACAGAGCTTGGCGAGCTTTATCAATAAATATCCCGAAAGGAAAATACACTTTGAAAACAAGCGATTTTTACTACGATTTACCTCAGGAGCTTATTGCACAGACTCCGTTAAAAGACCGTTCCTCTTCCCGACTTCTTGCAGTTGACAAAGAAAGCGGAGAGCTTACCCACGGCACATTTACAGACATACTCGGCTACATAAATTCCGGAGATTGCCTTGTGGTAAACAACACAAGGGTAATACCTGCAAGACTCTATGGCGTAAAGGAAGGAACCGGCGGAAAGATTGAATTTCTGCTTCTTACACGCAAGGGCGACGACCTGTGGGAAGTGATATTAAAACCCGGCAAAAAGGCAAAGCCCGGAGCAAGATTTGTATTTGGCGAAGGACTTCTTACCGCAGAGATAATTGACACAATAAATGACGGAAATCGTCTGGTTAAATTTTACTACGAAGGTCTTTGGGAAAATGTACTGGATAAATTGGGCGAAATGCCCCTTCCCCCCTACATTACAGAGCATCTTGACGACAAGGAAAGATATCAGACAGTGTACTCCAAGCACGAAGGAAGCGCCGCAGCTCCCACTGCAGGGCTTCACTTTACCCCGGAGCTTTTGAAAGCCATTGAAGACAAAGGAGCAAAGATTGCATATGTAACCCTCCATGTAGGTTTGGGAACCTTCCGCCCCGTTAAGGTGGACGATGTGGAAAATCACAAAATGCATTCCGAGTTTTATATAATTGACCAAGAAACTGCAGATACCATAAACCAAACCAAGAAAAACGGCGGAAAGATAATCTCCGTAGGCACAACCTCCACCAGAGTTCTTGAAACCGTTGCTGATGACAACGGCTTTGTAAAGGCGGCAACAGGCTGGACAGATATATTTATCTATCCCCCATACAAGCTTAAATGCCCCGATGCACTTATTACAAATTTCCATCTGCCGGAATCTACCCTTTTGATGCTGGTAAGTGCATTTTCTTCCAAAGAAATAATGATGAAGGCATACGAAGAAGCAGTAAAAGAAAGATATCGCTTTTTCAGCTTTGGTGATGCCATGTTTATACACTAAAGTTTAGGATTATATTACGAGGTAATTTATGTTCAAACTATTAAAACAAGACGGCCTTGCAAGGCGAGGCGAATTTAAAACAGTACACGGCACCGTTCAGACACCGGTGTTTATGAATGTTGGTACACTTGGCGCCATAAAGGGTGCAGTGTCTTCAATGGACTTAAAGGAGATTGGATGTCAGGTGGAGCTTTCCAACACATACCACCTCCATGTACGCCCCGGTGACAAGGTGATAAAAGAAATGGGTGGTCTTCACAAGTTTATGAACTGGGACAGACCCATACTTACAGACAGTGGCGGTTTTCAGGTGTTTTCCCTTGCAAAGCTTCGTAAGATAAAAGAAGAAGGCGTGTACTTTAACTCCCATGTAGACGGCAAAAAAATCTTTATGGGCCCTGAGGAAAGTATGCAGATACAATCCAACTTGGGTTCCACCATTGCCATGGCATTTGACGAATGTGTGGCACTTCCCGCAGAGTACAAATACGCCAAGCAAAGCCACGAAAGAACCATACGCTGGCTTGAACGCTGCAAAGCGGAAATGGCACGTCTTAACGCCCTGCCCGACACAGTAAACCCCAAGCAGATGCTCTTTGGCATAAACCAGGGCGCCACTTTTGACGACCTCAGAATAGAAAACATGAAGGAAATTGCCAAGCTTGACCTTGACGGCTATGCCATAGGCGGTCTTGCAGTAGGCGAAACCACCGAGGAAATGTACCACGTGCTGGACGTAACCTTGCCCCATGCTCCGGTGGACAAGCCTCGCTACCTTATGGGTGTGGGCACTCCCCAAAACATACTGGAAGCGGTGGACAGAGGCATAGACTTCTTTGATTGTGTAATGCCGTCGAGAAACGCAAGACACTGCAATCTGTTTACGGAATACGGCTACATGAACTTAAAGAACGAAAAATTTGAAAAAGATCCCCTTCCCATAGAACCGGGATGTGATTGCCCCGCATGCCGAAACTACTCCAGAGCATACATCAGACATCTTTTCAAGGCAAAGGAAATGCTGGCTATGCGTCTGTGCGTGCTCCACAACCTCCACTTCTACAACAGGCTTATGGAAAACATACGCAAAGCCATAGAAGAAGGACGCTACAAGGAGTTTAAAGAAGAGAAATTGAAGGCATATTCACAAAGAGTGTAAATAAATTGTAAAAATCAAGCGAAATCATATATTTTGCTTGATTTTTTACATTATATGGTATATAATATTATCTATATTATTTATTTTTAAGGAGGAATTGATTATGGGTCCTTACGGCGGCATAATTATGATGGTGGTTTTATTTGCAGTAATGTATTTTATGATAATAAGACCTCAGAAAAAGCGCGAAAAGCTTATGAAGGAAATGCTTTCTCAGCTTGTTAAAGGTGACGTTATTCTCACAATCGGCGGTATCATCGGCAAAATCGTTTCTGTAAAGGATGATGAACTTCTCATCGAATCCGGCAGAGGCAACGAAAAGAGCCATCTCCGCATCAGAAAAAGCGCTATCAGCGAAGTATTAAAAGCTGCTCCCGATCCGGACGACAACTATGATGAAGGCAACCCCATCCCTCAGGTTGAAGAAAAGGCTCAGGAAACCAATACAGAAGCAGAAGACAAATAATATTGCTTTGATACAGTTGGTATAATATTTTTCACCTCCGAATATTCTTGTAATAATCGGAGGTGGATTTATGATTAAAACAGACAATGCCCTTCACTACGATGAAGGGTTATCCCCTTTTTACAGCATCAAATCGGTAATAACAGGCGTGGTATCGGCGTATATATTTCTGATACCTGTCTTTGTGGCTCTGGCGTTGGTGTACACCTACACTCCCATGCCGGACAGCTACGTGAAACCCGCGGTTACCGTTATAAGCATTCTGAGTATATTATGGGCGGGTTTTTGTGCATCGGCAAAAGCCAAATCCAAGGGCTGGCTCCACGGATGTGTTTCCGGTCTGATATACGCACTTGTGCGAATTGGCATTGGTTTTGCGGTATTTGGAAAGTATGTGCCCTCTGCAAGTATAGCGGAAACCCTTATGGTAACTACCGCAATTGCCACATTGGGCGGAATTTTGGGTGTTAATTTTTCTGCAAGAAGGAAAAAGCGCTAAAGGAGAAACGCACATATGAACAACTATCCGCAAAAGAAAAGCAAATTGCCCATGATACTTATCATAACAGGCATTGCAGTCACCTTGATAGTTGCCACTGCACTTATTATGGTATACTTTGTCTACAATACAGCCCCCTCGACAGATGCACCACAGATTGAAGCCCCTGTCAAAGAGGACTTTAAAGGTACAGTGCTTACCTTCTCGCCCTTGGAGGACAAATCCACCGCAAAAAAAGACATACATCCCTATGCAGAAGCCATACGCACTTCTCTGCAGTCACAGGGCTACACCGATTGCATAGTGGTGGAAAACAAAGACAAAATCATTGTACAGATGCCGGGAGTTTTTGACTACCCCAATGCAGAGGAGCTTGCCAAAAAGCCTGTGCTTAAATTTGAGGACACAAACGGCAACGTACTTCTTAACGGCGACTCCATAGCTGTTGCCCGGGCTGAATACACCAATATGAGCGACGGCTCCAAAGGAAACATAGTGAAGCTGGTATTTACCCAAGACGGAGCAAAGCTTTTTGAAGAGGCTACCCGCAAGGTAAGCGAAATGCCTCCTTCCGAGAATATAATTGGCATATGTCTTAATGACAGTGTAATCTCTGCACCTGCGGTATTTTCCGCAATAGGCGGTGGCGAGTGCTACATTGAAGGAGATTTTACACAGCATCAGGCAAAAGCCCTTGCGGCACAAATAACAGCTGCATCACTTAACTACGAAATCAAATTGGAAAATCATGAAGTATTTTCCAAATGATATAAAAAACGGCAGGTAATATACTTATGACAAGAACAAGGAGAAAAATTTGCATATTTACGGCAATTATCCTGTGTGTTCTTACGCTTAGTCAGGCGCTATGCAGCGTTTCGGTGCATTATGCCACAGACAGCGGAGGCAATACACGGTTTTTTGCTGTGTCTCCGGTTTTCTTCTTCCGAAACACAGAGCCTCCTCAGGCTTTGGCAGACTCCAAAAAAGTTCCGAATGCCACCTGGATTCGCAACAAGGAAAGCGTTATTTTGGAGCAGGATGTGTACAAGCTGTTTGTTGCAAACGAACAGTTTACAAATACCTCTATGGTGCAAAAAGATGCCCACGAGGAAACACAATACTCATATGAAGGCAGAAAGTGTACAAGCTATTATATGAGAATTTGATACAAGATATTTAATGAAAATTTAAATATAAACAAAAAAATTAAAGAAAGGAAGAATTTTTCATGACTTCAAAAAGCATAGGAAAATTTGCAATAGTAATAGTTATTATTGCACTGTTGGCATATATTGCCGCATTTGGACTCCAGTTAGGCGACTGGATAAAAGTTTACAACGTTCTTGACAAAGACCATGGCATTAAGAGAGGCATTGACCTCGCAGGCGGTTCCGAATTGGTATTCGAACCCGGTGAAGATGCCAAAAACGTAACAGAAGCAGACCTCGAAGCTGCTCAGGAAGTTCTCCGTACAAGACTTGAAGCTCAGGGTTACACCGAAGCTATCGTTTCTAAGTATGGCGAAAACAGAATTAAAGTAGAAATCCCCGGTAAAGATGTAAGCGGCGCTGAAGAGCTCCTCGGTAAGACTGCAAAGCTCAGCTTTGTGGACTACACAGGCAAAGAAGTTCTCGGCGGTGACGACATCAAAGAAGCAAAGGGTGAATTCGGCCCCACTTCAAGCGGTACTTCCGAATACATTGTAAAGCTTAAGCTTACAGATGAAGGTTCCAAGAAGTTCTCCGAAGCTACAGGAACAATCAGCATGCTTCCCGAAGGCAGCAACTTCATTGCTATTGTTCTTGACGACCAGCCTATTTCTTCTCCCAGAGTAAGCCAGCAGATTACCGGTGACGAATGCTACATTGAAGGTGACTTCACTGAAGAATCTGCAAAAACTCTTGCCAGCCAGATTCAGGGTGGTAAGCTCCCCTTCTCCTTAAAGCTTGCAAAGACCACAACAGTTGGTGCTACACTTGGTGAAAAGGCACTTGACAACTCCCTCTGGGCAGCACTTATCGGTATGATACTTGTAATGCTCTTTATGGTAATCCGCTACAGAATGTGCGGTTTTGTATCCTGCATATCTCTTGTTGGATACGTCTCCATAGTAGCAATAATTCTTGGTGCACTCCGCATCAACCTTACACTCCCCGGTATTGCCGGCGTAATCCTTACCATAGGTACTGCGGTTGACGCAAACGTAATTATATTTGAAAGAGTTAAGGAAGAGCTTGAAAACGGCAAGACAATAAGAGCTGCTGTAGATGCAGGTTTCCACAGAGCTTTCACTGCAATTATCGACTCCAACATCACCACAATAATTGCTGCAGGTGTTCTCTACTTTGCAGGTACAGGTACAATCAAGGGCTTCGCTGTAACACTCTTTATCGGTACTGTAGTAAGTATGTTTACTGCTATTACCCTTACAAGATTCTTACTCCGTCAGCTTATGGGCTTAAACCTCAAGAACCCCAAGCTCTACTGTGCATATAAGGAGGTAAGCAAGAATGTTTAATAAAATAGTAGAAAGAAGACTCATTTTCATTGCCATTTCCTTGGTAATTGTTGCAGCAGGTATTGTTAGTTATTTTGTAAACGGCGGTTTCAACCTTGACATCGACTTTGCCGGTGGTACAGAAGTAGTTATTTCCGGTATAGAATACGATGAAGCTAAGATTACAAAATCCTTTGAAGCTGTTGAAGGCGTAAAGGTTTCCACCGTACAGAAGACAGAAGACGGTGTTATTGTAAAGACAAAGTTCCTCTCCGACGCTGCAAAGACAGCTGTTGAAGCTAAGATCAAAGCAGACTACGGCGTTGAAACAAAGAATATTACAATCGAAAGCATTAACCCCTCTATTGGTAAAGAGCTTTGGAAGAGCGCAGCAATCTCTATTGTAATTGCAGCTATCCTTATGCTTCTCTACATTACATTCAGATTTGAAGTGCTCTCCGGTATTGCTGCAGTTATTGCACTTATCCACGACATTCTCATCATGGTGGCATTCTATGCAATATTCCGTTTCCCCGTGAACACATCTTTCATAGCTGCTATCCTTACAATTCTTGGTTACTCCATCAACGCTACTATCGTTATCTTTGACAGAATCAGAGAAAACACCAGACAGGCTGCCAAGAATGCAACATTCTTCGGCGTTGTTAATGCAAGTATCAAGCAGACACTTGCTCGTTCTGTAAATACTTCCTTAACAACACTCTTTACACTTGTTGTTCTCTACATCATCGGTGTAGACTCCATTAAGGAATTTGCTCTTCCCCTTATCATCGGTATTATAGCAGGTACTTATTCCTCTGTATTTATTTCCGGTTCCATCTGGGCAACACTTAAGGGCGACAAGAAAGCCGCTTTAAAGTAATTTAAGCAATATGTAAAAACAACCCCACACATTAAAAGTGTGGGGTTGTTTGATTTTAAATCGTTAATCTTATTTACAGAATATTTCTTTACGCTTTGAAAAGTATAGCCGTCGGCGGGGATGAGAAGCATTTTAATTATACAGGAAAATATTTTAAAATTTACTCTTGCATTACAAGCAAAAATGTGGTATCATATTTAAGTGATTTGAATACACGCCGGTGTGATGGAATTGGCAGACGTGCGAGACTCAAAATCTCGTGGTGGCAACACCGTGTCGGTTCGACCCCGACCACCGGCACCAGAAAAAGGCATCAATCTTATATCAAGATTGATGCCTTTTTCAATTAAATCCGTCTTGCCGCGGAATAAATCTGCCGAAGCGATAAATCACTCAATATTAAAGCTTACTATATTCCCTATTTCTATTACTCTGGCATCATCCAAAACAATTTCCTTTTCAAATTCCCGTATTTGATGTATTACAACTTTTTCCTGAACATAGCTGCCGCCGGCTTTAAGCTTATCTTTTACAAAATAAGTTATATCAACCTTTATGTTTTGTTCCATGTTGTCTTTTATATAGCATATGTTGCGATTGATGATTTCCTTTTGGTTTTCGTCAGGTTCAATCTTTCGTTCGGTAAGTCTGGCTGTTTCGTGCACTATATCTTCAAAGCCCACAAGAGCCGCATAGGGAGCAAACTGTGCGGCTCTGTTTACCTTGTCGGGGAAATCTTTTTCGGTTTCCCTGTTTGGATATTCCTTGTTTAAAATATCTTTGTACGTACCCATTTTATGCTCTGTGACCACCTATCTGCCTATTCCGTTCCATGGTGGTGGCTCCTTCCTGAAGATTTGTTCCCCTGATAATGGCGTTTTTGCCAAAGCGATTTTTTAGTTCTATTGTTGCCTTCTGTATTCGTCTCTCTTTTTCCAAGGCACTCTGCTCCTTTTCCTCCCTTTCTTTGGCGTGGGTGTAGTCTGTAAACATGTCCGTCTGTTCAAAGGAGCTGTCGGTTTCACATTCCCACTCATAGGCAAGGTGATTTGCAGTGATATTGACACGGCGAACCAACAAAGCAGAATCCACAATGCTGTCATATAGCTCCAACACCTTGGCTGTTATAATTCTTGTGGAGGAAGTGTGTTTTTCCATATTTGCAGTGCCGTGGGCGTGCTTGGGTATTTTTCTGCCGCAATAGTCTATGGATATCTCACCGGTATACTCCCTTGCTATGCGAGGATTTTTAAGGTTCTCTATATCGTAGCCCACAGTGAGCACAATCTGTTTTGTAAGGATGGATTTTTCCACAAGGTCCAGGACAAGAAGCTCTGTCATTTCCCTTACAACAATTCTTGCGGCATCAAAGCTATAGGCACACTGTAGAACCTGCCCGGTGCTTATGCTGGTGTTGTCCGGCACATAACTTTTTGCCTCGTGAAGGGTACAAGGCTCGTAGCCCCAGGCGTGGTCCACAAGGAGCTTTGCGTTGATGCCGAAGAGCTTTTTAAGAAGCTTTCTGCCATAGGAGGTGTTGGACACCATAGCCACATCGCCCATGGTATGCATGTGGTTTGATGCAAGCTTTGAAGCATAGCCTTTGCCAATGCGCCAAAAATCCGTAAGTGGCTGATGGTTCCACAGCTCTTTTCTGTAGGATTCTTCGTTAAGTTCGGCTATGCGCACACCATCTTTGTCCGAAGGCATCTTTTTCGCTTTTATATCCATGGCAATTTTGGCAAGGTACATATTGGTGCCAATACCTGCCGTCGCGGTAATTCCGGTGGTTTTCAACACCTCGCGGATTATTTTAACGGCAAGGTCATTGGCGCTCATGGCATAGGTGGCAAGGTAATTTGTAACATCAATAAACACCTCGTCTATGGAATAAACCAAAATATCCTCACAAGATATAAACTTAAGATACACTTCATATATCCTTGCGCTGTATTCCATGTAAAGTGCCATTTGCGGTCTTGCTACAATATAGTCAAATGCAAGAGCGGGGTTTTCCGAGAGTTCAAAGGAATGGTAACTTTTGCCACACAATTTACAACCGGGAGCCAAGGCTTTTCTCTTTCGGTTAATATCACTTGCAATGGCAACCACCTCAAAAAGTCGTGCTCTGCCGGGAACGCCTAAGGCTTTCATAGAAGGAGTAACTGCAAGGCATATGGTTTTTTCTGTACGGCTTTCGTCGGCAACCACAAGGTTGGTGGTAAGAGGATTAAGACCCCGCTCTACGCACTCTACGGAGGCATAGAAGCTTTTTAAATCGATGCAAAGATATGTTTTGTTCATATAGACCTCCTTGGAATAAATTTTGGTTTGTCGCTCTGTTTAAGAAGTGAGATACTCACATATGTGTGTCATTCTGAGCGAAGCCGAAGAATCTCCATAACAAGCGAGGCTCTCGTCTGTGTGTGTCATTCTGAGCGAAGCCGTAGGCGAAGTCGAAGAATCTCCCGAAAGCGGG
>JAEIGA010003768.1_pt1 | contig 23628 bp, 28 predicted proteins | sample 9270691 | NCBI WGS metagenome assembly JAEIGA01 (sample SAMN17057246, study PRJNA624740) | gut metagenome | biome: biome; isolation source: fecal sample | host: Bos grunniens | place: China: Xizang | collected 2019 | reverse complement strand
CCAGAGGTCGCCGGAAGGTCGGCCGGAGATCCCCGGAAGGTCGGAGGGGTCTGAAAGCGGACGGCAGGAGCGCCAACGGATCCGCGGAAAATCGGAGGGTCTGAAAGCGGGCGGCGTGAGCGCCAACGGATCGCCAGGGTTCCGCGCGCCGGCGGGCGTGGCCGGGCCGCGGACGGGATCGCGCACATGATCGGGCACACGATGCCGGGAGGAAGAGCTGAGTATGATCATCAACAGGAAGATTCGGGACCATGCCGTGGCGACTGGGAAGATCCGGGACCATGCCGTGGAGACGGGAAGGATCCGGGACGCTGCCATCGCCTGGCCAACGATGTCGACGGCCGGCTTGCCAACGGTGTCGACGGCGACGGTGACGCTGTCTTGCGCCGATCCCTTTGCCCACATCCTGCGAACACCTGCGCCGCCCCGAAACTGCCCAAACTGCGGCGCGCCGGGCGAGCACGGGCGCCGGGATTGCGCTTACTGCGGAACGCCCTACTGAGAGGTGAGAGAATGAACAGACGGAAAGCGAAAAAGCGCGTGAAGCGGAGATGGGGACTGACGCGCTGGGCCGGCAACTTTGAGCCGCGCCAGGTCGACCTGGCCTGCTGGACCGCCTACGTCGCGATCCGGGCAGCGGCAGACGAGTATTTCGCCCGGGCGATCGGCTGCAGCGAGGAGGGGACGCCGTGACAAAGGAGCAGATCTACGCGCAGCAGCTCAAGACGCTGGGGATCTACGACCCGGCCTTCGAGCCGGAGATCAAGACGCTGGCGCAGCTCGAGCGCGACGAGACCAGGGCGCGGAAAGCCTGGTCGGCCACAGCGCCGCCGGGCGGGAAGCCGAGCCTGCTGGATCCGCACTTCGCGGTGATCGTCGGGCTGAGGCGGGAGATCCTCGCCCACCGGGAGGCGCTGGGCCTCACGCCGAAGGCGCTCCGGAAGCTCCGGGGGCAGGGTCCGGCCGGGCCGAGCGATCAGGAGCTGATCACGGCGAGCCTGGACCGGATCGCGGCGCGGGTGGGCTCGTATGACAGCGCGCCGGCGCTGCCGACGCCGGAGGCGGCCTATGCGGCCGCGGTCGCCCAGGAGTGGGCGGATCTTGTGTCCGACATGGACACGCAGGCAAAGGAGGCGGGAGCGGAGGAACGGATTGCCACACCAGTGACGTCGGTCACTGGTTCGCAATGACAGGGACGGCGGGCGATTCGTGAATCGCCCCTACGGAGGAAAACAGGAACGGAGGTGAGGGCGTGGCGAAGGCGCCGCATCTGGAGCAGGTGCTCCGCTGGGCGCGGGACACCTGCGACGACAAGGGGATCGAGGAGCTGCAGCGGCTCGGCTGCCGCCGCTTCCTGGATGATCTGGAGAGCGGCCGCTGGGACTTCCGGCCGGCGCTGCCGGAGTTCTGCCTGGAGCTGATGACGGGGCTGTTCTGCTTCAGCCAGGGCGAGCGCATGGACGGCACGCCGCTGCGCGGGCAGCCGCTGGAGCTGATGCCCTGGCACGTGTTCTGCACCTACGCGCTCGCCGGCTTCTGGCTGCCGGGCACGCAGATCCTCCGCTTCACCGAGGGCGACGTGTTCGCCCCGCGGAAAACCGTCAAAACGACATGGGCCGAGGGCTTCCAGACCTGCCTGGCGCTCTGGTTTAGGCTCTCCGGCGCGAAGGCGAAGACCGTGGCCGGATCGCTCAAGCAGGGCATGGAGGGCTTCGACTGGATCGTCTACAACTTCAAGCGCCTCGGCCTCGTGGCCGAGAACAATCCGCCCGGCAAGCTGCGGCTGCTGGACAGCTCGCTCGGGCACTCGATCGAGGGCGATATCTGGGGCGGGCACATCGACCTGGAGACGCTGGCCTTCAAGCCGGAGCTCTTCGACTCGTTCAACGCCAACTTCGTGCACCTGGACGAGCTAGAGCTCTATCGGAACGCCATCCCCTACACGCGTTTGCGCGACGGCATGAAAGCCTACGCCAACAAGCTGCTGCTCTGCACCTTCACCGCAGGCGACGACGGCCTGGGCTTCGCGGCGACGCATCGGGACTACATGGAGAAGATCCTGCGCGGGCAGATCACGGGACCGGCGGCGGACCGGACCTTCGTGTTCCTGGCGCAGGCGCCGAAGCAGGCGGACGGCAGCGTGGACTTCCTCAATCCGGCGGTGCACCGCGCCTGCAATCCGGCCTATAACATCACGATCCGGCCGAACGACATGATCGCCGCCGCCGAACAGGCGGAGCACAATCCCCAGCTCCGGAAGGAGTTCTTCACGCGCTCGCTCAACATCTTCGTGTCCTCCTTCAAGGCGTGGTTCGATCTGGAGGAGTTCCGGCGCTCGGACCAGCGCTGGGGCTGGAGCCAGGCGGAGCTGGCGCGCCTCGTGAAAAACTGGTACGGCGGGGCGGACCTCTCGAAGCTGCACGACCTCACCGCGGCGGTGCTGGCCGGGGAGATCCCGCAGAAAACGGCGGCGGAGTGGCTGCGCCGGAAGCGGGAGGAACGGAAGGCGAGACGGAAACGGATGGAACGGATTGCCACGCCGGCGAGCGCGCCGGCTCGCAATGACAATCCTGTGGAAGATGAGGACGTCGGGGAGGACTGGACGCCGCCCGAGGACGTGCTGGTGCTGATCCCGCACGCCTGGTTCCCGATCGTCTCCGCAGCCGAGAAGGCCGACCGGGATCAGATTCCGCTGTTCGGCTGGATGGACGACGGGTGGCTCGATATGCCGAACACGCCCTCGATGGACCCGAGCGAGCCGGTGAAGCAGTTCCTCGCCTGGAAGGCGGCCGGCTTCAACATCCGCCGGGTCGGGCACGACCGGAAGTTCGCCCGCCCCTACTACACCGCGATGCGGAAGGCGGGCTTCCGGATCGTGGACCAGCCGCAGCTCTATCTGCAGAAGTCGGAGGGCTTCCGCTACATCGAGCACAAGGCAAAAGTCGGCTGCCTGTACTACCTGCACGCGGAGCCTTTTGAATACTGCGTCTCCAACGTGCGCGCGGCCGAGAAGGTGGACGACGCGGTGCAGTATGAGAAGATCAGCCAGAACACGCGCATCGACATCTTCGACGCGTCCGTTTTCGCGACGATCCGCCTGCTGATCGAGACCGACCGCAGCAGCGCCGGCTCCGGCTGGTTCGAGGAGCCGGGCCAGGAGCCGCGGCGCTATGTATGAGGAGGGAGGCCCCTTGAATTATAAACAATGGCTGCAGGACGACCTGCGGGATCTGGAGCGCCTCCGCTTCTCGATCGGCCAGATGGAGAGCGAGCTGAAAACCATCGCGGCCGAGACCGCGGCGATCCGGGCCATGAGCTTCGACAAGCTGCCGGGCAGCAAGGGCGTGAACGTCCAGGAGGAGCGGCTGCTGAACGCGCTGGCCAGAAAGGACGAGCTCACGGCGAACCTGCGCGCGACGCGCCGGCGCGTGGCCGATCTGGACCGGCTGCTGATGGCGCTGCCGCGGGAGGAGCTGCGCGTGGTGCAGGTGATGCTGATCTCCGGGGAGAAGGGCGCCGTCGAACGTCTGAGCGAGGAGCTGGGCTACGAGTCGGCGCAGATCTACCGCCTCAAGGACCGCGCCCTGGCGATGCTGGCACAGCTCCGGTGGGGCGTGGGCTTCCGGACGTAGAAGGGGGGAACGGATTGCCACACCAGTGACGTCGGTCACTGGCTCGCAATGACACCTCATCCGGCGCTGCGCGCCACCTTCCCCTCAAGGGGAAGGCAGGGGGAGGACGAATTGCCACGCCGGCGAGCGCGCAGCAGAGCTTGGAACGTCGCACGCTTCCCGCGCGTCGGGATGCTCGCAATGACAGAGGCGGTCCATGTGGAAAAAATGATGATAAAAACATGAGAGGAAATTCCGGGAAACCCGTGATATGCTTGTAGCGTGGAAAGTCGCCCAGGGCGGCTTTCTTCTTTTATGGGAAACGGATTGCCACACAGGTGACGTCGGTCACTGGTTCGCAATGACAAAGCGGGCGATTCGTGAATCGCCCCTGCAAGAAAACACCTCATCCGGCGCTGCGCGCCACCTTCCCCTCAAGGGGAAGGCAGAGAAAAGCGAGGAGATGATTGCTATCAGCAAACGCAGCAAAAGAGCCAGAGAGCGGACGCAGCAGGTCCGGGCGCAGCCCGCGACAAATTCCGTGGCGATCTGGCTGAACGACGGGGACCTCTGCTGCCCGGGCTACACGCGCCTGAGCGACTGCCCCGAGATCCAGACGGCCTGCCTGCGGATCGCGGAGCTCGTCGGCTCGATGACGATCTACCTCATCGCCAACACCGAAAAGGGCGACCAGCGCATCCAGAACGAGCTGAGCCGGCTGATCGACATCACGCCAAACGGGAACATGACGCGCAGCCACTGGATGACCGTGAACGTGATGAATATGCTGCTCTACGGCAACGGCAACGGGATCTGCGTTCCTCACACCTACGAGGGCAGCCTGCGGAGCCTGGAGCCGATCAGCGCGTCCCGCGTGAGCCTGGAGCCGGTCGGAAACAGCTACCGCGAGTACCGGGTCCTGATCGACGGCGTGCCCAGAGATCCGGACAACCTGATGCACTTCGTTTATAACCCGGACCCCATCTATTGCTGGCGGGGCCGCGGCGTGACCGTGACGCTGCGGGACATCGCGCAGAATCTCAAGCAGGCGGCCAAGACCGAAAACGCGTTCATGGCCTCCGAGTGGAAGCCCTCGATCATCGTGAAGGTCGACGCGCTGACGGAGGAGTTCTCCTCCCCGGCCGGACGGCAGAAGCTGCTGGAGAGCTACGCGCAGCCGGCCCAGACCGGGCAGCCCTGGCTGATCCCCGCGGAGCAGTTCGAGGTCGAGCAGGTGCGACCGCTGAGCCTGGCGGATCTCGCGATCAAGGACACGATCGAGCTGGACAAACGCACAGTCGCTTCCGTGATCGGCGTGCCGGCGTTCCTCCTGGGCGTCGGCGCTTTTAACCGCGAGGAGTGGAACAGCTTTATTCACACCAAGATCCGCGCCATCGTCCAGAACATCCAGCAGGAGATGACGCGCTGCCTGATCCTGAGCCCGAAGTGGTATCTCCAGATGAACCTGTGGTCGCTGCTCGACTACGACCTGGCGAAAATGAGCCAGGTGCTGCTGGCCGGCGCGGACCGCGGCTTCGTCAACGGCGACGAGTGGCGCGATCGCATGCACATGGCGCCGGCGGGCCTCAAGGAGTACAAGGTCCTTGAAAATTATATCCCCTACGATCAAAGCGGGAACCAGGGAAAGCTGGTGGGCGACGAATGAACGTCCGGCTCTCCTGCCCGCAGGCCGTCTACGGCGACGGCATGAAGATCATCTGCACCAAAACCGGGAAGCCCTGCGCGCACCAGTTTTTCAAACGCTGCAAGGGCTGGTGGGCGCTCAGCGATCAGGCCGAGCGCTGCCCGGTGAGGAAGAAATAAGGAAGCATGAGGAAAAACGGATTGCCACACCAGTGACGTCGGTCACTGGTTCGCAATGACACCTCATCCGGCGCTTCGCGCCACCTTCCCCTCAAGGGGAAGGCAGGGGAGAACGGATTGCCACACCAGTGTGCGCACTGGTTCGCAATGACACCCCTCCGGCCCTTCGGGCCACCTCCCCTTGCAGGGGAGGCGGGAACAACGACAGGAGGTTAATCTATGCCTGATTTTCAGACCAGGACCGAACGGCGCGAAGTGCGCCCGATCCACACCGATTTTGTTACACGCGAGGAGAACGACGCCCGGATCATCGAGGGCTATTTCTCCGTTTTCAATTCCATCTACGAGATCGCGCCCGGCATGACGGAATCCGTCGCGCCAGGCGCTTTTTCGAGCTCGCTCGCCAATGACGTCCGGGCTCTGACCAACCACGACACCACGCTGGTCCTCGGCCGCACGAAAGCCCACACGCTGGAGCTGCGCCAGGACGAGCACGGCCTCTGGGGACGGATCGCCGTCAATCCGAACGACGGCGACGCCATGAACCTGTGGGAGCGTGTGAAGCGCGGCGACGTCGATCAGTGCTCGTTCGGGTTTCAGATCCTCGACGAGGAAACCGAGTTCCGCGACGACGGGTCGATCCACTGGACCATCAAGGACGTCGATCTCTTCGAAGTGAGCTGCTGCACCTTCCCCGCCTACAAGGAGACCAACATCTCCGCCCGGGCCGAGGAGCTGGCCGATCTCCGGAAACGCCAGACCGACGCCTGGAAAGAATCTTTGACAAGGAGGCTCAGACATGGCACTGAGAGCCCTGCTTCTGGCGAAGAAGCTGAATGAAAAGCGCAAAGCCCTGCAGGCCCTCGCGAGCCGCGACGACGAGCTCAAGACCCGGGAGACCGAGCTTGAGGCGTCGATCGCCGAGGTGACCGAGGAGACCGATCAGGAGACCCGCGACGCGCTGGAGGAAGCCGTCGCCGCGTTCGAGGCCGAGCGCAGCGCCGCCGAGGAACAGCGGAACGCCCTGGAGGGCGAGATCCGCAGCCTGAGCGACGAGCTGGCCGCCGAGGAGGCGCGCCAGAATACCGATCCCGCACCGGCCGCTCCGGAGGAGCGGACCAATAAAAAAACGGAGGAGTTCACCATGATCCGCACCAAGATCTTCGATCGCATGAGCGATCAGCAGCGCGAGGCGTTCTTCGCCCGCGACGACGTGAAAGGCTACCTCGGCGAAGTCCGCGCCGCAATCCGCGAGAAGCGCGCCCTGCAGAACGTCGGCCTGACCGTCCCCACCGTGATGCTCGGCCTGCTGCGCCAGAACATCATGGAGTATTCCAAGCTGTACAAGCACGTCGCCGTCCGCGCTGTCGCCGGCGACGCCCGCGCCGTCGTCATGGGCGCCATCCCCGAGGCGATCTGGACTGATTGCTGCGCCAACCTCAACGAGCTGGACCTCGGCTTCAACGATCTCGAGCTCGGCTGCTGGAAGGTCGGCGGCTACTTCGCGGTCTGCAACGCCAACATCGAGGACAGCGACGTCGATCTCGCCGCCGAGATCCTGACCGCCCTCGGCCAGGCCATCGGCCTCGCGCTCGACAAGGCGATCCTCTACGGCAACGGCACGCGCATGCCTCTCGGCATCGTGACCCGTCTGGCGCAGCAGAGCGAGCCCGTCAGCTATCCGCAGACCGCCCGCCCCTGGGCCGACCTGCACACCAGCAACGTCAAGACGATCAGCTCCGGCACGACCGGCGCCGCGCTGTTCGCCGCCATCGCCACCGCCGCCGCCGCCGCAAAGGGCAAGTATTCCCGCGGCGAGAAGTTCTGGGCGATGAACGAGACCACCTACAGCGCGCTGATCGCCGAGGCCATGTCCATCAACGCCGCCGGCGCCATCGTCACCGGCGTGAACGGCATGATGCCCGTGATCGGCGGCGTGATCGAGGTCCTCGATTTCATCCCCGACAACGTGATCGTGGGCGGCTACGGCGATCTCTACATCCTGGCCGAGCGCGCCGGCGCGAAGTTCGCCACCAGCGAGCACGTCCGGTTTTTGCAGGACCAGACCGTCTTCAAGGGCACGGCCCGCTACGACGGCGCCCCGGCGATCGCCGAGGGCTTCGTGGTCATCGGCATCAACAGCACCAGTCCCACGGCCTCGATGAATTTCGCGGTCGACAAAGCGAACACGCTTGAGGCGATCCTGCTGCCCGACACCGCGACGGTCGTGCAGGGCGGCACGCTGCAGCTCAACGCCGTGCTGAGCCCGATCGGCGTGGAGGCCCCCATCACCTGGGCGAGCGCCACCTCCGCGAAGGCCACCGTCTCCAGCTCCGGCCTCGTGACCGGCGTGGCGAGCGGCAGCAGCGTGATCACCGCGACCAGCAACGGCCTCAGCGCGAGCTGCACGGTCACCGTCACCACGGAGTGATGAAAGCATAAGGAGAAAACGGCATGAAAACGCTGATCGCGATCCCCTGCATGGACATGGTCCACACCGATTTCATGCGCTCGTGCCTGGGCATGAAGCTGGAGGGCGAGGTGCAGTTCACCTTCGCCCAGGCTTCGCTCATCTACGACGGGCGCAACACGCTCGCGAACGTCGCGGTCAACAACGGCTTCGACCGCGTGCTCTGGCTCGACAGCGACATGCAGTTCGGGCCGGAGCTCTTCCAGGCGCTCTCGGCGGATCTGGACGAGGGGCACGAGATCGTCTCCGCGCTGTATTTCTCCCGCAAGCCGCCGGTCAAGCCGGTGGTCTACAAAAGCTGCCGCATGAACGCCGCGGGGATCCCGGAGGCCGAGAGCTTCCGGGATTTCCCGCCGGACCGGATCTTCCCTGTGGCAGCCTGCGGCTTCGGCGCCGTGATGATGACGACGGAGCTGCTGCGGCGCGTCCAGGACAGGTTCGGGCTGCCGTTCTCCCCGGCCTATGGCTTCGGGGAGGACCTCAGCTTCTGCATGCGCGTCTCCGAGCTCGGCGAGACGATCTGGTGCGACAGCCGGATCCGCCCCGGGCACGTGGGGATCTGCGTTTACGACGAGCTGGCTTTCCGTGCCCAAACCGGACACGAGGAGAAGGAGGAGAAACATGACTGACGCCTGCGTACTGCTGGAGGCGCTCAAGGTCGATCTCGGCATCACGACGACGGCCTACGACGGGCGGCTGATCAGCTATCTGCAGAACGCCCAGGCCGCGATCACGCGGGAGGGCGCGACGCTGACGAATTCCGTCGAGGACAACACGCTGACGATCCAATACGCCGCGTGGACCTGGCGGCAGCGCGACACGGGCGGCGGCATGCCGCGCATGCTGCGCTGGGCGCTCAACAACCGGATCTTCTCCGAGCATATGGGAGGGGCTTGAGGTGTCAACCAAGAAACGGCTGCGCAATTTCCGCAACATTTCGGTCGGAAACGGGGCCCCGCCGACCTCCGGATTCATTCGGGACGACGTTCTCTACCTCGTGGACGAAACGCCGGCGGCGCACGGGATCTTCGACAAGCCGCAGGAGACGACGACGATGTGCTTCTGCCAGGTCTGCGCCGTGATGCGGACGGAGTTCTGGAAAGCCTATGAGAACGGGATCGCGCCGGAATATCTGTTCAAGCTCAGTGAGTACGCGGACTATCAGGGGCAGAAAGTGCTGATCTACAACGGCAGGCGCTACCGCGTCGTGAAGAGTTACGTGTCGAACAAGGCGGTGGAGCTCGTGGCCGCGCCGGCCACGGCGGACGCGGAGCTGCCGGAGGAGGGGGTAACGGATGCAGGACCGACTGAAAGCAGCTCTTGAGAATACCGGCTTTCCCTTCGCCCGCTACGGCTGGAGCGAATCCCCGAAGAGCCTGACCTGGGGCGTCTACAGCGCGGAAAGCGGGCGCGATCTCGCCGCGGACAACATGCACGTGGAGAGCGCGACCTGGTTCGTGGTGGACCTCTACACCCGGGAATCCGGGCCGCTCCCGCGCCGGCGCGTCGAGGCCGCGCTGAACGGCCTGCGCTGCGCCTGGCGTCTGAGCTCGGTGGACTACGAAAACGACACGGGCTACATCCATTTCAAGTGGCGCTGCGCGCTGCGCGGGTCCTGGTGAGGTGAGAATATGGCGGTTTTGCCGATAGGCTTCGACGAGCTCGACCTTTTCAACAGGAAACTGGACCTGCTGGCGAGGGACGCCGTGAAGATCGGGAAGTTTGCCCTCTACGACGGGGCGAAGGTCGCGGCCGACGCGCTGCGCAACGCCGTGGACGCCCTCGACCGCGTGCCGGACGTGGAAGCGATCAACACGCTGAGAAAAGGCGGACAGTCCCTGATCAGCGTGAAGCAGAAAAACGGCCTGCGCAATGGCCTCGGCATCTCGAAAATGCGGATAAAAGGCGGCACGATCAGCGTGGTGATCGGCTTTCAGGGCTACAACAGCGTCGCCGGCGGACCCTACCCGAACGGCCAGCCGAACCGCATGATTGCGGGAAGCTGCGAGGGCGGCTCCTCGAAAATGATCGCGCAGCCTTTCATCGAGCCCACCTTCAACGCCAAGCGCGGAGAGATTATCAAGGCGATGTACAACACCGCCACGGATATGATCGACGAGATCATGGAAAGCTAGACGGGAATTCCCGTGCAAAACGAAAGGAGTTAACATGGCCATAAATCCTTCTGACCTGGCGACCGGCCAGGTCGTAACCGGTTTTTCGTTTCCGGTCGTGGCGAAGTATTCCAACAGCGGCAGCTCGGTCACCTACAGCAGCGGGCAGGATCTCGCCCGCGGCGTTTCGATCGAGCCGGATCTGGAGACCACCGGAGACGAGAACGTCTTTTACGCCAACAACCGCAGCGCGGAGTCCGCGCAGCAGAGATTCAAGCTCGGCACGCTGAAGCTCACCGTGGACGGCCTGCTGGTCGCCGCCGAGAAGCTCATCATGGGCCTCGGCAGCGCCTCCACGAGCCAGATCACGGTCAGCTCCGCCAGCGTCTCCGTCCTGGATTACGGCAACAGCCAGCAGATCCCCTACGTCGGCGTCGGCGCGGTCATCCGCAGCCAGAGCCACGGCGTAGAGATGTTCCGCGCGGTCGTCTACCCCAAGGTCCGCTTCGCGCAGTTCGCCGTGAAGGCCGAGACCGCCGGCGACGAGATCGACTGGCAGACCACGGAGCTGAGCGCGCAGATCAGCCGCGACGACTCCGCCGGTGAAAACTGGCAGCGCGTCAGCGAGGTCCTGGATTCCGAGCTCGCCGCCTACAACGCGGTGCGTGTGATGCTGGGCATGTCCGAGGCCGCGGCCCTGCCGGTGACCTGAGCATGGAGATCTTCGGAAAAGAGTACAATTTCCTCCTCTGCGTCGGCGCAGAGGAGGAAATTGCGCATTTATGCAAAGACGGCAGCATCCGCAACCTCGGCGAGCTGATGGGCGGGGAAAACGCGATCGCCGGCGCCAAGCAGACGGCCTGCATTTTGAGCCGCTGGTACGAAAAGCGCCGCGCCTTCGAGGAACCGGGCTACGAACCGGCGCCGCTGACGGAGGAGATCCTGGACCTGATCCCCTTCAGCCTGTTCACGACGCTGCAGAAGGAGATCATGGCAGCCTGCACGCGCGACATGCGCCAGAGCGTCGAGGTCGCCGAAACAAAAAAAAACGAGGCCGTGAAATCGAGCTGAACACGGCCTGGTATCTGTTCTACGGGCGGAAGCTCCACATGGGGACGCGGGAGATCCTGACGACCCGTCTGGGGGAAATGCGGGACATGATCGCGTGCCTCGCCATCTTCAACGGAGCGCCGCCAAAGGTCAAAAAGAAAAAGCTCACGTTCCTGGAAACCCTGGACGTGCTGTAGGAGGCGACGTTCGTGCCTGACAACAAAACCGGCATCAAGCTGACGCTGGAGGGCCTGGAGGATTACCTCAAAGGCGCAGGAGAGGCCAAAACCGCAAACGACAATTACAAGACGAGCGCGAATAACGCCGCCACGGCGGCGGATAAGCTGGACACGAATATCACAAAGCTCGGCTCCGACTCGGAAGGAAGCGCGGAGCAGTTCTCGACCAACATGGACGCCGCCGCGGTGGAGGCGGAGGCCGCGTTTCTGAACGTCGTCGCGGCGGTCATGCAGGTCGGCGCGGCGATCATCGAGACCGTGGGCGAAGTGGCCCAGCAGGGCGACGCCATCGCCAAGGCGTCGCAGTCCATCGGGATCTCGGCTCAGGCGTATCAGGAATGGGACGTTGTCCTACGTAAAAGCGGCAGCTCGATGAAGAGCGCGACGGGCGCGATCCAGAATCTGACGAAAAACGCCGGCGCAGCCTCGAAAAAGCAGGTTGAAGCCTTCGAGGCGCTCGGACTCAGCATGGAGACTGTCGCCAGGATGCAGCCGGAGGAGCTGTTCAGCGCCGTCGTGCGCGGGCTGCAGGGCATCGACAACGTCAGCGAACGGACCGCGCTCGCGAACACGCTGCTGGGCGGGAGCTACAAATCCCTCGGCACGCTGCTGAACACCAGCACCGAGGACATGGAGGGCATGATCGAGACCGCGAGAAAAGCGGGCATCATCATGAGCGACGAGGACATCGCGAACGCCGTGGCCTTCCAGGACTCCATGGACACGATCAACGATACCGTCAACGGGATCAAGAACACGATCGCGGAAGAGCTGATGCCGGCGTTCACAACGCTGCAGACCGCGTTCGCCGATCTGCTGACGAAGGTGGATTGGGCGACGCTCGGCGAGGCTTTGTCGCTGGTCCTCGGTCCCGCGGTGAGCTTCCTGACGGAATTCCTGAAGCCGCTGGCAAATCTCGCGCTCGGCGGCGTCACGGCCACGCTGAGCGTTTTTGTGGATCTCGTGAAGGGCCTCCGGGACGTGCTGGCCGGAGATGCAAGTCTCGGCGATGTGCTGTGGGATCTCGGCGACTGGAACACGGAAGAGCCGGAGAAGGTCCTGCAGGAATATGAGGGACTCGCGCGGCAGGTCCGCCTGGTCGGCCAGGGCCTGGACGACGCGTTCACGCTGATCGACCGCGAGGGAATACTCGGCGATGAGTGGAACACGGAGGCCGTCGAGCGATTCACCGACGCGCTCGGAACCTTCCGGGATCAGCTTGTCGGAACGGCGGAGGACGCGCCGAACGCGGCCTCAGCGACTGAAGATCTCGACCAGCAGCTCGCCGATCTCGGCTCGCGTTATACAGAGGCACTGCTGAACGGCTCGGGCGACCCGGAAGAACAGCTCGCGCTCTACAACCAGCTCATGGCCGAGCTCACGGCCCTCTCTCAGAAATACCAGGAAATCGCCAACCAGTCCCCGACGGAAAAGACGGAGGAGGACGCGCAGCAGACCGCCCAGGAAATCACCGCGGCCGGCGAGAAGGTCGCCGAGGGCGCGGCGACGATGCTGGAAACCTTCGACAGTGCGACCGGGCAGCTCTCCGACGATTTCAAGAGCGGCACGGACGAGATGAGCCAGGCCGCGGTCGATTCCATCACGGACGTGAACGACGCCATGAACACGAACATGGCGATCGTAAGCGCAAACGCGCAGATCTGGGGCACGGACATGATGAGAAGCTTCGCCAACGGCCTCGCGGAAGGCTGGAGCAGCTACGCCGGGCCGCAGCTCCAGGCGGTCGCGCAGGAAATCGCGGACATGTTCGGACACTCGGAGCCGAAAACCGGCCCGCTTTCAAACGACTCGACCTGGATGCCGGACATGATGGCGAGCTTTGCCGCCGGCATCCGGCAGAACCGCGGCCTCGTGCTCGGCGAGCTGGACGCGCTGGCCGGGCGCATGGCCGCGAGCGTCAACGTCGGCGGCATGGGCGCGGGCGCCGGCGCGAGCTACAACTACGGCGGCGTGAGCGTCTCGTTCAACGTGCCGGACGGCATGAACGGGCGGGAGCTCTATGAGGAATTCAGCTTCTGGCTGCAGAACGATATGGCCAGAGAAGGGGCGGTGTGGGGACATTGATCAAATTCAACGGGAAAAGCTCGGACGAGTTCCGGATGTTTGTCGAGCACTATCCGCCCAGGCCGGTGCCGAAGCGCAAGTTTGAGAAATGGAGCGTCCCGGGACGCAGCGGCGATCTGATCGACGTCCAGGACGCCTTCGAGAATGTGACGCGGCGCTACGAGGTCTATCTCAGCGCCGAGGGCCCGGGGCTCGCCCCCGTGGCCGCGGCGGCGCTCCAGTGGCTGCTGGAGCCCGGCTGGCACGAATTGGAGGACGAGTACGACGTCGACACCTTCTGCATCGCCACCTATACGGGCGAGGCGGACATCGCGAACATCCAGAATTCTTTCGGCCGCTTCACGCTGGCCTTCGACTGCTGGCCGCAGCGCTTTCTGAAAAGCGGCGCAAGGGCCGTTTCCATGGCCCAGGCCGGCTCTTTGTTTAACCCGACCGCGTACACGGCCAAGCCATTGATCGTGGTGCAGGGGAGCGGCAGCGGCACGCTGACGGTGAACGGCACGACGCTCACGCTCGCGAACGTGGACAATCTCACGCTGGACTGCCGGGACGAGGAAGCCTGGAGCGGCTCCGCGAACCGGAACAGCACGGTCACGGGCAGCTATCCGACGCTCGGGGCGGGGGAGAACGCGATCTCCTGGACCGGCGGGATCAGCGCCGTGGAAATCACGCCGAGGTGGTGGACGCTATGATCCCGATTTTATTTCCACCGACCGAGAGCGCCTTCACGACGCACGGCATCGGGCCCGCGGCGGACGCCGTGAGCTGCACCGTGCACGAGGAATTGAACGGCGCCTACGAGCTCACGCTCGAGCTGCCGGCCGGGAGCCGACACTTCGAGGAGATCGAGCCGCGGACGCTGGTGCTGGCGAAGCCGAATCCCTACGACCGGGCGCAGCCCTTCCGGATCTACCGCGAGGGGAAGAAAATCAGCCGCCTGGTCACGGAATACGCGCAGCACATCTCCTACGACCTGGACGGGATCCCGGTCGGGACCTTCACGGCCACCAGCGCGGCCGACGCCGTGGCGAAGATCAAGAGCCGCAGCATCGCGGCCAACGGCTACAGCTTCGGCACGAACGTCGTGAAAAACGGCGAGATGAAGGTCGAGGTGCCGACGGCCTGCCGCTCGCTGCTGGGCGACGACAAGAACAGCCTGCTGGCCGTTTACGGCGGGGAGCTCTACTTCGACCGGTACAGCGTGCAGCTCATGCAGGCGCGCGGGACGGACCGCGGCGTGGTGATCGCCTACGGGAAAAACCTGACCGATCTCACGCAGGAAAAGAACATCTCGGAAATGTACACCGGCGTGCTGCCCTACTGGACGGGCGGCGACGGCGACATGATCCGCGGCGCGGTGCAGTACGCGCCGGGAAACTGGAATTACACGCGCATCAAGGCCGTGGACCTGAGCTCGGAATTCGACGGGAAGCCCAGCGAGGCGCAGCTCAACACCGCCGGACAGCGCTACATCGCGCGCGAGAAGATCGGCGAGCCGAAGGTCAGCCTCAAGGTCAGCTTCGTGCCGCCCGGCTCGCTCGGGCTGCACGCGCTGGAGGATCTCCGCCTCGGCGACACGGTGACCGTGCGCTATGAAAAGCTCGGCATCGACGTGAAGGCGGCGGTCACGGGCTACACCTGGGACGTGCTGCGCGAGCGCTACGTCTCCGTGGAGATCGGCGACCGGGAGAGCGCCGCGAAGGCGCTGACCGACGCCGGGCGGCTGATCCACGGGGATCTCTCCGCGGATCGTCTGGCGAAAAACAGCATCGGCGGCGGAGGCGGCGGAAAGCTCAAGCCCAACAGCGTCGACGACGACAACCTGAAGGACAACTCCGTCACGGTGAACAAGATCGTGGACGGCTCCGTCGTGAGCGTCAAAATCAAGGACGGCGCGGTTACAGGGAACAAAGTGCTTGATAGTGCGATCTCTTACGCCAAGCTCGCGGGCGACGTGCAGGTGCTGTTCACGGACATTCTGGCGGCCAACCGGATCTTCGCGGGCGTCATCTCCGCGGACAAGAGCGTGAGCTGCTCAACGATCGTCGTCAATGGCACACAGTTTTTGCCGGGCCACTGGAGCTTTATCGACGGAAACCAGCTTTCGAGAACGTTTTACGGGCTGAAACAGGCCGGGACATAAAAGGAGAAGCGCATGGTCGTACTGTTTACCGCAAAGGAGCTGCGGATCTCATGCAAGGCCGTGATCCGCGCCACAAATTACAACTTTCTGACCATCCACACCGACGCGCTGAGCCGCGTCGAGGTCGATCAGATCTTCGACGATCCCGAGCAGACGGCGGTGCTGACCGTGATCGACACGCAGCTCGTCCCGGACGGGAGCGGAGGAGAGAGCATGGTCGAGACAACGCGCGTCTATCGCGGCTGGACCGTGCTCGACACGGTGCAGCGATCGCCTCTTTACGAGGGCGCGCTGATGATCTGGCTGATGAAGCCCGAGGAGGACTGAGACATGACGAACATCACGATCCTGCCGCCGCTGAATCTGGAGCACCCGAATCTGCTCGTATTCGGCTACGCGAAGCAGAACGACGTCAAAAGCCGCCTGTACCAGGCGCAGATGCTTGCCGGGGACGAAGCCTGGGAGCCGCCCGAGAACGCGAGCGCGGCGATCCGCTTCCGCAGGGGCGACCGGCACGGCGGCTGGTACGACACGCTGGAGGACAACAGCACGCCGGCGGTCACCTGGACCGGCAGCACGGTCACGATGGCCATGGCCGAGCAGGTGCTGACCTGTCCGGGGATCGTGCGGATCGACCTGGAATTTTCCGGCCCGGACGGCAGCGTGCTCTCGTTCTTCCGCTGGCATCTCGACGTCGAGGCCAACGCGATCGACGACGCGATCCTGACGGAGAGCTCGGATTATTTCAACATCCTGCACCAGGAGATGACCGCCGTCCTCGAGGCAGCGGCCAACCTGACCGGCCTCACGGCGCAGGCGACGACGCTCGCACCCGGATCGGCCGCCACGGCGGAGGTCACGGGCGGCACGGGCGGGAATCCCTACGTGCTGAATCTCGGGATCCCGCGCGGCAACGTCGGCCCCGCGCCGACGGCGACAAACGCGGCCTATGCCTACGCGCTGAGCGATTCCGGCACGACGCAGCCCGCCACCTTCTCCGACACGCGCCCGACGCCGACGCCCGGCATGTACCTCTGGACCAGGATCACGGTCACCTGGGACAACGACACGACGACGGTTTTCTATACCGTGAGCTATCAGGGGCGGAACGGCACGGGCGCGGTCGACACCGTCTGCGGCGTCTATCCCGACGCGAACGGCAACGCCGCGCCGACGGCCTCGAACATCGCCGCGACCGGCGGGACCGTGCAGAGCGTTCTGACCGAGCTCGCCACCGCCATGGACGCGGCTGAGGACGACATCGACGAGCTGCAGGCGGCGGCGACGCCGATCCCGGTCATCCTGCGCACCTACATCGGGAATCTAACCGTGAACCGCTCGCACTGCTATCTGATCGGGGACATGCTGTTCATCTCCATGGCCTTCACGGTCGGCTCGGACCCGATCTCCAGCGGCTCGACGGCGCAGTATCCGGTCATGGAATTTCTGATTGAGACGCGCGGCGACATCACGCCCGTCGACACGATAGCCGACCTGCCCTGCATCAGCACGGCCGGCCTCTCGAACCAGGATCTGCTGTTCCAGGCGGGCCACTACGGCATTCGCATCAACGGTTCCCTGGGGGCCGGGTCCATCATGTTTGTGAACGGCGTGATCCGCGTGCAGCGCAACGCCGATCCGGGAGGAATGGAGCCATGAAAACGATCAACGTCAATGTCGCTGACACTGTCAGCGTGCTCGATCTCGGGCGCCGGGGAGAGACCGGCGTCACCGAGGTCGTGTTTGATCTCTCGGCCTGGCTGGAGGAATTCGGCGCGGGCACCGCGGCGCTCTACGTCCGCCGCCCCGACGACGCCGCCGCCTATCCCGTCGCGCTCACGATCGAGGACGGATCCGCGGTCTGGGCGGTGTCCAACACGGACACGAACGTGAAGGGCTACGGCGCGGCCGAGCTGGTGCTCAGCTCCGACGGCGTCGTGAAAAAGAGCGCGGTGTGGCCGATCTATGTCGGCTGCGACATCGGCCAGCCGACAGGCTCGCCGCCGGATCCCTATGAGAGCTGGCTGGAGACGCTCACGGCGCTCGGCGCGCAGGCGCAGGAGGACGCGCAGGCGGCCGCCGACAGCGCCGCCGACGCCTCCTCCTCCGCCTCGGACGCGGCCGACAGCGCCGAGGACGCCGAGGAATCCGCGCAGGCAGCAGCGGCGAGCGCCGAGCAGGCAGCCGCGGCAGCGGCGCACGGAATTCCGGCCGGGGGAACGCGCGGCCAGGTGCTCACGAAGCTGAGCGACGAGGATTTCGACGCGGATTTTGAGGATCCGGCCGGCGACGGAGGCACCACGTGGTTCTCCAATACCTTCCCGACAGTCATCGCTTACGGCGAGGGTATGCAGATCATCGAGGGGAATTTCAAAATCGCCGACCTGCACGGTCCCGCCGGCAAGACGGTAAAAATCGGGGACGTCATCATCCATTTCGGCGGGAGCTTCCGCGGCGAGTTTGACAGCGGCGACAACGGCGTGTATATCGTGACGGGGTTCTATGAATACCCGGAACCGGATGGCATGAACGCGGTCGCCGACTACTACGGGGCGATCTCGGTCACGATCGACGACGCGCTCTCCAGCAGCAGCAAGAATCCCGTCCAGAACAAGATCGTCAAGGCGGCGCTTGATCTGAAGGCGGCGCTCGCTTCCCCGACCTTTACGGGAACACCGGCCGCGCCGACTGCACCCGAAGGGACCGACACGACCCAGCTCGCCACGACGGCGTTTGTTCAGCGCGAGACCGCGAAGAAGCTGCCGCTCGCCGGCGGCACAATGACGGGCGCGATCGCGATGGGAAGTCACAAAATCACGGGACTCGCAAACGGGACAAACAACGGCGACGCCGTGAATCTCGGGCAGGTCTCGGACATGATCTCCACCAATGCCGCCTGGTTCCGCGGGAGCTTCGCCTCCCTCGCCGCGCTGGAGGCCGTGCCCTGGCAGACGTCAAACCCGGCGGCGGCCAATTATGTCACGAATAACGACTACGCGATCGTCCTGGATGACGAGGAGCACGACGACGAGTGCTGGCGCTACGTCTACACGACCGGGACCGGCTGGGTCGCGCAGTACATGATCAACGAGGCCCCGCTGACAGTCGCGCAAATGGCCGCGCTCAACTCCGGCGCGACGGCCCAGAATATCGCGCAGATCGCCGGGAAAATCGACGCTCCGGCGTCCGCAACTGCCGGCGACGTGCTGACCTTCCTCAATGGCGTCTGGGCTGCCGCTGCCGCAAAAAGCGAGCTCTTCGTCGTGGAGGCGACAACCTCACCGTATACAAGCTATACCGAGGCCATCGCAGCCATCAACGCCGGGAAGCATCTCGTCCTGCACGCATTCCTCGGGACGACTGGGAACCGGAAGGAATACTGGCTCACCGACTACACGGTCGGCACGAACAGCATCAAATTCTACGCCCCCGACAACGCCAGTCTGGAGCATTCCTATATCCTCGAGACAGACGGCACGGACGACACGGCGGTAGAAGCCTATACGGATTGGCAGGACAGCATCACAGCCAACGGTTGGGAGCCTGTTGCGTCCAGAGCCATCTATGCAGCGCTCGCGCTCAAAGCGGACGCGGCGGACCTGCACAATACCGCCGAGGTCACGGTCAGCTCTGCCGGGGCTGTCACGCAGGAGCTCGAGATCAACACGCTCTATCATTTCACGGGTGCTCTGACGGCGCTGACGATCACGTTCGGCGCTTACGCAAGCGGCAGAATCGAGCAGTATCACTTCGACTTTGACTCCGGCAGCACCGCGCCGACGCTGACGCTGCCGAACACGGTCACGATGCCGAGCGGCTTCACGGTCGAGGCGAATACGCACTATGAGATCGACATCCTCAACGGTTACGGGGTGGTGAGCGCATGGGCGACATCCTGAGACGGCGGGGGATGATGGCGGCGGCAAGCGGTGGCCCGTCCTATTGGGACTTTGAGTGGGATTACTCAATGGGGAAACTGGAGGAGCAGTCGGGCTGGACATATGCAAAGAGCGGCACAGCCGCCTCGTCCCTTATTTCTGACGGCGAAAAAGTATACGCAAACAACAGCGGGGCTTATTTTCAAATCAATCCACAAGATGATAACCCTATCTTGAATATGCCAAACGGCTATGGAACGCTGGAAGTAACCTGTTATGGCAAGTTTTATAATAGCACGGGTAAGGGGACACGAAACGCTCGAATCTTTGTTGCTGGGGATACCGCTAGTGGCAACAGCCGAATTCAGGTTTATGCGTTTAACGGGAAGTGGAGAATAAATGCTGCGGCAGGAGATAATAACCCAGCGATTGCCGATGCTTCAAACAACACAGTCTATACAATTAGAATAGCGCTGAAAGGGTCAGCTGCTGACATCTATGTGAACAATGTTCTCTGTGTAGAAGATTATGATTTATCGTCGCTCAGCACAGGGTCGAAATCGGCTTTACAGGTGTACAGCGCCGGTGGGTCAAGCTATTACACCGTCTGGCAGTCACTGAAAATCCATCTTGGCCCAAATTAAGGAGGGACGATTATGTACGCAAAACTGATTGAAGGTGTACTCCGCACCGCGCCGAAGAAACTGCCGGGTGACGGCGTTGTGGTCTACAATCCCCCGGAGGAGATGGTTCTGGAACAGGGCTGGAAGCCTGTGCGCTTCACGGACGAGCCAGAAGCACCGATCGGCTACTACTACGAAAGCGGCTGGGAGGAACAGGAAAACGCCATCGTGCAGACCTGGACGCTGGTGGAGCTTCCCGATGACATCGACGAGGCCGAGGCATGGGAGATCCTTTTCGGGGAGGGTGAGACATGAAACGCGAACACGCATACAAACTGAGAGAGCTGCTGCACAAGGCCGCCATCTCGCTCTCCGACGAGGACGCGCTGGACGGCGTGGAGCTGTTCCCGGCGTGGGGCGTCGGCGTCGACTACGCCCGGATAGTCCGAGTGCGGTATGACGGCAGGCTCTACCGCTGCGAACAGCCCCACACATCACAGGACGGCTGGGAGCCGCCCAACGTCCCGGCGCTCTGGACGGAGGTGGCAAAGCCGGGCGAGATCCCGGTCTGGAAACAGCCGACGGGAGCGCAGGACGCATATGCAAAGGGCGACCGGGTCTGGTATCCGAAACAGGGCGACGACGTTTATGTCTCGCTGATCGACGCGAATGTGTATCAGCCGGGGGTCTACGGCTGGGAGCTTGAGCCATGAGCGTGTTGTCGCATGTCGGCTGCCTAGTTCTCGGCGGCGTGATCGGCGTGTTTGTGACCTGCTGCTGCGTCGTGGCGGGAAGGAGTGACAGAAATGACTAGAGAGCAGCTTTTTCTGGCCGTGTATCGCATCCTCCGCGCTGCCGGCATCACGCACGAGGGCGCGCTGGCGCTGGAGGGCAACTGGCTTGCGGAGAGCCGCTTCGACGCTTTCCGGGTGGAATGCGATCTCTCGGAAGCGGCAGCGCCGTCGCATGACTATGTCGCGGCCGTGACCAGCGGCGCGATCAGCCGCGAGGCATTTGCCTCCGACGGCCGGGGCTTCGGCCTGGCGCAATGGACCTATTTCAACAAAGCCACGGGCCGCGGGCGGAAGCTGAGCCTCTGGGATTTCTGGAAGCGCAGCGGCAAGGCCCTGGACGATCCTCTCATGCAGACGGACTTCGCCCTCTGGGAGCTGAAAACCGAGCCGGAATTCACGACGCTCTGGTCCGAGCTGCGCAGCTCGGACAATCTCTACTATCTGACGGATCGCGTCTGCAAGATCTACGAAAAGCCGGCCTTCAACAACGTGCAGGTCCGCTTTTCCGACGCGCAGCAGATCGGCGCGATCCTGGCCTCGCCGGAGATGCAGCACGAGGCGGATGATCATCCGGACGAGCCGGAAACGACATTCTGGCCGCCTCGGATGCTCTGCCTCGGCATGATCGGGTCCGACGTGCAGCTCCTGCAATCCCTGCTGCTCTGCCGCGGCTTTAATCCCGGAGGATGCACGGGCGTGTTCAATTCGGGCACCGAGAAAACGCTGCGCGCCTTCCAGGAGGCCGCCGCGATCACGGTCGACGGGGTCGCCGGCCGGGAATCTTTCACCGCGCTGGGCCTCGCGCCCGGAATTTTTGATTGAGGAGGGGTAATGTTATGCATGTTCCGGACAAGGTTGACGAAATCAAAGGGGCGGTCGCGCTGCTGATCGCGACGCTCACGGCGCTCTGGGGCTGGATGGGCTGGGCCGTGGTGATCTGGGTGGTCTGCATCGTGCTGGACTATGTGTCCGGCACCGCGGCCGCGCGAAAGAGAGGGGAGTGGTCCTCGGCGGTCGCCCGGGAAGGTCTCTGGCACAAGCTCGGCGAGATCTTCGCCGTCCTGGTCGCGGCGCTCTGTGACATCGCCCTGGACGTCGTCCTGCGCACGTCCGGCATCGACGTCGGCATCCAGATCGGCCCGATCATCACGCCGGTCGTGCTGCTGTGGTACATCATCACCGAGCTGGGCTCAATAATCGAGAACGCCGGCCTGCTCGGCGCGCCGATCCCGGCATGGCTGCAGAAATCGCTGAAAGACTACCGCAATAAAATAGACGCCTCCCAGGGCGTCGAGGAGGGCGAGGAAGTCTACGAGGGAAAGCACGCCCGGGAGCGCGAGGAGCCGAGCGAGGACGACAAGCCTCCCGACGCGGGCGGTGCGGAGACCAGCGAAACCGAGCCAGGGAACGACTGAAATTTCCCGGTCGATTTCCCGGTCTGAATGTTCATTTGAGTGCATTAAATGCCATTTAACCCGCCCGGCAGCGGTCACGAAGCAAGACGCAAAAAGAGCCGAAATCCGTGATTTTATCCGGATTTCGGCTCTTTTTGCATGGAGCTGGTAATGTGACTCGAACACACGACCTGCTGATTACGAAGGAGGATGCCGGAAAGCTAGGAAATGGCGAAGCGATGGGGAAAAACGAAACTGCAATTTTGATTTTCCCGGTACGGTTACGGGTCCGGAGTCGTTTCCGGGTCCGGATCCGGCGCGGCGGAGCTGCCAGCAACGGTCTTTGAAAACGCGGCGTTTAGAAGCGACCGGGCCTGGTCGGCAGCCGCTGCGCTGGCGTGGGTGTAAATGTTCGCCGTCGTCGCGATGTCCTTATGGCCCATGAGGACTTTCGCCACGTTGATCGGGACGCCGGCGATCTAGAGATCCGTGCAATAGGTGTGGCGCAGGTCGTAGAGATCGAGATCCTCGGCCAGAGCGCTCTCGGTGATAATCAGCGAGTGGCGCCGGGCGCCGGGGAGCTTCACGCGCTCGGTTTTCGCTCCGAGCTCAATATCCATGTATTTCTTCACCGTCTCCCAGCGGCGGCGGATCGCCGTTTCGCTGAGAGGCGTCTTTTTGTCTTTCTGGGTGAAGAGCCAGGGCGAGGCATCGGCCGTGAGCTGCCGCTCGAGCCAGGGGACGAGATCCTCCGGGATCGGCACGTCCCGGACACCGGCGGCGGTTTTCGGGTCCTTTTCGCGCCGGGAGCCGGCCTCGCGGGCCTCGGTGACGTGCAGCGTGCGCGCCTTGAGATCCACGGCCGCCTTTTTGAGCGCGGCCGTCTCGCCCGGGCGCAGGCCGCAGCGCAGCATGAGCAGGAGCCAGCAGCCGGAGCGGTTCGGCTTGCCGTCGAAGGTTTTGTAATTCGCCACGGCGATCAGCGCGGCCCTCTCGGCCTCCGTGAGGCTCCTGTGTCCGTTTTCGGTCGTCTCCGGGAGCAGCAGCCCTTCCGAGGGGTCAAAAGGGATCAGACGGCCCAAATAGGCCCGCTTAAACAAAGCGCGGATCACCATGCGCAGCTTCTCGACGCCGGAGCGGCTCTCGCCGGCGTGGGAATTGAGGATCTGCTGCAGGCGCAGCGGCGTGACCTGGCGGAGCTTCAGCTTCCCGATCGCGGGGACGATCTCACGATCGAGGTAGCCTTTATACATGGCCTTCGACTTTGCGGTGATCTTCCGCGGGGCGCAGTATGTCTGATACCATACCGCGGCCCACTCTTTGACGGTCGTGTTTGCGTCGACGCGACCGGCCTCCAGCTCCTGCAGGCGGCGCAGCTTTTTCTCGAGCGCCTCCTCCTCGGT
>JAEIGA010003767.1_pt1 | contig 23633 bp, 20 predicted proteins | sample 9270691 | NCBI WGS metagenome assembly JAEIGA01 (sample SAMN17057246, study PRJNA624740) | gut metagenome | biome: biome; isolation source: fecal sample | host: Bos grunniens | place: China: Xizang | collected 2019 | reverse complement strand
GGACGACCAGAATTATGAGGATCTCATGCATCTTGCCCCATCGGTCGAGGCTACGCATAAGATAAGAAGGATGGCGGAGTTCTTCACCACGCATAAGATATCCTACGTGCCGGATCCGTATTACATGGGCGCTGAAGGATTTCAGCTCGTCCTCGATCTCCTTGAAGAAGGATGTTCAAATCTGTATGATGAAATAATCAAGGCTGAGTCATTCTGATATGACCCAGCCTTGACTTTTATCAGCTCTTCATGAATCTGAGGCATTTGAGAATCCAGCCCGGAAGAGGCTTGGAGTCGTCTCTGCCCTCGAGGTTGAGGTAGATGCCGAATTTCTTGAGGATAGGAATCCTGAATGTCTCGACAAATTCGATGAGTGTTCCGTCAGGGTCTTCTATGTATGTGAAGTGACCATTGGCTTCGCCCATCTTGAAGTCGCGGCCTCCGTCGCATACGAATTCATGGCCGAACTGGGCTGCAGCCTCGCGGATCTTCTCCATGTTGCGGATATCGAAGCAGAGGTGTATGAAGCCCGGAACTCCCTTGAGGTCGTCGAATGTGTCGGTCACGTCATATTCTACCTTGTCGTAGTCCATGATGGAACTGTAGAACTTTACGGACTTGTCCATATCTGACACTCCGAGGGTGGCACCGTTGTTTCCGCCTGTATTCTTGTTTTCGTCAAGGAAGCATTCTCTCGGCCACTCCTTCGTCGCCGAACATCTTGAGGTCAAATCCGAAGACCTCCTTATACCATGGCCATGAATCGGCCACGCTCTTTACTCCGATTCCTACCTGCTGTACACCGCAGATGACTTTTCTGCTATCTATAACTTGTTGATTATCTTGCTGAAACATTTCTTGCGATAAGGCGGAAAAGCCATGGGACGTATTTGTAGAACGGTACCATGATGGTGTCGAATCCGCCTATTACTTTCTGGTGTCTGCATTTGGCGATAGCTCTGATAGCCACTTTCGCGCATTTGTTCACGTCATATCCGTTTGCCTGGCCCGGATCCATGATTCCTGTGGCCTTGCCATTGCCGTCGAGGGCATTCTTGGATACTTCTGTGTGTATGCGTCCCGGGATGATGATGGTGGTCTTGATCTGGGGATATTCCAGTGCTATGGTTTCGTAGAATCCGTGGATAGCGTGTTTCGAAGCGCAGTATGCTGAGCGTACAGGGAAGCCGAATACTCCTGATACAGAAGATACTACGGCTATATGAACGCCTCGCTCGATGAACATGTCCTTGAGAGATTTGACAAGGTAGATGCCTCCGAAATAATTCACTTCCATCAGCCTTCTGTCGACGCTGATGTCAGTTTCAAGAGTGAGGGCACGCTGGGAAATTCCGGCGTTGAGGAGGAGAAAGTCAATGAGGTGGCCTTCTGACCTGATCCATGCAACGAGTTCGTCTATTGATTCGGGCTTTTCCACATCCACTGTCTTGCACCAGGCTTTTACTCCTAATGCGATGCAGTTCTGCTGTACCTTTTCAAGTGTCTCGAGGCGTCTTCCCGTAAGGATGACATTGGTGCCCTTCTTCGCGTACTGGTAAGCCAGGGCCTCACCAATGCCGCTGCCGCCGCCCGTGATCAGGGCGGTCTTGTTTTCGAATTTCAACATATGTGGTTTGGTTTTAGTAATGTGCTTTTTTGTTTCGGGCGGGCAGGCTGGCTATGCCATGACCGTGGCCGCCCGTGGCTTTAAAGCATCAGTCCGGCCTTGACCTTGTCGGCCACTTCCTGTCCCTTCACATGGGCCAGAATTGCCAGACCGAATTCAACGGCCCATCCCGGACCGCGTCCTGTAATTATATTTCCGTCGGTCACGACGCCTTCCTTGACATACACCGCGCCCTTGGCCTGGAGTGCCTCCTCGAAGCCGTCGTAGCATGTCATCTTCCTGCCCTCGAGGTCAGGGAGAAGGCTGAGGACGACGCTCGGTGCGGCACAGATGGCTGCAACGGTTCCGCCTTCGGCGTAATGGTCCTGCATGATGTCCATGAGCTTGCCGAAAGCAGCGAGATTAGATGAACCCGGCATTCCTCCCGGGAAAATCATCACGTCGGTAGGGAGGCATGCGCCGAATGTGGTCGATGCCTTGAATTCACCGAAAGCCATGTCTGCTATCACAGGGATTCTGTTGGAACTTGTCACGATCCTGTCGTCATAGATAGAGACGGTCTTGACATTGACTCCACCTCTGCGGAGCATATTGACGGTTGTCAAGGCTTCTGAAACCTCAAATCCGTCTGCGAGAAAAACGTATGTACCTTTCATATCCTACAAATATAGAGATTTTATTGACAGATTTGTCCAAAATGCATCAAAGATTGTCCTTTATCCGAAGGGTCCGGATGAAGTCAGTCAGTTTCACGGCCTGGAATGTCATGTGGCCTGTGCTGCTTTCGTAGAGGATGCCGACCGTCTCCCTGTCTATCATGCTGAGGCACGAATAACCCCAGCCGCTCTCTTCGTCCAGCAGGATGCTGTCGTTCTCCAGCCAGGTCCTGCCGCCGTCAAGGCTGGCCTTGATGGTCATGTTGAAACGTCCCTTGTCTGTTGCGGGATTCGAGAACAGCAGCAGGTCCTCTCCGGTGATGTTTTCCTCGCCCTTTACTTTTATCAGACTTGCCATGCATACCGGTTCGGTCAGCTTGCAGTCGGATTCATGCTTTTGCCATGAGCGGCCCATATCTGATGTGGTGAATACCCTTCTGCCTGTGCGCAGGTTGTTCCTCATGTTCAGCATGAGCCTGCCTGGCTCTATTTCAACTACTTGTGCTTCAGTGGTTTCCATTGCAGGGCATATCTTGTGCGTCTCCCATGTCCTGCCGTGGTCCCGGCTGTAGATCATGCCTGCCCATGGGACTCTCTGCGCGTCAACATGCTGGAATGCGAATACAAGCGTGCCGTCCTCCATTGTTATGCCTTTGCCCGGCCCCTGGAGAGTTATGAACCAATCCGGATCCTTTACCATGGACGTGATGTTGCGTGGTTCCGACCATGTGCGGCCGTCATCCTTGCTGCTGCTCATCATCAGCTGTCCGGTCTCGTACGGGCTCATGCCCTGGCCGACGTTGAGCCATGCGCGGTCATTGCCTATGCCGGCCGTCCACAATGCTACGATGAAGATCTCGCCTGTGTTGCGGTCGACAAGTATTGCCGGGTCTCCGATGCCGTTCTGCGCCTGCGGCAGGCCTGCCCATTCGCCCATGTCCATCACCACCCTCATCTTTTCCCAGCTGTGGCCGCCGTCTGTACTTCTGCTCAATCCTATGTCGATGTCCGCCTGCAGGTCGAAGCTTGAATTGTACCTTATGTCGTAGATGGCCAGAAGTGTGCCTTTGTTGGAAGTGGCCAGGCCGGGAATGCGGTAGGAGTGGACTCCGTCATCTCCGCTCTGCCTCACGTTTACTCCCAGATGGTGGTCGCCCCAGCCGTCCTCCTTGAAGTCCGTGCCGGGCTTCATTATGGTTCCGTCTATGCCTATGCCCTTGATTTCCAGCAGGAATTCCCTCGAGAGGTCCTTGATTTTCCTGCCGTTTATCTCCATGCTTATGTAAAAGTGGTTCTTGCCCGGGTAGAGTTCCTTCTGACATGCTATTCTGAATGTCTCTCCTTCTGTAAATCTGCCTGCCATTCCGCTTTCTGTCGCGAATGACGGGTCGCACCATACAGTCTGTCCGCCAGCCACATCCCTGGCTTTCTCCTTCATTATGAAGGAGCTGGTTCTTGAATGTATGGCTGACATAGTTCCGGTGTACATTACCTTTATGTTGCGGACGGCTTCAGGTCCTATTCCCTTGATGCTCAAGTCGATGAATTCAAGTTCTGAGCCTTGGGCGGCATCTATGCGTATCTCTGACAGCAGATTGAATGGTCTGTCGACTATTACCGGGATTCTCGTGTTGTGGACAGTCAGACTGTTCCTGGACTGCATGGGCGCCAGTGAGATCAGCATGGCGGCAAGTATGAGGGCCAATCGTTTCATTTCAGTATGCTTCTTCTGCAAATATATGTATTTTATTGCTTCAAAATCTCTATATTTGTGACATACTGACAATTCTATCATATGAACAGAAAAGAATTTTTGAATGCCGTCGCAATATTGGGAGGTGCCTCCCTTATGCCGGCTTCGGTGCTGAATGCGGCCGACAGAATGCCTTCCGGCAAGCGGGACAAAAGGCGCATGGATCCGTCCAAGGTGGTGCTCCTGTCTGATATACATATCTGCGGAGAGTTCGAGAACGGAAAGCCTTTCAAGTATCCATATAATCCTACCAGCTTGAATCTGCGCATTGAGGAGATTCTGAAGATGCGTCCGCTGCCAGCTAATGTCATCGTCTTCGGTGATGTCGCATGGGATTATGGCCTCGAGGAGGATTACCGTTATGCTGCAGAGCTTCTCAAGCCGCTGGAGGATGCGGGAATAAAACTTACCCTGGCAATGGGAAATCATGACCGTCGTGATGCCTTCTTCAAGGTTTTTCCTGAGTATGCACGGAAGACTCCTGTTCCGGGACGAGTGGTCTCTGTTGTATCCCTGCCGGATGTGGATATCGTGATGCTGGATTCCCTGGCTGAGCTTCCAAATCTGAAGAAGAAGCAGAAGACGACTGTCAGCGGTGAAATCGATGAGGCTCAGATTGCATGGCTCAAGGAGTATCTTGCCGGTCACGACCGTCCTGTCCTTCTTGGTGCGCACCATCCTTTGAAGGAAATGCCGAATCTTTCCAATGTGATTGTGGAGTCGGAATGTGTCGCCGGCTACATATATGGCCATAACCACATCTGGAACAAAAGCGTAAGCATATTGCGCCCGCGCAAGAATCTTCATATGACTCCTACTCTGGCCCTGCCGGCCACCTTCTATGGAGACATAGGACTTGCGGTGATGACTGTGGATTCCAAAGGTGCTGTGGTCGAGTATTCGTCAAAGGGTTTCTGGTGGCCTCAGCCTGTGGAGACCCCGCCTGCAGAATGGCTCCAGCGTCAGAAGGATCTGGAAAATGAGAAATGTACATTTCTGTTCCAGGGGGCGAGATAAACGAAAAATCCCGAAGCTTCTGCTTCGGGATTTTTGCGGTGCGGACGGGACTCGAACCCGCGACCCCCGGCGTGACAGGCCGGTATTCTAACCAGCTGAACTACCGCACCATTGTTCAGACTTTATGCGTTTTTGTCGAACGCGGATGCAAAGGTACGCATTTTTTTGATATCTCCAAATATTTTCGTGATTTTTTCGTAAAAAATGTAAAAAAGTGGCAATGGCCGGAATTACTTTGGCCATTGCCTGGTGTTCAGAATCTGAAAACAGTATTTTCAGGAAGAGCGTTTGACCGCTATTCTATCTCTATCATGCGTCTGTCTTCTTCTACCTTTGCTTTCTGAAGCTTCGGAAGGCTGATGTTCAGTACACCGTTCTCGACATTCGCCTTGATGCCATCCTTGTCAACATTGTCGGGGAGGATCAATGTATGATGGAACTTCGTGCATGAGAATTCGCGGCGTATGTATTTGCCCTTCTTCTCTTCCTGGCATCCGCATTTCTTGTCAAGCTCGATCACGAGATTGCCGTCTCTGTTGATGTGGACCTTGAAATCTTCCTTGCACATGCCGGGAGCCGCCAGCTCCAGCTTGTAGCCGTGCTCATCCTCGAACACATTGATGGCAGGTGACTTGCCGTTGCTTCCTTCCAGCGACATGTTTCCGAAGAGGTCGTTGAAGAAATCAGGCATGAAATTCTGACCATAAAATTTTCTTGCAGGTAACATATTGTTATTCTCCTATCTGTTAAATTGTTTTATATATTTCCCGCCTCTGCGGCGGTATGCTGGAATAATCAATATCCGGACCATTTCGGAAAATCAGGGAAATTTGCTATATTTGTAGTTCGCCTTTCAAGCAAGTCTTGTGGCGTATCTGAAGATGGGAGAAGGTAATATCATAGTACGTGGTGCAAAGGTCAACAATCTCAAGAATGTGACCGTTTCGATTCCGCGCGGCAAGTTTGTCGTGATTACGGGAATATCGGGCTCGGGAAAATCATCCCTTGCCTTCGATACTCTCTTCGCTGAAGGTCAGAGACGTTTCGCGGAGAGCCTCTCGTCATATGCAAGACAGTTCCTCGGGCGCATGTCCAAGCCCGATGTGGAGCTGATCGAGGGCATTCCGCCTGCGATAGCAATCGAGCAGAAGGTCAATACACGCAATCCGCGTTCGACCATCGCTACCAGTACGGAGATATTCGATTACCTCAGGATGATATTCGCACGCATAGGCCGTACATTCTCTCCGATAACCGGCGAGGAAGTGAAGTGCCATACCGTCAACGATGTCATGGCCTGGCTCTTTGAAGGAGAGGCTTCTGCTGTATATCTTCTTTCGGACCTCGACTGGGCCGGCAGGGACGATAAGGTGGAATTGATGCTTCAGCTCAAGGAGGAAGGATATTCCAGATTCTTTACTGACAGGGCTGTAAGGATAGAGGATGTGATGAAGGCGGCCGAAACCGGTGATTATCCTTCGGAACTGTACCTGCTGATCGACCGTCTCAAGCTTCCGCGTTTTGTGGAGGGCCTTCCTGTCGGTCCCGATGGAGAAAACTGGTCCCAGACGGAATGGGAGGACCTGCAGACACGACTTAATTCATCCATAGATACGGCATTCGAGAAGGGATGCGGTACGTTGCTGGTACGCCGTGAAATCGCAGGCGAGGTAGAGATAAGACGCTTCATCAACCGTTTTGAAGCGGATGGAATGGAGTTCGCCAAGCCTGATGAATATCTTTTCAGTTTCAACAGCCCTCTGGGCGCATGCCCGGTCTGCGGCGGTCTGGGACAGATCATAGGAATCAGCGAGGATCTCGTAGTGCCTGACAAGAGCAAAACCATATATGACGGGGCGATAGCATGCTGGCGCGGAGACAAGATGGGCTGGTTCAAGGATCAGATAGTCAGGAATTCAAGCCGTTACGGCATACCTATCTTCGAACCGTACTGCAATCTCAGCCAGGAAGTCAAGGACATGATATGGAAGGGTTGCCCGGGCGAGACCGAAGATGATACCATTGTAGGACTGAACGAGTTCTTCAAATGGGTAGAGGCCAACAGGTATAAGGTCCAGTACAAATACATGCTGAGCCGCTATTCGGGCAAGACTGTATGCCATGAGTGTGGCGGAAGCCGTCTGCGCAAGGAGGCTCTTTACGTCAAGGTAGGAGGAAAGAACATACATGAGCTTCTGTCGATGAATGTGGAACAGCTTCTGGACTTCTTCGTGAATATGGATATAACTCCATATGAGAAAAGGATAGTCTCGAAGGCTGTGGATGAAATAGTTTCACGTCTTCGCTACATCATCGATGTGGGCCTGGGCTATCTTACCCTCAACAGAACATCCAACACCCTTTCAGGCGGAGAAAGCCAGAGAATCAATCTCGTTACAGCATTGGGCAGCTCGCTGGTGGGATCGCTATATATTCTTGATGAGCCTAGCATCGGCTTGCATCCTCGTGATACAGAAAGACTTATATCGGTGCTTAAAAGGCTTCGCGACATAGGAAACACTGTGGTTGTCGTCGAGCATGACGAAGAAATAATGAGGGCGGCCGACCTGCTCATAGATATAGGACCGAGGGCGGGAGTCAACGGAGGTGAGATTGTCTTTAACGGCAGAATAGGGGAGGAAACTGATTCGGACAATATATCGCTGACTCTCCAGTATCTGCATGGCGATCGTGGACGTTATAAGCGCAGCAAGCGCAAATGGACATATTCCATCAAGGTCGAGGGAGCGATGGAGCATAACCTCAAGGATATAAATGTGACCTTCCCTCTCAATGTGCTTACAGTGGTGACAGGCGTCAGCGGAAGCGGCAAGTCATCTCTTGTGGGCGACATTCTTTATCCGGCTATATACCGCCATCTGAACCATTCCGGTGCGGCTCCGGGCACTTTCCGAGGCCTGAGCGGCAATCTCGACAGAGTTACGCATGTGGAGTATGTCGATCAGAATCCTATAGGCAAGAGCTCCAGGTCAAATGCGGTGACATACCTGAAGGTCTATGATGACATACGTAAGCTCTTGTCCGAGCAGCAATATGCCAAGATGAATAATTTCACCCCATCCCATTTCTCCTTCAATATGGATGGAGGACGTTGCCCTGAGTGCCAGGGAGAGGGTTTTGTCAAGATCGGCATGCAGTTCATGGCTGATGTGACCATGGTATGCGAGGCCTGCGGAGGCAAGCGTTTCAAGCCGGATATCCTGGAGGTGAGATATAAGGAAAAGAATATAGATGACATTCTGAATATGAGTGTGGAGGAGGCTATCGCATTCTTCGGTGCGCAGGAGGATCCTGTGGCCCGCAGAATAGCTGAAAGGCTTCAGCCGCTGGTGGATGTGGGACTTTCATACATCAAGCTCGGCCAGAGCAGCAGCACATTGAGCGGAGGCGAGAGCCAGCGCGTGAAGCTTGCCTATTTCCTTTCGGTCAATGATACTGCCCCTAAGTCCAAGGCGCAGAAGGTTCTTTTCATCTTTGATGAGCCGACGACAGGACTCCATTTCTACGATGTCGAGAAGCTCCTGAAATCCTTTGATGCACTTCTGGCCAAGGGACATTCCATAGTTGTCGTAGAGCATAATCTGGATGTGATCCGTGCCGCTGACTGGGTGATAGACCTCGGCCCGGAGGCAGGAGATGCCGGTGGCGGCCTCGTATATGCGGGACCTCCGGAAAAACTCAAGGACTGCAAAGACTCCCATACTGCGGAGTATCTTTAGGATATACGGGAGGGTGGCATTGACTGCCACCCTCCTTTTGTATCATGAATGTCTTCCTGTCGTGATCTTATCTGATGGTTACTGTGCCATGATTTACTTCTGACCAGTCGGCCACTTTCACTGTTACAACCACGTCATTCTCTTCTGCAAGAGCAAGATAAGGGGACTTCGCACCAGGCTTGGTGATCGTAATGTTGTCGAAGATGAAATGCTTGTTGCGAAGTTTTTTCATGTTGTCCTTGTTCACAGGAACAGCATAGTATGTGGCCGCACCGTCGAATTCGGCTTCGATGACAAGTCTTGTTCCGCTTTCTGCCCATGTGGCTGTAGTGTTGTACTTGTCAAGGTCGGAGATGTATCCGTAGAATATATTCGCTGTAGTGTATGGAGTGCTTTCCTTTACTTCTACGGAATTAATTGCCTTGTAGAGGAATGAGTCGTTCATATCCGTGATGACTCCGTTCTTGTTCAGCCAAGGATTGGCACTGAGCACGGCACTGGTGAGAGAGTGTACATTTGCGAATACACCCTCTGCATCCATCAGATACATGCTCTTGAGCTTGAAGGTCTTGTAGTTGTTGGCGCTGTTGGTCCAGTCGAGGCTGACTTTGTTGACGGTCACCTTGGAGCATTGCCTGATAAGGTCGATGGTGACCTCGTCTCCCAATTCTGCCTTTGCCTTGAACCACTCGCCGTACATCTGGAAATCGCCTGAGGCCTCCTCAGAGAAAAGTGCCCAGTCCTCGGCATATTTTGCCTGTGTCAGCGTCTCCTGGTTGGCATAGGCGGCAATAAGGTACTTCTCCGCTTCTTTGCTCGGGTCGATGTAGATCGTTCCCTTCATTGCTGCGGGATTGAATGAATAATATGATTCCATTGTCTTTGTTTCTCCATTGACTCTGTAGAGAATGACCTGGAGAGAGTTGATGGTCTTCTCGGGGTCGCTTTCGCCTGCCTTGGTTACTGCTCCCGCGAACTGCACATTGACCGGTACGAGTTCCGCATTGCTGTTCTCCTGATCTGTACATGGACCTGTTTCGGTCTTGCTGCATGCTGCAAAGGCGATTGCCGCTGCAGCGAGAAATGAAAATGTCTTTTTCATCTGTTTTTTGATTTTAATGATTGATTAAATTAATATGAGAGAGTTATTCTCCTTCTGCCAATGCCTTTATCCTCCACTGGGCTGTCCTCCATCCCAGATAGCCTATCTCGTCTTTCCACCATTGCTCCTTATACGCGTTCAGTGCTTCTTCGGGAGCCTTGAAGGTGCCGTTGTATTTGGCAATCTGGAAGGCATTCTCTCCTATTGCCGGCGGAGTCAGGGCCCTTGAAATTATGACGCTTGGAGTAGCGACGACAAAGCATCTCTCCTGTATTTCCTTGACTCCTGCATGGAGATCGATCACGTCGATAGGACAGCTGTAGAATGCTTCAGGGCCCAGTATGCTTACGCTCTCGTCGATCGTACTGCCCTTGCAGCCGGCAATGAGTATATTTGTTTCCATGTCTATCACCGAATTGCCTTTTACAGTATATCTGGGATTGGCGTTGTTTATCGTGATTCTTTCTACGCTCCCGCTGGCCAGAGCGCACTGGACTATGTCTGTCAGTGTCGATGGCAGATGCAGGGCCGTGAACTTGCTGTCCATGATGAACAGCCTCTCTACACTTGTGACACCCTCTGGTATGACCAGCTCCGTGCCTGACATGCTTCCGTCTGCCTGTATGACTTTATCCAGTGATGAGCATCCGTAAAAACATTGTCTTTTCATGGTCGTCAGGCTTGCCGGTAACCTGACTTCCAGAAGTTTTGTACACATCATGCACATTTCTTCGGGTATGACAGACACGTTGTCAGGAATATCTACTCTTGTGATTCCGGAATACTTGAAGGCTGCATAGCCTATTTCTTTCACTGACTCCGGAATGTCTACTTCCTGAAGGCTTGAGCAGCTCTGGAAGGTATAGCTGCCCAGATTTTCAAGATTAGCCGGAAGCTTCACTCTTTTCAAGTTCTTGCATTTGTTGAACTGATGGTCAGGAAATCGCAGTATATTGTCCGGAAGATCGATCTCGCTAAGCGAATCGCAATATGCGAAAGTGCTGTATCCTACTGATTTCAAGGTGCTTGGAAGAGATACTGATGTCAGTTTTTCGCAGCCGCTGAATACCTGATTCCTGAATAGTGTATAGCCTTCAGGTATGCTGATCGCCACTATGTCTGCTACGTCCTTGAAGCCTACTTCCGGTATATGATATTTTGCCAGAAGATTTCCAGAGTTGATGAAAGGATTGAATGCGAATTTCACTACATGAGAACCGGTTTCCGTAAACTGATACTTTGATGCAGGAGGAACTTCCACTCCATCCACTACCATTCTCTTGCATATGGTGCCCGGTGTCGCTTTTGTGATCCAGACGGGTTGTGAGATGTCTGTGATGTCATAAGTGATGCTTGCCCAGAGACTGTAGCCGTTGAATACTAGATTGACATCCGATCTGATGTCGGAGAGTATGATGGTCCTCGTGCCTCTCGAGATGTCGGAAACCTCTGTCATTGCGGCCTCTCCCTGCAGGGTCACGGGGTCGACCGACGCCTCCGGCAGGATAGGTACGGCAATGATCTTTATGCTGCCGTCCTCTCCCATCGAACTGGCGAATGAGATGTCTTCTGTGTCTCCGCTTATGCTGATGGTCCAGTCATTCCTGATTACCGGATTGCCTTTGTTGTCGAAGGTCCAGTCATTTATCTTTACTGAGGAGAGCGACAGTTCGGAGTTGTCCACCACTGCATCATAGACGGCTATCTTTCCGGCCGTAAGATTTACAGGGTCGGTCGTGATCGAGAATTCGACGCCGTCAATGACAACCTTTATGATCATGCTGCTCTCCGTGCCGCTCGGGATGCATATGATATCGGTCTGGAACGGGGTGGATGACAGGTCGAAGCTGTTGATCGCCGGGGATATTTCACTGTCCTTGCCGCTGATGCCGCTGATGTTTCCTGTCTTTGCATTCATGATACCGGAGGTGCCTATGCAGCCGCCTTTTATCGAAACGCTGCTGACTGTGCCGGTGCCGGAATAGCTGCCGCGTCTTAGCGATATCCTGACGGCTGAGAGGGCATGTCTGAATGTCACCTGCGCGTTGGCTGAATGGTTATAAAGGCCGCTGACCGGATCAGCGTACATGTAGTCGGTCTGAATGGTAGAACTTGCCTTGACAGGTACGGATGTGATGTCGCGTACGTCGGATGAATATGGATAGTATGCATAGAGGGAGGCCTTTCCTGCTGAAAGCATCACGTCCGTATCCGGAGCCCAGGTCTGGCCGCTGCCTTGTCCTTGCGCGTGAAAGCGTACATTGGAATATGGCAGATTTTCATATATCCTGCCGTTCTCTCCGTAAAGTGCGATGCCGATTTCAGAATCCTCGGGCAGGCTTTTCCCGCTTATGAGGTTCCTGGTCTGTGTCTCGGCCATCATAACCGACAGCTTCAGTGCTGCGGAATCGTCGCCCGTATCCGTCATGACATCCTGTCTGCTGCAGGATAGGACGCCTATGGCTGCCGCCATGATCAGTAAATGCTGCTTTTTCATGATATAGAGTTTTTGATGTTGTTTACTTCCACTACGAGCATCCCGCTTTGGTTCACGGGGGCTCCAGCTGACATATAAATTATTCCGGTGCCCGGCGCTTTGAGATAAAGGCAGACTCCTCTCCCGTCCGGGTCGATCTCATAGTCGTATATGCCGCGGCTCTTGTCGAATTCGAGCTCCTCGCGGCCTATCTCGAAGTCTGTGTCCAAGGGATGGAAACTGCATCTGACGTGCAGCGTGTCGCCTATGTCCGTCTGTATGTAGCCGGAAGGGCTCATGCTGAAGAAAGTTCCGTCCGAGCATGGCTCGAGGCCGCTTTTGTCCACTCTCCACCCTTCGTCCGAAAGCCCGTCGTCTTCCGGGATTACGGTAATATGGTAGTGGCAGTTCCTCTCCACGTCGAGGTTGCTGCGGCTTTCCCCGAGGTAGAAGCGGTATTTGAGGGGAATGTCGGAACTGGCCAGAGAAGGGGATCTGTAGTCCAGCCATATCTCTATATATGAGCATGTTTCCCGTCTGACATCGTACTCGGAGAATACTTTATGGCTGTCTGATGTGATGTTCCCGATGTCTCCCTGCATGTTCTCGAGCATGTAAAGGGTGAGCGTGCCGCTGATACCGTTGCCGGCATTGCGGTTCAGTATGCTGCATTCGACTTCATTTCTGCTGAATCCCGTGCTGAAACATTCGTCATGGTCCGCGACCCTGTTCTCTGTGAATACTCTGGCGGTCTTGGGGCAGTTTCCGATGCGGACATGGGTGACATTCATGCTTACGTCACCGGATAGTCCGCCTCTGTCCATCGTGATGCTTATCTTCGCCATCAGGCGTTCCAAGGCTATCCTGACTTCCGTCTGTCCGTCCTCTATGCGTATGCCTTCGGCTTTTCCGGCCATGGGCATGCCCTCCCTGTAATCATCCGGATAGGCGAGGTAGCATCGCAGTTCTTCAAGTCCCGAAACGGAAGAAAGTTCATGTCTGCGCCCGAGATTGGCGCATGCGTAGAAACTGTAATCCTTGCCTTTGAGCAAAGTGATCGCGCAATTCGGGGATCTGCTGTCGGTGACCTTCGGTATCCAGATATGCTCCTCCATGATGCCCCTGCTGTCGAATACATAGACGTTCAGGTCATTGACTGCCGTCTCGTCAGGGTCTGCGGCTCGCGTCGTGAAGCCTGTGCCAGAGATTTTTACCTGTACTTCCGCGAATTGTTGAACTTCGGTATCCGTCATGCATCCGCAAACGATCCATACGTACGTCAGAAGCGTACTCCATATTCTTCTCTCTCTTCCCATGCCTTCACCTCCATTATTGTCTCGATGCTTTCCGGATCAGCAGTGATATCAGGGTCGTATTGTCCCAGGCGTCTGATCCTTATGTCGTATATGTATCTGCAGTTTCTGCCTATGCCGGACGCTCCGTCCTTTCGGTTGATCTCAAGCGGCCAGTAATATGTCTCTCCTCCTGCACGTCCCTCGATCACGAGCTTGGTGAAGGGCGTGCCGGGGCCTTCCTCCTGCGTTTCGTTGGGATAGCATAACAGGCTGATGTCCAGTTTTCTTGTCGCTTTGCCAATCTTACCCTCGACCTCCTGCATGATCATGCTTCTGTCCAGAAAGTACGTCATGTCCTTTTCGTTGAAGGCTCCGGCGTTCACGATCCTTGACGGCAGGTAAGGCCCATCCTGGATTATAGCTGCCTCTGCGTTCACATTAGTGAGATAGATCCTGACATCTTCTATCTCAAGTCCTTCGTACGGGCGCCCGCTGAAGTCGCAGCTGATGCTTCTGACGCATGTTTCCGAGCACAGCCTCTGCAAGGATATGTTTGCCGGACTTCCGGCCCTGGTTCTGCACTCGCCGCTCATAAGCAGATGATTCCTGTCCTCCTTTTCCAGGGTTGCGGTGATCCTGCCCAGCCCGTTCCGGGAGTTTATGTCAGCCCAATCGAGCCTTTCTCTCTGCCCGTTGGCTATGGCTGTAATGATCTTGTTCCCGGAGCTGGAGGCGGCCTTGACTGTAGTGCATGAAGTCGGGGAGACCTTCTGGTATGTATCAAGCTTCTGCAGCTTGTCGTCATTGAATATCAGAAGGTCTATATCTCTTACTTCTTCAAGAACGTCCCCTTCCTCTCCAAGCAGCCTCAGAGTCGTTTCGCTTGACTCCTGAAACTGAATTTCCGGGTCGGAACAACCGTATAATGTCGCCGGGAGCCATATGAAGAAAATCGATATTCCCAGAATGGGCCGTGAAACGGTTTGTTCAGCAAGTGAATAGAAATAGTGTAGTATTATGTTTAAAGGGAATGACTCCCGGCGTTTCCTTCTGTCCATAGCGCTGCCTTTCAGAAACTGTAACATACGTTCATCGTCAATGAGTCCGACTTGTCCGGAGCCGGGCCGGCAGGTCGGGATATGTAGGTCCTGCAGCGTATTCCGGCCCCAATGCCTTTCCAGATGCGGCATATGTAGCCTAAAGATATCATGGTCTTGGTTCCATACTTCTCCGAGTTGCTGATACCGAATGACAGCATCAGACCTCTGAATGTTTCGCCCGGCCAGTACTGGAATGAGATATTGTTCTCAAGAAGGCTTCTGCCTCCATTCTTTTCTGATGCCTTCAGCCTTATAGTCGAACCGGCTGAGACAGTCCAGTTGTCTGCTATGGCATGGGAGAAGCCTATGCCAAGCTCGTCGTGGTTGATAAGTGCCCCAAGATCGACTTCAGTCATGCTTCTGAAGCAGTCGGTCTTATAATCTTTCGCCCCTATGCTGAAGGCGCAGGCCATGAATGTGAGTGAAATCAGCATAATCCGTCGCATTTTGTTTTTCGGCAAAGCTATGCTGTTGTTTTCGGACGATATGTCGATTTAAAGAAAGATTTTTCTGATTTTTCTTTTTCTGAAAAGAATGTGATTTATTTTATTGACCTAAAAATAAATTTTACCACCTGTAGGCGTTTTGATAAATAAATTTTATCTTTGGACTCATGAAGATTTTGAGACTATTCCGTAGGTTGGCGGGCAGAAAGCCGGCTTACGCTCCAGTATTTGCCCAGCAGTCCACATATCTGGTGCAGGCATCGAAGGCTTTGATGGCTATGACTGAGACAGAAGACAGTTCTCAGTGGAAGATGTATGAAAAGGAGGTAAAGGCCTGTGAGGTCCAGGGTGACGCTCTGCTTGCGGAGTTTCATGAGCATCTTTATGAGGATCTTATGACGGCAGTCACAAGGAGCGACCTGCAGACGATAGCTATGGATATAGATGCGTTCCTGGACCATATCAATGACTCAGCCAAGTCGATATTGCTTTACATGCCGGAGAGGATAGATCCTCAGATCCGCGATATCGCGCAGTTCATCAATGCCGAGGCAGGGGCTATAAGGACCATGATGCCTTACATGGCCAATATGAAGAAGAATTATGCGCAGATCGTGATGCAGTGCGACAGAATCACTGAACTCGAGCATGCGGCTGACGATACTTTCGCCGAATACATAGGTTTCATATTCACCGAGGAGTCCAATCCGATAGAACTGATAAAGTACAAGAACATAGTCGAAGCCTTTGAAGCTACGACTGATGCTGCAAAAAGAGTTTCTGACAGTGTCAGGAAGATGATTATGAGATACTTCGACTGATCATCCATGCCGCTATGGCCTCGGATGCATGTCCGTTGTCGTATATTCCTATATTTGTGTCGAAGAAAGTCTTCACTTCCTTGTCGTATTCCTCCCTTTCGAATGAGGCGAGCTTGCTTATGAGCTCTTCCTGTGTCCTTGCAAGAGGGAATGGCAGTTCGTCAAAGCTGAAGTAATATCCTCTGTCGTATTTCTCTATGTCCGTAGCGTAGAGCAGGCACGGACGTCCGAGCATCGCGAAGTCGAACATCGCGCTGGAATAATCGGTGATCAGCATGTCGCTGACGCACAGGAGTTCCTGCATGTCATGATACATGGTGGCGTCCATGACGTTTTCATATGCGACAAGTCCGGAGGTATCTGCCTTTCCTATGAGGTTGGGATGCAGTCGTACGAGCACGCTCACCGGAGCTCCGTCGAATACTTTCTCCAGTTCCGGAATCACTTTGCTCCAATCAATGCTGTATGGTGTAAGATCGTTGCCTCTTCTGAATGTAGGGGCATACATCACGATCTTGTGGGAAGCAGGTATGGAATAAAGTTCCCTTACCCTGCAGTCGAGGCTCTCTCTCTGGTTCAGGTCGAAGAAGATGTCGTTTCTCGGGATACCTTTCTTCAGGATTTCTCCGCTGTACCAGAACTTGTTTTCCATCAGATTGGTCTGGTAACGGCATGATGATGTCATAAGGTCGCAGACCTTGGAGTCTATCTTCGCCTTCTGTACATATGTGAATCCAAGCTTGTCCTCGGCGTCTTTTTCTATCTTCTTGAGAGCTACTCCTCCATGCCATAGCATGAGGTATTTCTGTTCTGGCCTCTTGTGCCAGTAGATTCTGTACGGGTCTGTCCTTGAGTTTGTTATGAAGAATTCTGCGCTGTTTACCAGCTTGTAATATTCGAGAGAGCGGAATCGTACGCATCTGATCCTGCTGTCTATTCCCGATACGTCTATCTTCTTCCTGAATACCCAATATATTTCGAATTCAGGATTGTTCTCGAGAAGGTATTCCGTCAGGTAACGCGGGTTGCAGCTGTATTGCTTGAAATTATAAGCCCAGCACATGACCCTGCCTTTCTTTACCTGCGTAAAGCTTCCTGTCGCAAGGGAAAATATGTTCCCGAATACCTTTATAAATCTGTTGAGGCCCCATGCTATGGCCGGTCCCGATTTCTTCATCTCTCTTATGTTTTGCTTTCCTTTGTCAAAGATACTAATTCTGCAGGTTTTATGAAAAGAAATGACTACATTTACGGATTGATACCTGGCTTGCCAATAAATAATGACCTATGATGGAAAACGTTGATTTCAGCAGATATAATCCCGAAGGTTCACTTTTGCGACGTGACCAGAAGGAACTTCTCAGGATACTTAAGACCATAGCTGCCATATGTGATGCCAATGGGATACAGTGGTGGCTGGATTCCGGAACCTTGCTTGGAGCTGCAAGGCATAAGGGTTTCATACCATGGGATGACGATGTGGATATAGTTCTGCTGAGAGAGGATTATCTTAAGCTGGAAAAGATATTATGTGCGATGGACGATGAAGAGTTCGTCTTCCACTGCGGTAAGACCGATAAGGACTATGTGAATGTCTTCGGCAAGTTCAGGAAGAAGACAGGAGATACGCATGTGTCCAACAAAAGGTATGATTACTATAAATACAGCGGCATAGGACTGGATGTCTTCGCCATTGAGAAGACTAACCGCATATCAGCCGTTCTGGGCCGATTCTTCTACAAGACTCTTGTCAATTATACCGTGCATATCCGCTGCAGGGCTCTGAGGCATGCGCTGATCTCCTTCGGACAGGCTTTGTGCCATTGGGCTATCTTCCCTCTGCTCAGGCTTGTAGGAAAGATCAATCCGAAGGGGGAGTACCATTATATGATAGGTACAGGCTGGGCGAGACCTGCCTTTGATATAGATAACATAGTCCCTGTTTCCGGAATTTCTTTCGAAGGAGTCGATATGCCTGCCCCTAAGGATGTGGATGCATACCTGAAGGTGCTTTACGGCAACTGGAAAAAACTCCCTACAGAGGAACAGATCCGTAAGGCCATTCACTGTAAGGAGTATAGGGAGGAAATCTTCGGTCCGGATGACGTTAGCCGATAGGGCAGAAGATATTCAGGAAGAGTTCTGCACACCAGAGCTGCCATTTCTGGTTTCCTGTCAGGGTCTCCATCGGTATGTCCTTGCGGAATTCCGGGCGTACGGGACCTGACCATTCCTTGAAGATCGAGTCCACAGGACGTGGCATAGGGATCTTGAACGGTATAGGCAGTTCGGGATATATCATTGCAAAGAGCTCGCGTATGAGGTATTTCGGCTCTCCGCCTCTGATTCTTGCCATATCCATAGGCTCCGCCATAACGGTGCGTGCGTACGGGTCGTAATAAGGCATGTGTGCTGCTCCGAAGGCGTTCATATATGAACTTGAACTTTCTATCGAGAATACCTCGTCCATGAACTTCATGTAGTCGATCTTCTCCTCAGGAAGTCTGTAGCGCTCGTATAGCTCGCTCATGTCCACCGGATCGGTCAGCACTTTCTCCGGCTCGAGGAACGTATATCTTTTTGCGAATTCGTCGAAGCCCCACTCTTTTGATATGAGCTGGTCCATGCCGCCGAAGATGAGGTCGGCGCTTTCTCCGACGATGACCATATCCACACCGTCATTCTGCGCCATAAGGGCGGCCTTGTATATCTGTGGCTCTATTGAATGTACCGGTGCTCCCTTCGCTGCCATTACTATCGGAGTATATCGCTTGTAGTCGTCGAAATCTATTTCGATCAGGTGATGCACGAGCTTGAATTTCTCGCAATAGTAACTTGCTCGCTCGACATCGGCATTGAATACGCCAGATCTGGAAGTGAAGGTGTATGCGTGGCTGCCTGGCTTGAGGAAGTGGGCCAGATTGGCACTGTCCATTCCGCCTGAAAGCAGTATTCCTATGTTCTCATACTTTGAGTAGAGCTGGTCGAACTGCTCCTTTATGAAGTCGTATATGTCAGCTGCTGTAGTGACAGGCCTTCTTTCTGCCTCAGCTACAGGTACAAAGTTCTCATGTCTGAGCCCCTTGCAGAAGTCTTTTCCGTCTTTCCAGATGTAACGGAATGATATATATGAACTTAAGCAATAATTTCTGTCAATCATCTTATGTCTATTTTAAGTCGTTCAGGTTGTCTTTGCGTACGGCATTCAGCGCCTCAGTGATTTTTGTGCTTGAGATACCCTTGGTGTATGGGAAATATACGATCCTGATACCGGCTTCGGCAAATTCCTTCTCGTATTCCTGCCACTTTTCAGTTCCATACCAGTCGTCTCCTACGAACAGTATCTGTGCGCCTATCTTCTTGCAGGCAGAGAGCTTGTCCATATCGTGCTGGGGGATGGCTGCATCTACATATCTGACGGACCTTATGATTTCGATACGGTCTTCGAAAGGTATCATGGCCTTTTTGCCCTTGTATGCCACAAGTTCGTCGACAGTTACTCCTACAATGAGTTTGTCGCACATCCCTTTTGCGCTTTTAAGGAGATTGAGGTGTCCTATATGGAAAAGGTCATAAACGCCTGTAGTATATCCGATAGTCATATGTCATTCTTATTTTACAAGTTACACAAAGGTAAAAAAAAATGCATAAATTTGCATAAATAAAGTTTGTAATCAGGAGTATTCATGGATGTTGTAATCACATTTGTCGATGGTAATGATCCTGTCTGGAAGGCGGATTATCAGAAATATACCAATATCCCGGTGATGCAGAAGCGTTTCAGGGACTGGGGTACCTTGAAGTATCTCTTGCGTGGAATAGAGGTGAACATGCCTTTCATACGCAACGTGTATCTTGTGGTATCGCATCTTTCGCAGGTTCCGCAGTGGGCTGACCGGGAGAATCTTAAGGTCGTGCTTCATAAGGATATCATACCGGAGAAGTTCCTGCCTACATTCAACTGCAATCCTATCGAGATGCATCTGCACAGGATACCCGGCCTCGATGAGGAGTATCTGTATTTCAACGATGACATGTATCCGGTGGCTGAGTGCAGGGCTGAGGATTTCTTCAGGGACGGCAAGGCCTTGATAGGATATTACAGACATTATATCGCTTCCGGCATGTATAAGAAGATCTGCAGGAATTCCGACCGTCTGGCGAGGAAGGCCCTGGACATGAAGCCTTCATGCTCCTTCGCGCGTCCGCAGCATATATGCTCACCTATGTTCAGAAGCGAATGTGAGAAGGTTTATGCTTTTGCGGAGGAAGAGATCGCTAAGACGTCTGCCAGCCGTACCCGTACGGAGGAAAATCTCAATCAGTATCTTTTTCTTGATTATCAGTATTATAAGGGACGCCTTCTGCCTGAGGTGGTTACAAACAAGCATATTTCGGTCGCTCTGACCTCGGTCGGAAAATTGAGGAAGGCGATACTCGAGCCGAAGGGCAAGATGCTTTGTGTAAATGATGTCCATCTGAGTGAAAAAAGATACGAGACACTCCGTTCAGTCATGCTTGAGGCTTTTGAGCAGAAGTTTCCTGTAAAATCCAGATTCGAGAAATAAGCGTATGCAGAAAGGAATAAAAATATCTCTGGTGGTTCCTGTCTATGGAGTCGAAAGATATATAGCTGAGTTTGCCAGGTCTGTTTTCAGCCAGTCGTATCAGAATGTGCAGTACGTTTTCGTCAATGACGGTACGAAGGATAATTCCATTCAAGTGCTCAATGACTTGATTGATGAGGAATTCGCTCATCTCAGGGAAAAGGTGCTGATAGTGGATAAGCCGAACGGCGGACTTCCGGCAGCGAGAAAGACCGGACTTGAGCATGTCACCGGCGACTACGTGTATCATGTCGATCCGGATGACTGGCTTTCGCCGGGCTCCTTCGAGGCCATTGCGGCAAAGGCGGAAGAGACAGACGCGGACATAATATTCTTCAATTATGTAAAGGAATATGAGAACCGATCTTCCGTCAAGAAGGAAAGACCTTATACGATTGCCGAGAAGGAAGAGTATGCGCGTAATATGTATAATCACAAGGCTTATGGAACCTTGTGCAACAAGTGTGTGAAGCGCAGCCTATATAGGGATAATGAGATCTTCCATCCTCAATTCTCATATGCAGAGGACTGTTTCCTTTCCGTACAGCTGGTCGGTCGCGCAAAGAGCCTTGCGTACCTCGATATGGACATCTATCATTACAGGAAGAATAACCCGCATTCCATCACGCATAACGGCCGCAGGAAGCGTAAGGAGGAATATGCCTTGAATTTCCTGAATCTGTATGAGTGTTATCGTGATGTGCCTGAGAGCGAGAACCCGGTGGCGGTGATTCTTGATGATGTCTTCATGCAGGCAGGATGGTATTCAATCGCCTATGGACTTGATTTGTTCAAGAGATTCGATTACCTTGCTTCCAAGGTCAGGAAGGCTAAGTTGGGCATGGGAACCGATGTTTGGCTTCCTCTGCAGCTTCTGGTCAAGCTATACGCCTGCTTCGTTTAGTTTCCGGCCTTGAATCTTGTGTCGTACAATGCTTTTGCCTTATCTGAGTAGGAGTACGAATAGTCATACCATAATTTGAGGAAGTGTCCTGTATTGACTCCGTTGCACTCCTGATATATGGCCCAAAGGTACCAGCAGTATGATGCGATTGCGGTATATGCGAGATAATGGCTGAGCTCTTCACTGTTGGGTTCATGTCCCAGATATGCCTTTATTGCTGCGAGAGCCTCATCGTAGCTCATGTCCGAGCATGCTATGAACGAACCCAGATCCTGCGCTGTATCTCCCTGTCCTGAATATTCCCAGTCAATCAGGGTCATTTCCATATCGTCGTTCTTTGAACTGATGAGGAAGTTGGCTGCAAGGGCGTCACAATGGTTGAGACATTCCGGCCATCCGTCTTTAAGGGTAAGTCTGTACAGGCCTTCGATTCTTTCGTAGAGCTGGTAGAAGTCTTCTGTGTCATCTTTCCCGAGCGCCTGTATCTTTTCAAGGAAATCCTTTGCCTGATCCCACAATCTGTAAGGAAACTCAGACTGTATGTTTGCCTCATGGAGTTTCGACAGAAGTGAAAGGGCTTTGCCAAGTTCTTCAGGATTGTGATAGTCCAGAATGCGGGCCTCTTCTATGAAGTAAGAAAGTTTCCACCCCTCTTCAGGGTGCATGAAAATGAAGGATGTGTCTATCCCCAGTTCCTTTGCGACCTGCATGCTGAAATACTCGCTCTTCCTGTTAATGAAGGCTTCGGTGCCGTCACCAGGATGTCTGTAAACGTATTTCAGACCGTTCTTCGTGCATGTGAATCTGAAGGATGAATTGGTCATGCCGTTCTTGAGAACGCAGATGTCGGTGATGTCCTTTTCTTCGCAGTCAAGTGTGCGGCATATGTTCTGCATGATCCTGCATCCGCTCTCGTTCACATAACTGCTGTCGAAGGCCCTGAGCTCAGCGAGAGAGTCGAACTCCTCTATCTCGTGCTCCTTATATTTCCTGACCTTCATATATGGAAGTTTGTCTATATATCTGATATAGACGTCCTCCCAGTATCCCATCCTTGTGGCTTCATCTTCGTATGCCTCCAGCATTATCTCCCTGAATTTTTCCGAGAACTCGTTGTTGAAGAATACGTGGCCCAGCATGTACCATGCGTTGCTGCCGCCTATCCTGACATCCCTGATGTTGTCGTCTTCGTCTGTCGTCATGCAGTATTCTCCTGTTTCGCCCTCAGCGTACAAGGCAGAGTAATAGCTGTTTACGGGATTCTCTATGAATACGTTCTCAGGGAAGTAGTTGTCTGATGAACATATGTACGTGTCGGCCAGACGGTCGATGACACGTATTATGGACGATGTGTTGTTGTAGATGCTGTAGTCTTCGTTCATGACTAGACGGACGTCAAACTTCTCTTCAAGATATCTGAACATCTCGCTTTTGTATCCGACTACAACAGTGATGTCATGAATGCCTGCTTCATGAAGCTGCCTTATCTGTCTTTCAATCAGGATTTCACCTTTTACCTCGAGAAGCCCTTTCGGCTTTTCGTATGATAAAGGGGCAAATCTGCTGGAAGTGCCAGCTGCCATTATGATTGCATTCATGTCTTTATGGATTTGGGGATTTTATTTTAAAAAAGGCCCGGTCATCCGGCCGGGCCTTTTCATGATATGTAGGAAGCTTATGCTCCGAAGTTGTCGTAAAGGATGTTCTCTGGTGGAACTCCGAGTGAGTCGAGGAGGTTTACAACCGCGCCGACCATCATAGGAGGACCGCACATGAGGTAAAGTGCATCCTCCGGTGCCTCATGCTGCTTGAGATAAGTCTCGAACATCACGTTGTGTACGAAACCTGCAACGTAAGGTACGCCGGCTGCATCTGCCTCAGGATCCGGTCTGTCAAGAGCAAGGTTGAACTTGAAGTTAGGGAATTCCTTCTCGATTGCGTGATAGTCGTCGAGGTAGAATGCCTCCTTGAGTGCACGTGCACCGTAGAAGAAGTTAACCTTTCTTGAAGTCTTCTCTGTCTTGAAGAGATGCATGATGTGGCTACGCATAGGAGCCATACCTGCACCACCGCCGACGAAGATAAGCTC
>JAEIGA010003766.1_pt1 | contig 23635 bp, 17 predicted proteins | sample 9270691 | NCBI WGS metagenome assembly JAEIGA01 (sample SAMN17057246, study PRJNA624740) | gut metagenome | biome: biome; isolation source: fecal sample | host: Bos grunniens | place: China: Xizang | collected 2019 | reverse complement strand
CTTTGAGATTTCTCCGGCAGAGGTTTTCGGTAAAACAATTCACTTTTCGTCTAATCCCACACATTAGATATTCGCCCAATTTTGGACTTTAAAAAGTATAAGGAAAGGAGGTCGATTGTCTTGGGAAGAACTAAGAAAGTACCGGCAGAACCAGTACAACTAGAGCCAATGTACCGAGCAATCGATCCAGAAGCTCGTGAGAAAGAAATGATTGCTCTTTCTTACAGTCTTGCAGAGCAACGATTAAGAGACGGAACTGCTTCCGCGCAGGAAGTTTGTCACTTTCTCAAACTCGGTTCTATGGAAAAGCAGTTAGAGATGGAAAAACTTAAGAGCGAGAATGCTTTACTCAAGAAAAAAGTAGAGGTTCTCGATGCAAGTAAGGATACCCAGAGCAAGTACATTGAAGCTATAGAAGCGATGAAGAGATATTCTGGACATAGAGGAGAATAAACTATGAAATGGCACGGACTTATAGGCTTCGAAACCATGACAGAGGTAAGCCCTGGTCCGGGAAAGGCCACGGTTTGGAAACCTCAAATAGTTGAACGACATTATTATGGAGACATCGGAAGACTAGTCAAGAGATACGATCATGGAGACAAAGTCAACGATGATATTTCCATAAACAATCAATTCTCGGTCATCTCTGATCCATTTGCTAATGAAAACTTCTTTAACATGCGATGGATTGAATGGCGAGGAATCAAATGGAAGGTCACAGGTGTTACAGTTGAACCACCAAGACTAACCATAGAAATAGGAGGTGAATGGCACGATGAAAACAACGCTAGACCTCCAGAATGAACTAAAAAAGTTGCTTGGATCCGACAATGTATATTTTCAGCCACCGACAAACTTTCGTATGCACTACCCTTGTTTTGTGGTTCAGCGTCGTAGTATAAAGCAACTAAATGCAGATAACAAAGCTTATCTGTATGACAAATGTTACACATTAACTTACATCAGTGCTGAAGAAGATCCGGACATGATCGACACCGTACTCAATTACTTTAAGATGGTACGTTATGATCGTCCGTTTGTCACAGACAACCTTCACCACGATGTATTTGAATTATATTGGTGAGGTGACGATGTGAGTGGTTACACGGTATTGAGGCATTCTCAGCATGAAGGCTACTACAGCCCAAATAATACTGCTAATAAAGCAACTCCTTATATTTTTGACACTGTAGTAAAGTCTTCTGATGGAAAACAGATTGGTATGAAATTTAAAGGGACTGGAGACAGAGAGTGGGTTATAATCTATGTTCCTTCAACAGATTTCACTCCTACGTACAATAATGTCATTAAGCTGATAAATGACAACAAAGATGTAAGCAATAGAAAAGTAGTCATCAGAGAAAATGAGAAGGCGAAAGCTGCTAGGATCGTTACCAATTTCTTTAATTCTCCCAGCATTGCTGGTAATGAGAAGATGACCACGTCTGTCAAGAAACCTCAGTATCTTAAGCATTCGGAGGATCTTGACATAATTGACGTGAGCGAAGATTGTCTTGAACATCACGGTGTTAAAGGCATGAAATGGGGAGTAATTAACGAAGACGAAAAGAAGGGTGGTCGTAAGTCAGCAGAACAATCGTCAAGTAATAGTACAAGATCTTCAAGTAATAGTACCAGTTCTTCAAGAAATAGCTCTGGAGGTCATTCTTATTATTCGCCAAACACTGGGAATTCGAGTCAGTATAATTTAAATGTTAAAAGGAATGTAAATCCTGGTAGAAATGCGTCTGGCTCTTCTAAAGAGAAAGGAACTGTTTGGGATTTTTCTCATAATCCGCTTTGCTATTCGACAGGCATAGAAATGCCAGTTAAAAATATTAGAACTAATGAAGGAGTTATTTTTGACATAAGCGGAACTGCTTTAAAGCGTGTGCTGGACAATAATGGCGATGTGGCAGCATTGGCAAGAAATTCTGTTATCAACAGACTCAAAGAATTTCAGGATAGAGGAATAGATATATATTTGACAGATAAACAAATCGATATGATTGTTTGGAGACTTGTATACGCAGTTCACAATAATTGGAAGAAATATCACTATAATGTTCAGCATTCTCTTTTTACCGAAGTCTATGATATGGACGAATACCTCGAGCATCATGGTATCCTCGGTATGAAATGGGGTGTAAGAAGGTATCAGAACGCTGACGGATCTCTTACAAAAGAGGGTAGAGAACACTATAAAATAGAAGGTGCTAGATTTAAAGAGCGGTATAAAGATAATTACGAACTAGCATTAAAAACGGCTAATGATGCCAGAAAAGTTGCAATAGAAAAAGCAAAAGAAGGAAAGAATGGAGCTGGCTACTTAAATAAAGCTTTTCATCAGCAGAATCTGGCAGATAGATATGCTAAAAAACTAGACAAAAAATCCCAAGGTTTAATGTCTTTCGAAAAGAACAAAGAAGCTGAAAAGCTTGGAAAAGAAATATACGAATACTATAAAGATAAACCGATGGGAAAATTTGTCGCACAGTCAGTAGGTTTAAGTGCAGTCGCTACAGCAGCTAGTTTTGGCTTATCCGCAGCATTAGGTTTACCTTTGTTCTTCCTTTATAGTGTTGAAGCAAACAGATATGAACTTAAGGATGATGACGATAAAAAATAACTCCTCTTATAAGCTATAGCTAGAGAGGGTTAAATTAATAAAGCTCAGCATAAGATGTCCTAGTAAACTTCTTATGATGGCTAAAGTAACAATTAACAATTTCAAAGGAGAAATATTATGAGCGCTTTACAGTGGGATCAGATCGGCGAGCGTCTTTTTGAGACAGGTATCGATCATGGTGTACTTTATCTTCAGTCTGGCGGAGCTTATCCTCTTGGAGTAGCTTGGAATGGCCTTACCGGCATTACCGAGACTCCTGAAGGAGCAGAGCCTAATGACAAGTATGCAGATAACATTAAGTATCTGAGCATCTACTCAGCAGAAACCTTCAAGGGAACCATCAAGGCATTCATGTATCCCGATGAGTGGTCACTTTGCAATGGTGAAGCAAAGATTGGTGGACTTACTGTAGGACAGCAGTCCAGACAGAGCTTTGGTTTGGTTTACAGAACTGTTCTTGGTAATGACACTGATGGTAATGATCATGGCTACAAGCTGCATCTCGTATATGGATGTATGGCATCTGTATCTGAGAGAGATTATCAGACTATCAATGATAGCCCTGATGCAATCGAGTTCAGCTGGGAGTTCACTACTACTCCTGTTACTCTTACTACCAAGGTTGATGGCAAGACTCTTAAGCCTACTTCACTTATCACCATCGATAGCACCCAGTATACTACTGGACAGGCTAAGACCAATCTCGAGGATCTTGAGGCAGCTCTGTTCGGAACTGATGCTGATCCTGATGATCCTCAGTCTGTTGCTACAGATCCTTATCTTCCTCTTCCTGACGCAGTTATCGCTATGATGTCAAGAACCTGATAAGAATCAAAATGAATTATATGGGGCTGGCTTAACCGCTGGCCCCTTTGCTTAGAAAGGAGCAAACATGTATATTAAAACCATAGAGTACAAAGATTATCTCGGAAACATGAGAAAGGAAGACTTCTATTTCAATCTCTCTGAGTCAGAGGTTATGGAAATGGAGCTTTCTAAAGAAGGTGGATTCAGTCAGTGGATCACCAGAATCGCAAATGCTCAGAACACTCCTGAGCTGATCAAGCTCTTTAAGAGTCTGATTCTTATGTCTTACGGTGAGAGATCACTTGACGGTAAGTCATTCTTCAAGAAGGATCCTGAAACTGGAAGACCTTTGAGTGAAGCTTTCGAGCAGACGGCTGCATATCCGGTTCTCTTTATGGAACTTGCAACCAATACAGAAGCAGCAACCGAGTTTATTAACAAGGTTATACCTGAAAATGCAGCTGAAGCAATCGAAAAGGCTAAAGCTGATGGCAGCTTGGAAGAGGCCAAGTCTAAGATCTATCCTCTCTCCAAGTAAAGATATTTTAGAATCCCTGTACTTTGCGAGAGTGCGGGAGTTGTATGCCATTCTTCGTCTCCTTTCCTTGGCGTGTGGACAGCTTCCGCATTTTCACAAAGTATGGGGATTCTTTTTATAAGGAGATCTTAATATGAGTAATTACTATGTAGTAACAAGGTCTCCAGATTATTTGGAGCATCACGGAATATTAGGTATGAAATGGGGCATTAGGAGATACCAGAATAAAGATGGATCTCTTACGCCGGAAGGTAGGGCTAGATATGGAGATGTTCTTACTAAGAAACAGATGCAGGGCTATATTAAGGACTATAATCTTAGGACTGGATCAAATAAAACGATTAATAAAAACACTGTGTTCAAGACCTCTGATGGTCTTTACGATTACAAAGGTCGTAAAATAAACACGGATGTATCGGTCGACGATCCTATGAATAAAGTCGAGAAAAAGACCGAAACAAAGCCTAAGAAACTCTCAGAAATGACTGATGAAGAACTTAGAGCGGCTAATCAGAGAATGAAAGATGAAGAAGATTATAAGAGACATCTTGCTAATATGATGCCTCCCGCTAAAGTTTCTACGATGAAAACATTTATGGGGAATTTGAAAAACAATTTAGTTAAGAGCATTCCGGATTCAATTGGTAATGGTATAAGTGGTGCTATTTCAGATGCTATTAAGAATTCTTTAAAAGAAGATAAACCTAAAGAAGAGAAGCGAACAAATATTTATGCCAATACTACAAATATGACAGACGAGCAAAGAGCTGATTTAGCAAAAGCTCTCGAAAATGAATCGAAGATTATGAACTATAGAAAGACAATCAATGACAAGTATACAGAACTTGGCGAAGAATTACTTGCTGCTTATAATCTTCCGACAAGAGAACAAGCCGACATAAATGGGAATTGGCTCGATAAAGACAAAGATAAGTAGTTTCGAGAAAGGAAAAATTCAAAATGAGTTTAAAAGATAGACTTCAGCATGGATGGAATGCCTTTCTCGGAAGAGATGGCCCCTACTATGATTATCGAAATTATGGCGAAGCATACTACACCAAACCCGATAGAGTAAGATTCTCTAGAGGAAATGAAAGATCAATGATTAATGCGGTCTATAACAGAATTGCTATAGATGCAGCAACAATAGACATAAGACATGTCAGAACTGATAAAGACGGGCGTTATACAGAAGAGATAAAAGATGGCCTTAATGAGTGCCTTTCTCTATCTGCTAACAAAGACCAGAATGGTCGTCAGTTCATTCAGGATGTAGTTATGTCCCTTCTTGATGAAGGATGTATAGCCATAGTTCCAGTGGACACCACTGCTAACATAATAGAAATGTCTTTCGATGTTAATTCGATGAGAGTTGGCAAAATTGTACAGTGGTATCCTGATTATGTTCGCATTAAAGTGTACAATGACCGAAATGGCCATGAGCAGGAGATAACACTACCCAAAGAGTCTGTATGCATAGTAGAGAATCCGTTCTATTCAGTAATGAATGAACCAAGTTCAACTGCATCAAGACTTATAAGAAAGCTTAACCTGCTTGACACTATAGACGAGCATAATTCAACAGGAAAGCTGGACATGATCATTCAGCTTCCCTACATTATTAAGACACCTGCCAGAAGACAGCAGGCGGAGAATCGACGCAAAGATATAGAGCTTCAATTGTCATCATCAAAGTATGGCATTGCTTACACTGACGGCACGGAGAAGATTACCCAGCTAAATAGATCAATAGATAATAACATGATCGAACAGGTTGAGTATTTCACAAACATGCTGTACAGTCAATTGGGCATAACCCAGGCAATAATGGATGGAACTGCTGATGAAAAAGTCATGCAGAACTATTACACAAGAACAATTGAGCCTATTATCTCAGCTATAACTGATGAAATGAAGCGCAAATTTCTTACAAAGACTGCCCGTACTCAGGGCCAGTCCATCATGTTCTTTAGAGACCCGTTCAAACTTATGCCTATTGCTGATTTCGCAGAGTTGGCAGATAAGCTTACTAGGAACTGTATCGCAACTTCTAATGAAATTAGACAGGCTATAGGAATGAAACCGGTTAATGATCCTCAGGCTGATCAGCTGATTAACAACAATCTTTCTCAACCGAAAGAAGCTTTGGAAGCAGCAGAAACAGCCAAGATCGATAAGAACATGAATAGTAAGAAGACGGAGGAAACTTAAAATGGGTAAAACCAGAGACTTTGGAGGTTGGGCTACCCGCTATAACATCAAGTGCGCTGACGGCGTAACAATAATGCCTCACACATTTGATGACATGGACGGAGAAACAGTGCCCCTTGTGTGGGATCACAATCATAAATCCCCTCTCAATGTTCTTGGTCATGCTCTTCTCCACAAAAGAGACGATGGCGTCTATGCAGATTTATATTTCAATGAGGAAACAACTCAGGGAGCCAATGCTAAAGCACTGGTTAAGAATGGCGATGTAAAAGCACTTTCTATATTTGCTAATGCTCTTAAGAAAGATAGCTTGAAGAACGTAAGCCATGGTATAATTCGTGAGGTTTCTCTTGTTCTTGCTGGAGCAAATCCCGGAGCATTCATTGATACTGCAATGGCTCATAGTGCATATGATGAAGATCCTGATGAAGCTGTCATTTATATGACAATGGAACCGGATAAAGATGATCCTAAGATCATTCATAGCTATGGAATAGAAGAGGCTGTCGAGCATTCGGACGACAAAGAACCTGAAGAGCCTAAAGAAGAGCAGAAGGAGACTGAAGACATGAACGGTAATGAAACAGAAGTCCTCGAGCATTCAGCTGAAGAGGAAACCGTAGAAGATGTTGTCAATTCCATGAATGATAAGCAGAAGAAAGTTCTTGCTTTTCTTGTTGGAAAGGCAGCAGAAGCCGCTAATAAATCTGAAAATTCAGATGATAAAGGAGAAGATATGAAGCACAATGTTTTTGATAATGACAGCAAGGGTGCTTACATTGCACACCGCATGACCAAGGATGATCAGCTTGAAATCATCAAGGATATGAAGAAGTATGGATCTCTTAGAGATTCTTTCCTTGCGCACAAGGAAGAGATGGGAATTGAAGATGTTATCGCTCACGCTGACGATGATCATGGAATCGAGTATTCTGAGGATGTTCAGGATTATATGGTAAATGATCCTTCATTCCTGTTCCCTGAGGCTAGAGCTCTTAACAATCCTCCCGCATGGATCAAGAGAGATACTAACTGGGTTTCTGGAGTTCTTTCCGGAACCAAGCATGTTCCTTTCAGCCGTATCAAGTCCGTATTTGCTGATATTACTGAAGATGAAGCAAGGGCTAAGGGATACATTAAGGGTAACAGAAAGACTGAGGAAGTCTTCACCCTGCTTAAGAGAACAACCACTCCTCAGACCATTTATAAGAAGCAGAAGATGGATCGTGATGATGTTATCGACATCACCGATTTCGACGTAGTTGCTTGGATCCGTGGCGAGATGAGACTTATGCTCGACGAGGAAATCGCTAGGGCTATTCTTATCGGCGACGGAAGAAGTGGAGTATCTGACGACAAGATCAGTGAAGATCATATCAGACCTATCTGGACCGATGATGATCTCTTCACCATCAAGCAGCTTGTTACCTATGCTGCATCCGCTACTGACGATGATAAGGCTAAGGCATACATTCGCGCAGCTGTTAAGGCTCGTAAGAACTACAAGGGATCAGGAAATCCTGTATTCTATACCACTGAGGATGTTCTTACCGATATGCTTCTTCTTGAGGATAATATGGGTCACAGACTCTACAAGTCCGAGGCAGAGCTTGCTACCGCTATGCGTGTACGTAGCATCGTAACCGTTCAGGTTATGGAAGGTGCTAAGAGAACTGTAGATAGCGTTGAGAGAGACCTTATCGGTATCATCGTTAACCTTTCTGACTACACTGTAGGTGCGGATAAGGGTGGAGCTATCTCCATGTTCGAAGATTTCGATATCGATTACAACCAGCAGAAGTATCTGATCGAGACCAGATGCTCCGGTGCTCTCACTGTTCCTTACAGTGCAATCGTTATCGAGTCTGCTCAGGCATCATGATTTGAGTAATTTTAGCCGGGTGGGGTGTCACAGCTCCACCTGGTTTTATTGGTAAAGGAGACACCAATGATTACTATATACATCAATGAGCATGCTGAGAGAGATTATTGGGATCCACAAAAAGAAGAATTTGTTCTGATTCCTTATCAGAAAGCTTATACTCTCGAACTTGAGCATTCTTTAATCTCAATTTCCAAATGGGAAAGTAAATGGCATGTTCCTTTTATTAGTAAAGAAAACAAAACTGAAGAACAGACATTGGATTACATCAAATGCATGACAATAAACAAGAATGTTCCAGATTCGGTGTATGACTATCTCACGGCGGAAGATGTAAAGAAGATCTCTGATTACATTAATAATCCTATGACTGCTACAACTGTCGCCGAAATTCCTGGTCAAAAGAAAAGCAATCAGCAGGTGACTTCAGAAGTGATTTATTCTTGGATGACTGGTCTTCAGATTCCTTTTGAATGCGAGAAATGGCATTTAAATCGTCTGCTCAAACTAATAGAGGTGTGCAATGCCAATAATACTCCTCCTAAAAAGATGGGCAGAAATGAAATAATGAGCCGTAACATGGCTTTGAACAAAGCACGAAGAGCTAAGTATAACTCGAAAGGCTAGGAAATTCAAAATGAGTTCAGCTATTACATGCGCAATCAAAGGTAACTTTAAGAAAACTAATTCTTTCCTTGAAAGGTGTTTAAACTTTATTAAACTTGGAAGGCTGGACTATTATGGCAAACTCGGTGTTGAGAAATTAAAAGCCAATACGCCAGTTGATACTGGTCTTTTAAGATCTTCATGGTATTATAAGATAAGAAGAAACAAAGGTGAAGCCACTATAACATATTGCAATGATGATATTGAGAATGGTATGAATGTTGCTCTTATCATACAATATGGTCACGGAACAAAAAGTGGCATATGGGTTCCAGGAAGAGATTACATAACGCCGGCTATTGCGGAAGTTCTTATAGAAGTAGCTAACGATATGAGAGAGGAGATACAGTCGTTATGAGTGATGTCATCGATACTAATATAGTTGACCTAAAATTTGATGGTAATGATTTTATTAATGGCGTCAATCATAGTATTATGGCTGTTGACGCTTTAAAAGAGTCTCTTGTTTTTGATTCAAAGTCTTTTGACTCGCTTTCAAAAGCTGCTAATAACATAGATTTGTCGACTATTTCAGCTGGTGTTGAAGCTCTTTCTCAGAGATTCTCAACATTCGGAATAGTCGGAATGACCGCTGTTCAGAGAATTACAAATGCTGTAATTGATCTTGGCGGAAAATTTGCAGGATTGCTTGCTAAACCTTGGAAACAGATACTTACAGGTGGTTGGAGTAGAGCATCCAATATTGGACAGGCCACATTCCAGCTTGAAGGTCTGTTTGGAAAGAGCGAAGAAGGTGTTGCTAAGCTTAACATGACCATGAAAGCCACCGGAGAGCAGGTTGCTCAGTTGGCTAAGGAAGCTCAGGGATACAGCGAAGACATGATTGTGGCTATGAACGCTGCAGATTATGCTGTTGCTGACACCGCTTATGGTCTGGATTCGGCAGCTAAGGCGGCATCAGTTCTTGCAACTTCAGGAGTTGATGTTCTCAAATTCTCAGAAGATCTTAAAGATGCAAATGGTCAGATGAGAACCCAGATGCAGGTAGCCTTGAGATCAATCTCAGGTGTTGCTGCAATGGCTAATGCTTCTTATGATGACATCGCTCATGTATTCGAGAGAGTATCAGGTAATGGTAGAATAATGGCAATAGACCTTCAGAGCTTATCAGCTAGAGGTCTTAATGCTGCAGCTACTTTAAGAGATTACTTGAACGAGATAGGAAGAACCGCAAATGCTACAGAGGCAGACATTCGTGAAATGGTTTCTAAAGGTGAAATCGATTTCATGACCTTTGCTTTAGCGATGGATAATGCTTATGGCGATCACGCTAAGGATGCTAATAACACTTTTAGTGGTGCATTTAGCAATATGAAGTTTGCTCTGTCAAAGATAGGTGCAGATTTTATTACTCCTATTAGGTCTAAAATGGTTCCTCTGTTCAATGACGTGAGGATTGCGATAAACAATGTTAGAAAAGCTTTAAACTATAAGATTAAAATTCCTGGTCTTGAAGAAGAGATAAGTCTTGTTGAGGCATTTAGTAATCTTATTGGCAATCTTACAGCTAAAGCTCATGATTTTTTTGTAGTTTGGAATGGTGGACAGAATGCTCTTGAGCAGGGAATGTCTGGTTTTACTCAGTTTACTGGCGTCGCTTTTAGCGATGTGAAAGGTATTTACGATGCCGTAGCAGATGGTGCTATGAAAGACACAGATGCTATTGGTAAGCTTATAGAAATGGCTACAAAAAGCGGCCATGATATGAGAGATGTGTTTAAGACTCTGTCAGAAACTCTTGGAAAGACTGAAGATGAGATTTATGCTATGTGCTATAATGGCCAAATCTCATTTGAAGAGTTTTCTAATGCTGTATCAGCAACATTTGGGAATCTTGTTCAGGAAACCAGAATTGGCCAGTTAGCTCAGTTATTTAATAATCTTGTACAGGTAGCTATAAACCTTGCTAAGGTTGTTACAACAACTGTTGGACCTATAATCTGGGCATTCTTTAAGATGTTTGCTGGAACTGGAGTCCATAATATTATAGACGCTACCGGTGCTTTTGCAGAGTTTACAAAACAGTTGCATTTCTCTAGGGATACACAGTATCAGATATTTTTAATAGCCACAAAGGTGTTTAATACACTTAAAGGTGGAATAAAGATTGTAACTAAACTTGCTTCATCAATATTCAAAGTTGCTATGCAGTTGGCTCCATTAATTGATGATGTTCTTTCATTCATTGATGTTATAGCTTCAATTGTAGAGTATATAGTAAATATTGTTGTTGAATCTAATCTTTTAACAAGCGTTGTTACTATTCTCGGTAAGGCATTTCAGGTAGCTGGAATAGTAATAATCAATGTTTTAAGAATTATATTTTCTCTGGTTGGTCCTGCTATAAAAGGTATCGGAGAAGTATTTGCATTTCTTGCTAGAAGTATAGGAAACATTGATCTTAGATTCTTAGAAGCAGTTATAGATCGTCTTGGAGAACTTGTTGGAGTTGTTGCTAATAGCGGAACTTTGTCGGTGATTCAGTCTGCTATAAGTACATTTTTCGGAGCAGTAGTAAGGCTATTTAGTGGTGTTACTTTATCATTTCAGTGGCTTAATGATGTTCTGGAAAATGTGTCACAAATTATAGCAAACATACTTGATAGAATAATAACTACAGTTCAAAATTTTAAGAATATTGTTATACTCGCATTTACAACATTATATAATAAATTGAAAGACATGAGTCTCCAAGAAATAGTTGCGACAATAGGGCAATTAGTAGGCGTTGGAGTTCTTATACGAGTTAGTCAGATTGTTCGAGGTTTAGGAAGAAGTTTTAGCGGATTAGGAAATGTACTTAATTCTAATGCTCTTTTAAACTTCACGAATGCTGTTAAAACTATAGCCAGAGCTGTTCTTGAATTTTCTGTAGCTATGGTTTTAATATCATCCATACCTGTTGCTAATGTTGAGAGCACAGTTTATCTTTTCAGACAGTTAGCTTACGTTGTTCTTAAATTTGTTGAAGCTTATCTTGCATATTCTATTGCCATAACAGTTATTAATAATAGAGTTGCTGCAGATCCGCTTGTTAGATTTATGAATAAACTTCATACTTCTATCAATACATTTTTAATGTATGCCGGAAGAGCTACAATATTAGTATCGTTAGGTATAGTCTTAGTATCATTAGCAGCTTCTTTGGGCTTTTTCATTAATGCAATAAAAGAATTAAACAATCTAGATTATACTGTATTCGATAATGGTATTTATAGATTAACTATAATAATTAGTTTACTTACGGTATTTATGGGTACTCTTGCTTTGGCTACGAGACCAATAATAGGTGGAAGTAATATTGATAGTGTAACTATTGCTAAAAGTGGATTAATGGGAGCCGCAGTAGTTCTTCTCGCTCTAATCATTGTTCTTGGACAATTTAAAGATCTTATCATATCATACAATGATATGGGCATAGATGAGAATGAATGGTATATGGGTCTTGGCAGAATAATTTCAGTAATGTCAATTCTTGCCATAGCTATTAGTGTAATGGGATTGACAGTTAAGAGAGCTGGATTTGGTTTGATGGGTTCCGTTGTGGTTATGATGGGATTCTTAATAATACTTGACCAGTTTGTAACAATTATTAGAGATTATTCGAATCTGATTACAGAATTCAAAGATGCTGATAAAGACTTGAATGAAGCATTAGGAGCGATTTATAGTGTAATTTTAGCTTTAACTATAGGAATTTCTGCGATTGGATTTATGCTTGGCGCATCTGGAGGAAGTTCATTAACCGCAGCAATAGGCCAAGGAATAAAATTTCAAAATAATTCTGCAAAATTCTTTGGAGTAGTTTTAACTATACTTTCGTTGGCTGTTCTGCTCCAGTCTGTCGCTATAGTTTTTGGAGTAATGAAATTTACAGGAATAGAAGCAAGCTTAAAAGCTATGGACAAGCTCATAATTATGATCGTGGTAGTTATGGGTACTCTTGTCGGTGCATTGGCTCTTATACGTAATGTCAAAGCTGGAAGTATAGCTGCACTTAGTACAATAATGATTACATTAGCAACATTATTACCAGTATTAACATTATTCGAACCAAATAGACTTTTAGCCGCTGCTGACGCAATGGGCGGAGTTATGCTTGCACTTGTTGCTATGTTCTTCGTAATATCTAATTCTGAAATTACAATAAGAAAATCTGTTGGTACTGTTATTACAATGTTCTTTGCTCTTAGTATAATATCAACTACACTTAAATTACTTTCTGAATTAGATCCAATTAGTGTTTATGCATCTGGAATTGCTATAGCTGCAGTCATATCCGCATTTGCTATATCATTCATGACAATAAGCGCAGCTAGATTTAATTTTAGAGCAATTTTGCAAATGATTGGAACATTAATAGCTATTATTCCTATTATAATGCTCCTTACAGAAATTACAGATTTTGATCCTTTAAAACTTATAACTATAGTTGGCTCAATTTCTATGGTTATAATGGCTTTATCAGGATCAATTAAACTTATTTCAACATCTAATGTGGTCAATGCTTCTAGCACAATAGTAATATTTGCAATTGTTGTTGGAGCACTTGTGGTTCTTATGGCAGCTCTTACTGAACTGTCGAAAATGGCGATAAGTGATTATAGCAATCTTATGAAATTAAGTATTTCGATGCTTGCTTTAATCCCTATACTTGCTGCAATGTCAGCTATAGCTGTATTAATGTCTAGATTTAAAGTTACATTAATTGGTGCAGCATCATTTTCGATAATAACAGGTCTTTTAATAACTTTAATTGGTGTATTTGCAGCCATAGCCGCATTTGGAAATGTCGAAGGAACTATAGCATTAATTGATAGTATAGGCGAAGGTCTTTTAAAGTTAACTGGATTCCTTACTGTTTTATCAGCGTTTGCAGTGATACTTGGCGCTATTAGCTCGAGAGCTGTTGGTGCAGGTATCCTTGCTGCCGGTTCATTTTGGCTAACTAGAATGCTTACAATTATAGCAAGATTTGTAGGAATGATTGCTATTATTGCAACTCTTGGCGATGCTAATAGTACAGCTTATCTACTTGGCGGTCTTGGTACTACTCTTGACGCTATGATACCGTTCTTACTTAAGATGGGTGCTATTAGTGCTCTTCTTGGAGTATTATCACCTCTTATGATCTCAGGATCTATAGGATTTGCGGCTGTTTTAACAGCAGTTGCTGGATTTGTAGGTATGATAGCAGTAGCATCACAGATAGGAAATCCTGAAAATACAGTTACAGTTCTTAATGGATTAATCACAGCTATGGATGCATTTAATGACTTTATGGGTCATTTTATGCTTGTCCTTACGGTTTTAGGTATAGTTGCTCCTCTAGCAATAGTTGGTTCAGCTGTGCTTAATATGATATTTAATGTTCTTGTAAGTTTTACTGCTTCAATAGCAACTATAGGCACGACTGGTAATGTCGGAAATACTTTATCGGTAATGACTACTCTTGTCGATTCTATGAGAGAACTGGTAAATGTATTCAGTATAGTCATGGTTCTTGGTGCTCTTGGAGTTGCAGTTCTTACCGGAATGATATTAATAACTACAAGTGTTGGAATGCTATTGACATTGTCACTTCTTATAGGTCAAATTGGTTCTATAAAAGATGCTATAATTAATGGTGTTTCCACTATATTATACACTGCTGAGTCAATGCTTGCAGCTACAGAAGCTATGGGTGACATAAATGTTGGTGCTATAGCTAACTTTATATTCGCTCTTAGTGTTGTGGCGCTATCTCCTATGCAAGGATTACTTAAGTTTGCTCAGTTGGGAACTATAATGGCTCTAATGGGCGTAAGCAGTATTTATATTTCAAGAGGTTCTGAAGTATCGGTTAAGATGCTTACCGATCTTAGTAAAGCGGCTAGACTTATCAAAGATATAGTAAAGACTGATACTAAGAATCTTGTAAGCATGAGCCGTGATATTTTACTGTCTGCTGCAAATATTAGTGCCGTATATGCAAGCATAGGCGGATGGATTGGCTATAGTTTGGCTGATGGAGCTTTGAGTGACGGTAGCCTTGGAGCTGTAATAGCTGCAGGCGCTGCTTTAGCTCTTGCTATGGAAATGGCTGTAAGAAATACAGCTCAGATTCATTCAGAAAGCCCTCTATATAATATGATAGGTAGTTGGTTCCCTATAAGTATGGGCAATGGAGCTCTCGATAATGTAGGCTCATTGCTTGACTCAGGAACTAATATGATGTCCCAGTTTGGCTCTAGTATGCTTAACCAGGCTGGAGCTTGGGGTACTGCTGCTGGCGGAAGTTATATGGAAGCCCTTTCTCAGACAATGTGGGAAGGACTTCAGTATGCTGGGCAAGGATGGAAAGATCTCATTAATTATGCTGCTCAAAGTGGATATGGATGGCTTGGTGGAGGAATTTTAGGCGATGGTGGAGAAATAAAAGCTTTATCATCTGGCGGAACTAATATCACCAATACCGTAACTACGGATGTAAAGTTCAGAGGAAATTTCCAGAATTATGAAGAATACCTTGAATGGGAAAAGAATCATCCTAATGGTGATGAGTCCTATATCGAATTGGGCTTAAACGATATGCCCTTTTTTGAGAATCTTGAGAAATTGCTTGAAGGATTAAAAGAGTCATTCAATCTTGGTGCCATAACTGATGGTCTTGACAACGTTACAAGTTCAATGAACGGCATTGGAGAATCTGCTGGCGTTGCTTCTTCACAGACTGATGAACTTATGAAGAAGATTGAAGATCTGATGGATGAGTACGAGCATCTGTGGGAAAATGCCAAGAAGAATGCTAATAAAGATTTGTTTAAGGGTGTAGATGATCAGGGTGATGAATTCTTAGATTCTGTTAATGACATCATGAAGCAGTATGAAAACATTTATAAGTCTGCTGTTGAAAGAACTAACGGTCAGAATCTCTTTGCTGAAGTAAATGAAGAGAATGAATCATTTGCTCCTGAAACTTTACTTAATAATCTTGAAGACCAGGTTAACCAGGTCAATGAGTTAAATACTATAATTGCTTCTTTGAGTGGTAGAATTACCGACAATAATCTTAGAGCAGCAATTTCTAACATGGATGTTGATGATCTTCCTCAGTTGAGAGCCATGTATCGAATGACTTCGACTCAGCTTGGCGATTACGAGAAGATGTATCAGCAGAAAGTTATGGCTAACCAGAATAAAATTCAAAATGAATTAACTGGAAGCCTTTCTCAGCTTACTGGTGAGTATACCAATGTAGCAAGTTATATAGCTACAGATGCTTCAACTGACCAGTTAATAAATAATCTTCAGGCTCAGATAGACCAGCTTAACGAATACAATAATACTGTAGCTTCTCTTATGCTTCGTATTACAGATTTGGATCTTAGAGAAGCAATTGCTCAGATGGGTGTAGAAGCACTTCCTGAATTAAAGCGTCTTAATGCTATGAATGATGAGATGCTTAATCAGTATCAAATAAAGTATCGTGAAAAGATAGCTGCAGAAGCAGTTAATCTTAAGAATGAATTATCCGCTCAGCTTAGTGCTGCTATGGGCCAGCCTCTTGATATTGACCAGTTCTATGTGGCATATAAGAATGGCATGGTAGAGTTGGTTAGCACTATTAAAGATGATGGATCAACATTAGAAGCTGGTAGAGCAGCTGGAAGTACTATGGCTGCTGGTGCTGAAACTGGAATGAAAGAGAACTTCAATGAGGAAACTGCTAAACAGACAGGTAGAGATTATACCATAGCTCTTGCTGCTGGTATGAGGGATCCTGATGTTATAGATCAGCTTGAAACAACCGTTGAAGGTATTATTTCTATGATTATTGAGCCTCTTCAGGATGCTCATGAACAGTTCAAACAGTGCGGATTGCATGATGTTGCTCAGGCTTTCTTCGAAGGTATAGATGCCGCTAGACTTAGCTTTGAGTATACAGAAGCAATCGAGGCAATTGGTTGGAAGTTTATTAACACATTAAATAACATGGAAACTCAGTTCTACAGTCTTGGTATTAACATTATTCGAGGAATGACTCGAGGAATGAATGAGAGTTCTGGATTAGTATCCGCTGCGGCATCCAAAATAGCTGCAGAAACTCTTAATATAGCAAGAAGTAAACTGGGTATAAAATCCCCTTCAAGGGAATTCATGGAAATAGGCCGTTATGTAGATGAAGGTTTTGCAATCGGTCTCAGAGAGTATTCGAATCTTGCCGAAGATGCTTCCAGTGACATGGCTACCGGTACTTTATCACCTGTTCAGGAAGCAATTCAGCAACTGTCTGGCATGCTTGATGGCAGCATAGACATTAATCCTGTGATTACTCCTACTCTGGATCTGTCACAGATTAATGCTAGATCTGCTGCGCTGGCTAACATGTTTAACGGAAGGCAGATTGCAGTTCAGGCTCGTGCAGATGAACAGCAGGCAGAAATGATGACTCAGCTTGGTAACATCTTAGCTGAACAGAATTCTGAGCCTAGATCTGTAACATTCAACCAGACTAACAATAGTCCTAAAGCGCTTAGCAGGACTGAGATTTATCGTCAGACCAGAAATGGTTTCTCTCAGCTTGTTAGTGCTATTACTTAATTTGTACCTCTTTTCTGTTGCCTCTGCAGGTGTCACAGCTTGCAGAGGTATTTTTTATTAGCTCCCATCTTCGATGGTTAACTAATTTTTAGTAAAGGAGAAAAATTCAAAATGATTAAAAAAGTTAAGGTTTATCAGAAGCCTGACAAGTCGGACGCCTTTACTATGGTGCTTACAAGTCCGACAAATGTTACTGATAAGACTGGTTTTGCTATAGACAAGATAGATGGTCTTGGTCCTGTAAAGGCAGATGTTAATACTACAGAGATGGTAGTAGATGGCGATCTGTTTAATTCGGCAAGAGTTGGTAAACGTAATATAGTAATGTCGTTGATATTTTACTCAGAGACTGGAACTGGAATAGAAGAAGTAAGGCAGAGATCATATAAACTATTCCCAATTAAGAAACAAGTATACATCGAGGTAGAAACAGACAATCGTACTCTATACACCAATGGTTATGTTGAGGAAAATGAACCCGATGTTTTCAGTGACATGTGTAAAACCCAGGTTAGTATAATCTGCCCCGATCCTAAGTTGTATGACTCTGAAGGAGCTCAGGTGACTATGCTTGTAGCTGGTGAAGACTCTGAATTAGAGTACGAAGGTGAAGTTGAAATCGGTGGATATTTGACTTTGAACATTGGTTCATCAGTAACAGCTCCAGTTCATGATGGTGTTCCTGCTTTTACTGTAAGTTGTGTTAACCCGGATGGTGATGCACAGCAGATCCAGATTTTTACACCAAATGATGGTTTTGTTCAAGGAGATGTTATAACCATATGCAGCATTACTGGTAATAAGTCTTGCGTTTGGACAGATACAGCAGATGCTGACCATAATGCTCTAAATCTTATCAACCAGAATCCGGATTGGATTAAGGTCAAACCTGGCGTTAATACTATAATGATTACTGATCCGAATTCAGCTCTCGAAGATGCTTACTTTGAAAACCAAATATGCTATGAAGGAGTTTAAACATGATCGAAATTTCTGTTCTGAACTCCGACTTGGAGTGTATCGGCATTCTTGACTATTACAGTTCATTCATTTGGACAGACCGATACAATGACGCCGGAGAGTTCGAGCTCTGTTTACCGGTTACAGCCAAGTATGCTCAGAGCATAAAAGAAGACATGTTCTTAAGTATTGCGACATCAAGCAAAACTATGATTGTTGAATCAATAAAGATAGAAACTGACAGTGAAGATGGCAATACTTATAACATAACTGGAAGGTCTCTTGAGTCAATGCTCGATAGAAGAATCGTATGGAAGCAAACTCAGGTATCTGGTTCAGTACAAAATGCGATCCATTCATTGCTAAATGATGCGATCATCAATCCGGCTGACGCACGCAGACAGATACCTAACTTCCGATTCATTGAAAGTGTTGACCCAAGAGTCACTTCTGTCAACTATACACAGATCGCTCAGTACAAAGGAGATAGTCTGTTCGATGTGGTGAAGAAAGTATGTCAAGCTTTTCATCTCGGATTTCAAATAATTCAAAATGATGGCTATTTCGACTTTAGTCTCTTTGCTGGAGTAGATAGAAGTTATAGTCAGACATACAATTCATATGTAGTATTTAGCCCCAATCATGACAATCTGCTTAATAGCAACTTCCTTAAATCAGTTAAGAATTATAAGAATGTTCTAAGAATAGCTGGACAGGGTGAAGGAGCTACTCAGACATTCATAACTCACTATCTTGAGTTTGATGATGACAATGCTTCAGAGAAAATTGGCCTTGACAGAAGAGAAATCTATATCGATTGTCATGATGTAAGCTCTGTGACTAGTGGAAATACCGTCATGGATGCTCAGCAGTATACTAATACTCTCGTCCAGAAAGGTGTAGAGAAACTGGTCGAGCTTGTTCCTGAAACTGCTTTCGAAGGTGAAATCGATACAACAATTATGTTCAAGTATCATGAAGACTTTGAAGTTGGTGATATTTGTGAGATTCGTAATGAGTATGGAATGAGCGATGAAGTAAGAGTTACTGAAGTAGTTCAGACATGGGAAGCAGATGGATACACTTGCATTCCTACACTCGAATCCATGTCTAATGAAGAAGGTGATACTTCTAGTGGAAGCTCTGAACAGACAACTATCACTGAAACTGTTGAGACCACATCTTCAGAACTCGCAACCGCTGGATTAGCAGTAAAGTGGAAGGATATTTATGGTTCATCAGAAGATGCGACCATAACTTATCTGAGCCACTCTGATATAAAGATGACAACTCAGTTGATGAGTATTAAGGCTTATGAGTCAACTCACCAGTGGCGAATTACAATACTCAAAGACAATACTACGGTTTATGACAGGCTTACTGGAACTACAGTTGTTTATAACCGTATGAGAACTATTAACTGGAATTATGCTGACCTTGTTAATTATGAGGTAAGTTACACAACTTAAAGGAGACCTTCATGAGTAACATAGAAAGAAAATATTCCTATTTGGATGAAGGGGTTTTCCCTGAAGAAGGGGAGTATGGGGTTACTTATCTGACCCTGTACTCCTCAGGCGCCGGAAATGTTTATGACGGATGGATATGGGATCCAGACAGAGTTCATTATTCGGAAACTGAGAGAACTTTTGGCTATAGGAATCCAGATTACCCAGATTATTGCTGGGATGATGAAGTAGTGGTTGATTTGTCTAACGCTCAGTCTAGACAGGAAAGCTCAGAGTTTGCTCAGGGAAGGATTACTTCATTTAACACGAATGTAAGTAACAGACCTATAGTATTGCAGGACATTGACATAACAGGTCTTGATGAGGAAGAAAGAGAAGCTCTGGCAACTACAGTACTTTTTAGTGCCATACCTCTTGTTAAGGATGCCTATATTCAGGCTATGGTCGAAGTTCAGTGTAAAGTTAATCTGAGCCCTACTAATACTAATGGTATGGTAAGGGTTGAAGCGTTTTATATTTTAAATGACGAATCTGATAGGACTATGAGACCCAATCCGGTTCATACATTTGCTGTATCCACCGCAAATGAGAGACACACTCTTCCTTGGTTGTATTGGAATCCTGCTTTGAAGCATGAAGACAACAATTATATCGGTGTGAAACTGCTTTGCACAGGTGGAACAGCTGAGATTGGTATAAGTGACAATCCTGAGTATGGTGATGCTATGATTACCCTTACTTCTGCTGGTCTTACTGGTGACCATATAGACAGCGGATACCCAGTTAGTCTGGATATTTATGGTAAGTCGATGGTTCCTCCTGGATACAAACTTAAGGAGAGCGACTATACAGTTCTCTGTACTTATGATACTGGTGAAGTGTATGAAGTGACCAGACTTTGCGAGTTTACTCCTCCGATGGGAACTAAAGTTGTGGATGCGGTTACTACTCTTACTGCCGAATACCATGGATTGACAGCTTCAATGAGTATAGTTCTGGCTCAGCTTGAAGAGATTCAGCTCATACCTGTATCTATGCAGTATGAAGATGAGTATACCTTTGATATTTCAGATTATACTGTACTTGCATACTTCGACTCTGGTGACATTATGGACATTACTGAGGATGAGAATACAGTATATAGTCCAGTAATGGGCACCACTATAACTCAGACAACCACTCTGACAGCAACATACACTCCTGAATGGGCTCCTGGATCGAGTTTCGAGGACGAAGTAGAGATTGAGATCATAGCAAGTCATACCGCAATCGACACTGGAACTAATGAACTTGGTGGACTTATCTATACTCTGTATGATGATGGTATAGTTGAAATAACAGGAAACGCCAATGTTATGGGTGAAGTACCTGAAGTTGGTGACTACCACGAAGTAATAGCAATACCATCAAACATTAGGCAGGATATTATTAGTGAAGGGTTTGAAACCTACACTCTTAAATGGAATGCTGAAGGCGAAGTTGGTGGAGCTTATCTTCCTGGCGGAACTGGATATTTAGCATCGAGGCTAATAGACTTCTCAAATGTCCAGATAAAGCCGTATGTTGCAAGGTATCCTCAGGGAAGCATCTATGGACAGTCGAATCCAGTTCAGATATATTTTAGTGGACAATCCGAATTAACTTCTAGTGATTTAAGCTTCTTAAATAATATTACATACGTGGATGTGGACAATGTTCCAGTATCAGTTACAACTGGTGCATATTCTCCTTATTTGGAATATGGAACATTGGAATCAGCGTTTTATCATTGCGAATCCATAACGGATCTTGATTTCTTAAGCAATGTCGACTTTTCAAGAGTTAATAATACGGCTTCTATGTGCGCATATTGTCTTAGTTTGACTGACATAGAAGGACTTAAGAGTGCAGACATGAGCCTAGTTACGACAATGGCCAACATGTTTATTCATTGCGAGTCTCTTGAAACTGCTAGAGACACCAGTCTATGGGACCCTGCTTTAGTTACAAGTACCGTTAACATGTTTGCATACACTGCCCTTGAAAATCTTGCTGGTGTTGGACAGGTATTGTTTGGTAGAAGTATTAGCGGTAATGTTACTAATGAGGACATGTTCGCATATAGTAATATTAATGACCTTTATGGAATTGATCCTAACTGGTTTAAGAATTCTAAATTACAACCTGCTAGAATATTCGAGAATATTCTTAGTTTAACATCACTTAATGGTTCAGCTGGTCTTGATCTTTCTACCAAAACTTCAGTTCAGCAAATGTTTAGCGGTAGCATAAATCTTAGAGACATAAGTGCGGCTGCTAGTTGGAATGTTGCTGGAGTAAGAACATATTCTTATATGTTTGGTGGTAATGCTGTTAGAAATCTAAATTATCTTAGCGGATGGGATTTGTCTTCTGGTAATACATTTAATGGTATGTTTGGATTTACCCCATCTGATTCAGATCATTGGTCAGAAGTCTCGGAATGTGCAATTAGTAGTTGGATGTTCAGTGGTTTTATGTCGAGTAAAGCTGATACGGCAGTTCTGACATTCCAAAGGATTGGTGTTAATTATTTGAGAATAAAACTGGTGGCAATTATTGATAATGATAACTACTATGTGACTGAAGGAATGTTCTTCGGAAGAGATTTATTTAAGATTGATGCCAATAATAATGCAATTTTCTATAATCCTGGTGCAACACCTGATTGGTATAGAACAAGGATTACCAATTACATATCTGCCGGGCAATACCTTACAGTTTAAAGGAGAAAATTCAAAATGGAAGATAGTATACTCTTCTCTGTAAAGAAATACCTCGGTATAGCCGATGAAGATAACGGTTTTGACCTCGACATAATCATGTCAATCAATTCTGTATTCGGCATACTGACTCAGCTGGGTGTCGGCCCCAAAGAGGGGTATTCTATCTCCGACGCTTCAGCTACATGGTCTGACTATCTCGAAGACAATAAACTCCTTGAGATGGTTAAGACCTATATGTATCTCAAAGTTAGAATGATATTTGATACACCTACTTCAGGTTCTATGAATAGTGCTCACGAGCAGATGATAGCAGAGCTTGAGTGGCGTATTAATGTCATGGTTGATCCTGGATTTGAGGGGGTGGAGGACGATGAGTGACCCTATTGAATACACAGGCACGTTTAAAACGATACAGGATGTAGTTAATTGGATTAATAACTATACCCCATCACCCGATCCAAGAATACCAGAGCCACCAACAGATACAGATGGAACTTATACGCTTAAAGCCACAGTAGCTGATGGTGAAGTAGTGTATGAATGGGTTCTGGATATTTAAAAATTTAAGGAGGAAATACAATGTCAGGAAGAATCGAAACTTATACTTCTAAGACAGCATCTGATTACAAGTATTCCAAGAATCAGACATTGGGTGCTAAAGAGTCTGGAGTTGACATTGAGAAGGATGTCGTCGACAAAGAGGGATGCTATATAGATGACACGTATCCCAGTGACACCACAACATATTCAGGCAATAAGATCGAGAGAGTTGCTTCAGATGCAGCAGCTTCTAAGATTGATGACGAGACTGCAAGTGAGTCAACCACCTATTCATCAGCCAAGATTGAGGAACTGATTGCAGCTATTCCAAGTGGTGGAAGAGGAATTACTAATTCTACAGCAGCGCCGCATACTTCTATCGGTATACAGACAATAGTAACAGCTACTAAGGAGGAATAATATATGCTGACAAATAATGGAAAAGCAATGCTTAAAATAAATGACTCTAGTGCTAGATCCGGAAATATGTATATGAAAAATACAGAGGGATCAAAAGTTACTGTGTCTAATGCCCAGAATAATGCAGTATCTCAGATATTTCAGAGAGCTGAATTAGTTGTT
>JAEIGA010003765.1_pt1 | contig 23636 bp, 18 predicted proteins | sample 9270691 | NCBI WGS metagenome assembly JAEIGA01 (sample SAMN17057246, study PRJNA624740) | gut metagenome | biome: biome; isolation source: fecal sample | host: Bos grunniens | place: China: Xizang | collected 2019 | reverse complement strand
TTTCTAATGCTCTAATAACCCTTTTTAAGTCGTTGTAATGTAGTTTTAAGGCACTTTCTTTATCAAGTTCAAGCAAGATGTTATAAACGTATTCATTTCCTTTTTCACTTGCAAGTTTGTTATATTTTTCCCTTATTTCCAAATTTGGCTGACCATTTCCATAAGATAAATCGTATAAAATTGAATTGATATAAAAACCTGTTCCGCCACATACAATAGGAACTTTACCCTTATTTATGATATCTAAAATTATTGGTTCTGCAATTTTTTTATAATCGCTAACCGAAAAGGTTTCAGTTGGCGAAACAACGTCAATAATATGGTGTTTTACACCTTGCATTTCTAATAGCGTAGGCTTTGCTGTGCCGATATTTAAGCCTTTATAAATATACATAGAATCGGCTGAAACAATTTCGCTATCAAAAAGTTTGGCACACTCTATCGCCAAATCGCTTTTTCCCGACGCTGTAGCCCCGCAAATTATAATAATTTTATCTTTTATACTATTCTCTTGAACCATTTATCAATTTCCATTTTGGTAATTTTAATTACAACAGGTCTGCCGTGTGGACATTTTATACCAATATTTTCTTTTAATTTTATAAGTAATGCGTCAATCTCTAACTGGCTTAATTTATCGCCTGCTTTAATTGCAGATTTGCAAGCCTTTTGTGCTAATTTATCAACCAATAGGTCGTTGACGGTAAACGTCTTTAATTGGTTTAAATCAGATAACACGTCATCAAAAAAGGCTTTTATATCCATATTTACTAAAAACGTTGGAATTGCAGAAACCTTAAAGGCGTTTGTGCCAAATTCTGATATTTCAATACCTAATTTATTTAATACTTCCATTTTTGAAAGTAAAAAGTCATATTCGGCATTGTTAACATTTAACACGTATGGAATTAAAAGTGGTTGACAATCAATTTGCATATTTTTAACGCCATCACAAAGTTTATCAAACAAAATTCTTTCGTGGGCTGCGTGTTGGTCTGCAAAATATAAATCTTCCCCATCTTCAAAAATCAAATAGCAATTTAATGCTTGACCAACGTATCTTATTTCTTTTAATGAAGTTAAGGTTGATTGCTCAATTTTTTGTTCGGCTTTCTTTAACTCTTCTTTTTGTTTTTCAAGATTTTCTAAAAACAATTTATTTTCAGCGAAAATATCAATGGCACAATCATTAGTTAAAGGTTTTTCATCTTCAAACTTAATCGAACTTGCCTTAAATTCTGAATCGTGGAAAGAAACAGTTAAAGGTTTTTTAGGTAATTGTGTATTATGTTTGACATAATCGCTTATGTTTTCGTTATTATTTTGCTTAATTTCATTATGATTGTTTACAATTATGTTTAATGCCTCGCTACTTCCGTCTAAAACTTTTGAAATAACTGAATAAATGGCTCCATAAACAATTTGGTTGTTTGCAAATCGTACGTCCAATTTGTTTGGATGTACGTTTACGTCTACTATTTCACTTGGAAGTGTTATTCTTAAAACATAAAAAGGATATTGCCTTTTCATCATATATGGTGCATATGCATTAGAGATTGCAGATGCAACCGTTTGGTTTTGCACAAACCTTCCATTAATGAAAGCAGTTTGATAACTTCTGTTCCCTTTTGAAAAATGGTGTTTTGCAACGTATCCATCAATTTGAATGCCATTTTTATTAGCATTTACTAAAAAGCAATCATCAATTGTTTTAACGCCATAAACACAGGCAATAGCACTGTCAAACCCGTCACCGAAAGATTGATAAACAACTTTGCCATCAGCAGTGTATTTAAATGAAATTGTTGGATTTCCCAATATAAAACGTGCAACGGTAGATGAAATTTCACTTTCTTCTGACTTTTCAGAACGCAAAAACTTTTCTCTAACAGGTGTATTGTAGAACAAGTTTTTAACTGTAATAATTGTCCCGTTTGTTGTTGGCTCATCGGTAATTGCCGAGATTTCGCCACCGTCAGCATAAATGGTTGCACCCATTTCTTGTTCTTGAGGTTTTGACAAAATAGAAATTTTCGACACCGAAGCAATACTTGCAAGAGCCTCACCCCTAAAACCTAACGAAGTAATATTATCTAAATCTTTAAGAGTGGCAATTTTACTTGTTGCGTGTGGCAACAAAGCCTTTTTGAGTTCGCTTTTTTCGATACCAAACCCGTCGTCAGAAATTTTAATTAATGAAATACCACCGTTTTCAATCTCAATTTCAATATTTTTGGCACCTGCATCAATAGAGTTTTCAACAAGTTCTTTAACAACTGAAAATGGCCTTTCAACAACCTCGCCTGCGGCTATTCTGTTATAAATTTTACTGTTTAGTAAATTTATCTTCATAATTATTTATCCTTAATTTTTTCTTGCAAATCGAACAAAACATTAAACGCTTGCATTGGTGATAAATTATTAAAGTCAAGTTCGCTTATAATTTTTTCAACTTCGGTCATTTCTATCTTTTCAACCGAACTATTTAGATTTTTATTTTGACTAAACGAAATGCTTGAATTTTCTAATTTTTTAAGAATTTGTTTTGCTCTATCTATAATTGGTTTATCCACACCAGCAAGGTCAGCAACCTCAATACCAAAACTTCTATTAGTGCCACCACGCATAATTTTACGCATAAACACAATTCCGCCTTGCAATTCTTTAACGGTCACTTTATAATTCTTAACGCCATCTAAAACGCCTTCGAGTTCGGTTAGTTCGTGATAATGTGTTGCAAAAAGCGTTCTTGCTTTAATATTTTTTGTAATATATTCAACAACAGCCCAAGCAATACTCAACCCGTCGTAAGTGCTAGTTCCCCTTCCAATTTCGTCTAAAATTAAAATGCTGTTTTCGGTTGCATTGTTTAAGATGCTTGCCATTTCAGACATTTCAACCATAAAAGTACTTTGGTCAGAGATAAGGTTGTCACTTGCACCAATTCTGGTGAAAATCCTATCGCTTATAGGGATTTCTGCGTGTTTTGCAGGCACAAAACTGCCAATTTGTGCCATTAAGGTTATCAATGCAATTTGTCGCATATAAGTACTTTTACCAGCCATATTTGGCCCTGTTAAAATCACCGTTCTATTCTCATCATTATCTAAAACGCAATCGTTAGGAATAAACTTCTGCTTTGAAATTTTTTCAACAACAGGGTGTCTACCATCAATGATATTTAACCTATTGCCAAAGTCCAAAATTTCAGGCTTGCAATAATTATTTTCCTTTGCAACCGTTGCTAAAGCGTTTATAACGTCAATTTCAGCAATGGAATCGGAAGTTAATTGCAATCTATCGATAATTGACCTTAAATGCTCTTTAATCGTGTTATATAAGTTGGCTTCAAGTTGCAAAGCCTTTTCTTCGCTTGATAAAATTTTAATTTCTAATTCTTTTAACTCGTCGGTTATATAACGCTCTGCATTAGAAAGCGTTTGCTTTCTTTGATATTCATAAGGCACTTTATCCTTAAACGAGTTTGTGACTTCAATATAATATCCAAAAACTCTATTGTAGCCTATTTTAAGCGTTTTAATTCCCGTCTTTTCACGCTCTTCATTCTCAATTTTAGCAATTGTACTCTTGCTATTTTTGCCTAAACTACGCAAATCGTCTAATTCTTGGTTAAACCCTTCTTTAATATACCCACCGTCTTTCATATTTGAAGGTGGCTCATCAACGATTGCGTTAGCAATAAGTTCAACTGTTTGGTTAAAATCATATATATCAGCCAATAAACTGTTGATAAAGTCAGAGTTTAACCCCAACAAATTAAATTTAAGGCTTGGTAAAACTTCTAAAGAAGTCTTTAATGCCAAACAATCTCTTGGCAAAACGTTCCCGCCTGAAATTTTGCCCGTTAAACGTTGAACGTCCCTAATTGAAGACAACAAGTTTGTTAATGTTTGCCTTGTTAAAGTTGCGTTAAACAAGCATTCAACAGCATCAAGCCTATAATTTATTTTTTCCTTGTTTAATAATGGCGATAAAATAAGGTTTTGAAGTTTTCTTGCCCCCATACTTGTTTTGGTTTTATCTAATAGCCAAAGAAGTGAGCCGTAAGTTTTTCCGTCACGAATAGTTTTAACCAATTCTAGATTGCGAATTGCGTTAATATCAAGTGCCATAACGTCATTATCGTTTTCACGCTTTATTTTATTTATATTAATTAACGTTTGCTTTTGGGTTTGATTTAAGTAAGACACAAGTGCCCCGCAAGCACAAATGCACTCTGTTTCATCTTCAATACCAAAAGCATTAAAGTTCAAAATGTTAAACTGTTTTTTAAGAACTGCTGTTGCATTATTTAAATTGAATTCACTTTCAGTAAAACTGCTAAATTTAGGCAAAATTCCGTGCTTCACCAATGGCAAGTCGGCAAACTTTTCGCTCAAATATTCATTAGTAATAATTTCAACAGGGCTTACTCTAACCAAAGCGTCAAGCAACTCGTTATTTGACTTTTCGCTTGTAAATTTTTTAACAAAAAATTCACCCGTTGAAATGTCTGCCCACGCCAAAGCAAGTTGGTTATTTTTTGCATAAATTGACGCAAGATAATTGTTTGATTTTTCGTTTATAAGTTCATTATTTGTAATCGTGCCTGCTGTTGCTACTCTAACAACTTCTCTATTTACCAATTCCTTTCCATTTGGCTCGGTGGTTTGCTCACAAATTGCAACCTTTTCGCCACAAGAGAGAAGTTTTGAAATATATAAGTCGGCAGCGTGAAACGGAACACCACACATTGGTGCCCTTTCTTCTAACCCACAATTTCTGCCCGTTAAGGTTAAGTCAAGGAGTTTTGATGCTTTTATCGCATCATCGAAAAACATTTCGTAAAAATCGCCAAGGCGATAAAAAACAATGCAATCCTTGTATTCTTCTTTAACGCTTAAATAATGTTTCATCATTGGTGATAAATCATTCATAATTAACCCACTTTTTAATTAACTTTTTGTCCCATAAGGGAAATTCCGCCTGCTGAAAGGACTTTAACTGAAACAAATTCCCCTAAATCTTGTTCATTACCCTCAAAATAAAGCATTCTGCCATAAGTATCACGGCCAAGATACATATTTTTCTTTTGGTCAAAACCTTCGCAAAGCACTTCAACAACCTTGCCAATATAATTTTCAGATTGTTTCCTATTTATTGAATTTTGCAAATCAATCAATTTCATAATACGTTCTTTTGAAACGTTTTCATCAACCTGCCCGTCCATTTTATCGGCTGGCGTACCTTTTCGCCTTGAATAAACAAAGGTAAATGCCCCTGCAAAACCAATTCGATTAACCACGTCAACAGTATCTAAAAAATCTTCTTCTGTTTCGGTTGGGAACCCAACCATAATATCAGAAGTGATTGCAATATCTGGGATATATTTTCTTAACAAATCAATTTTATCAAAATAGTCTTCCCTTGTGTATTTTCGGTTCATAAGTTTTAGAATCCTATTTGAACCGGCTTGAATTGGCAAATGTATTCTTTTGCACACTTTATCGCTGTTTGCAAGAGCCTTTATTAATTTTTCAGACAAATCTTTTGGGTGGTTTGTCATAAAACCAAGCCTAAACTTTTTATCAATCTTTGATATTTCGGTTATTAAATCGGCAAAATCAACGTCCCCTAAATCGTTTCCGTAAGAGTTTACGTTTTGACCAAGCAAGGTTATTTCTTTATAGCCTTCATTTATTAACTCTTTGCACTCATTGACAATATCGACTAATTTTCTACTTCTTTCTCTACCCCTAACGTAAGGGACGATACAATACGTACAGAAATTGTTGCAACCATAAGTGATATTAACCCACGCATTTGGGAAACTTGTTCTTGTTTTTGGCGTTCCTTCTTTTATTTGTTGCTCTTTTTCCAAGATTTCAAGCACAGGTTTTTTTTGTAAAAGTTTTTTTTGCAAAAGCGTTTTAAAATCTTCTAAATTATGTGTTCCAAAAATTATATCAATAAAAGGGAATTTTTTAATTAATTGTTCTGCATAACCTTTTTGTTGGGTCATACATCCGCCGACTGCAACAATTAAATCCTTATTTTGTTTTTTAAGTTTCTTTAATGCCCCAATATTTCCGTCCGCCCTGTCTTCTGCATTTTCTCTTATGCAACAAGTATTAAACAGTATAATGTCCGCATCTTTTTCACATTCTGACGCACTATATCCTAACGAAGTTAAAATACCTGCAAGTTTTTCAGACTCGTGCACGTTCATTTGACAGCCATATGTAGTTATATAATATTTCTTCATTTTAGTACTCATAGTATATATAATAACTTATTATTATATATTTGTCAATTTATAAAATGCTTATTTGTATAATATATATCCACTTTTACATACTAAATTATATGAAAAAAGCGTTGAAAATTTTTATTTTGATATTTGGTTTAGTTTTAATTTTTATTTTGGGTTTTATTATTTATGTAAACTCAATTACAGCAAACATCAACCTTGACACTGAAAAATTAATCAGTTTTGATAGAAGTTTAACCTTTTATGACAACGATTATTCTGCAATTTTAGAACAATCTAACGGAAGAAATTTGGTTGAAATTGACTTAATTATGCCACATACCCTAAACGCTTTTGTTTCGATAGAAGATAAAAGATTTTATAACCATAACGGCATTGATTATAAAGGCCTTTTAAGAGCAACCTTAAACAACGTTAAAAGTTTTACTTTTAAGGAAGGTGCGTCGACCATCAGTCAACAATTAATTAAAAACACGCACCTATCAAATGAAAAAACTATAAAGCGAAAACTTATTGAAATTAAACTTGCAAAACAACTTGAGAAAAAATATACAAAAAAAGAAATTTTAGAAAAATATTTAAACACAATTTATTTTGGCGAAAACACTTATGGAATAAAAAACGCCAGTAAGTTATACTTTAATCAAAGCGTTGAAGATTTGTCTATAAACCAAAGTGCAATGCTTGCTGGCTTAATAAATGCACCGAGTTATTATTCACCTTATAAAAACTATGAAAAATGTATGCAACGAAAGGACGTTGTCTTAAAGCAAATGTTATCGCAAGGTTATATTAGTAAACAGCAATTTAATCAAAATTATAATAAAAACGTTGAAGTTTGCCAGACAAATAGCGTTAATCACGGCTATTATTATATGGCAAAACAAGAATTGAACGAAATTATAAGCAGATCGCCTTATGACGCAAAATCGTTAAAAATTTATACCTATTGCGACACTGAATTGCAAAATAATTTAGAAAATAAATTAAGAAATAACACAGTAGATGCACACAAATCTGCTGTTTTGATAAACAAAAATGGTCAAGTAAACGCTTATTTTTCAACTTGTGGCGACGTTCAACGCCAATTAGGTTCGGTAATAAAACCTCTTGTTTCTTATGCTCCTGCAATCGAATTAGATTTAGTGCATTCAGCAACAAAAATTTTAGATGAAAAAACCGATTTTAACGGTTATACACCTAAAAATTTTAATAATCAATATTACGGCAACCTTTCGGTTAAGGATTCTCTTTCTGTAAGTTCTAACGTTTGTGCAGTCAAACTATTAAACTACGTTGGAGTTGAAAAAGCGACTAGTTATCTTAAAAAATTAAATATTCCACTATCAAATAGCGATAATTCACTAGTTTTAGCACTGGGTTCTTTCGATAAAGGCGTTAAACTCTCTGAAATCACAAGTGCATATTCGGTTTTCAACGATAATGGTTATTATTCTTCGCCTAAATTTATTAAAAAAATTGTTGATAATAAAGGAAAAGTTATATATCAAGATACAGTAAAAAAAGAAAAAGTTTTTGATGAGGCAACCATTTCAATAATGAACGATATGATGCAAAATAACGTAAAAAATGGCACTGCTAAAAAGTTGTCATTTTGTAATAAAACATTGTACGCAAAAACGGGAACTGTTGGTTATGAAAAAGCAAACACTGATGCTTACACAATTTCATATAACGCCAACCATATTTTAGGGGTTTGGATTGGAAATAAAGAAAATTCATTTTTGGATAACTCTATAACGGGTGGCAACACCCCTGCTATAATTTCAAGCCAAATTTGGAACGACATTATCTATGACAAAGGCGTTAAAGAAGAAATAGAATTATCTGATAAGGTTAATCAAGTTTATATTGATAAAATTAGTTATGAAGAAAATGGTAAAATAGTTTTGGCAGATGAAATATCGCCAAATAGATATAAAATCAAAACCTTAATTAAAGGCAAGATAAACAGTTTGCAAAAATCTTCACGGTTTTCTTCCCCTATGATTGAAAAGCCACAAATATTAGTAAATAACAATAGTATCGAGATACGATTATGTCTGACACAATACTATGATGCACTTGTTTTTAGAGAAGAAAACGGAAAAAAAGTTAAAGTATATGATACTAAAAACAATAATAAAAGCATTTTTATTGATAAAGAAATTAAAGAAAACAGAACCTACACTTATTCTGTTATACCCTACTACTCTTGCGATAATAAAACCTATTATGGAAAGGAAATTGTTTTAAGCAAAATTAAATCGCCAACAAATATTGTTGGCGATTGGTGGAACGAATAATGAAATTAAAAAGTATATTTTTCAACGTTTTTAAACGCTTGTTCAATTAAGCCTTCTATATCAAGTTTGCTTTCGGCTTTGATAACCTTTTCAAGATTTGGCTTAATTGCAGGATATTTTGGTAAAAAGACTGTGCAACAATCTTCGTAAGGTAAAATTGACGTGTCATAAGTGTCAATCTTTTTGGCAATATCAATTATATCAAGTTTGTCAAAAGCGATTAACGGTCTTAAAACAGGCATTGTGACGACAGAATTTGATGACGTTATGCTTTCAATGGTTTGGCTTGCAACCTGCCCTAAACTTTCCCCTGTGATAATTGCTTGGTCACCTTGTTGTTTAGCAAGCCTTTCTGCAATTCTCATCATAAATCTTCTCATAATGGTTATCATAAATTCTTCTGGGCAATTTTCGTGTATTGCTTCTTGAATATGGGTAAAGGAAACAACGAATAAATTTATGCCACCGTTATATTCGCCAACCTTTTTTGTTAAATCAATAACCTTTTCTTTTGCCGCTTCGCCAGTATATGGAAAACTGTGGAAATGCAAACAATTTAGTTTCATACCACGCTTACAAGTCATATAACCCGCAACAGGGCTGTCTATACCGCCAGAAATAAGCAACAAGCCTTTTCCGGCAGAGCCAACAGGCATTCCGCTTAAACAAGGGATAACGTCTGTATAAACAAAGGTTTTTCCATCTTCTCTAATATCAATATAAACGCTAAAAGACGGATTTTTTACGTCAACACTGATTTTATCGCCATAAAGACTTAAAAGTTTGCCACCGATAAGCATAGAAGTTTCCATTGATGATGGCGAAAAAGTTTTATCTGCCCTATTAGTGATAACCTTAAACGTGCCTTCTTTATCCTTACATAAAAATGAAACGGCATCAAAAATCTTGTCAAAATCGTTTTCAACAACAAGTGCTTTACTAAAAGTATGAACACCAGCAATCTTATGCAATTTTTCAGCTATTAATTCATAGTCAAATTCATTATAATCTTCAATTAAATACCTACTATGCATTGTTGTGAATGTAAAATCGAATTCTTTTAATGAATTTTTAATGTTTTCTTTAAGCATTTTTTCAAAATAGCCACGATTTTTACCTTTAAGGTGAATTTCGCAGTATCTAATAATTATCGCACTTTTCATTAGCCTAGTTTTCCTTTTAATTTTTCTACTGTACTATTTATCAATTGTATTGCAGTTAAGCACTCTTCTTCGGTTGAATCTGTTGAAAAACTTATTCTTATAACCCCGTCAAGCGTCAAATTATCATAACCGCAATTTTCTATAACTCTACTAAACCTATTCTTTGATGAACAAGCCGAACCATTGCCAACAATAACCCCTTCCTTTTCTAATGCATGCATGACAATTTCGCCACGAACGCCTTTTGCAGATACAGTAAATATATATGGACTGCAATTTTCACTTGAAATAAAGGTAAACAAGTTTTTATCAAGTTTTTCACGGAATAATTGGTTTAATTTGTTTGCTCTGTTATAATTTTCTAATAAATTTGAATATTTTTCTTGCCCAGCGTAATCAAAAACTTTAATTCCAAAAAGGTTTTCGGTGCCACTTCTAATTCCATTTTCTTGCCCACCGCCAAAAATCATTGGTGGAACGTTTAGATTTTTTCTTTTTATAAGTGCACCAACGCCCTTTAAGGCATTTATTTTATGGGCACTAATAGAATAAAGGTCTATTTCCTTACTTAATGAAAAAGGAATTTTGCCATATGCTTGGACGCCATCAACGTGAAAAATTATGTTTTTATTAAGTGTTTTAACAGTCCTTGCTATTTTATTAACGTCGTTTATTCCACCCGTTTCATTGTTTACGTGAACTATTGAAACAAAATCGACTTGGTTATTTTTAACAAAATCATAAAGTTCGGTTTCGTTTACTGTGCCATCACTATTAAGGTTTATAAAGTTTACCGTATGCCCACGCCTTTTTAACTCTAAAAAACTTTGATAAACGGCAGAATGTTCGCCTTTATCAGTTAAAAAACTTCCCCTTTTAAGCGAAAAAATTGCCAAATTGTCGCTTTCAGAACCGCATGAAGTAAAAACAACCTCGTGATTTGTTGCGTGCAAATTCTTTAATATGTTTTCTTTTGCTGCCTTAATTTCTCTTGCACAATTTAATCCGCCAACATACAACGCAGATGGATTAAAAAAGTTTTCACTGTTAAAAATTTGTGCCTTTTCTAATGCAGAATTAGACGGTTTTGTTGTGGCGGCATTATCAAGATAAATCATTTTTTCCTTAACAACTCCTCTTCTAAAACGGTTTTTTTAGAGAATTTTAATATGTTTTTAATAAAAGTCTCGGTGCATTCAAATATCATAAGTTGTTTTTGCCCATTAACGTTTGCAACGATATAATAAAAATCCTTATTCTCTGCTGGAAGGTCGTTTTGAGTGAATATTTGTTTATTTATACCCACCATTTCGCCGTAATAAGCAAAGGTTTTGCTAGCATATAACCCAAGTTTTTCAATACAACTTGTGTCAAAGGCAATTATAAATCTTCTTTTCACGTTTTTAATAACTTTTGATACTCTTATTTCGCCCGAAATAAAAGTATAATCATAATCTACGTAAAACCTATTTTTAAATATACCAAACAATATAGCCGACGCTAAAAACACTGCAGTTGGCAACAAATAAAAAATAAAGTCAAAAACCAAATTATTAACGTCTAAAACATATAAATATACAAAGGCAACAGTCCAAATTATAATTAAGCAATAAAAGAATATTGAAATCCCCTTAAAAAAATTATATTTTTTAGTTGAACTTTGTGCGTTTTGAACTAAAGCACATTCTTCATAAAATAATTCTTGCATAATAATTTAGGCACAATATCGTTATTTAAGTTTAACGATAGTCACGCCATTTTCTCCTTCTCCGTATTTTCCACGCCTAAATTCGGCAACGTTTTTATTACCTTTTAGATAATTTCTTATAGATTTAAGCAAAATTCCTTCACCAACGCCGTGAATAATCTTAACTTCTTCTAAATTATTAACGATTGCTTGGTCAATAAAAAACTCAACTTCGGTCAATGCTTCAAGTTCTTTTTTACCAACAACGTTTATTTCGGTTTTAGGCAAAACGTTAAGCGTTTGGCGATAAATTTTAATGTTTTTATCTTTATTTTCGCTATCGGCTTGTGAATTAAACAAATCGTCAATCTTAACTTTTGTTTTAATGTTTCCAATTAAAACGTCCGCCTCGTTTTTAGACTGTTTGAGCGATAAAAGTTTCGCATAAGCCTTTATAGACTTAACGTAAACTTTGTTCCCAACAACCAATTCCTTTAAAGTTGCTTTTTTAAGTTCAATTGGGCTATCGTCAATATCAATATTTAAATATTTGCTATTTTTAAGCCTATTTTTCAACTCATTTGCACGGAAAACTTCTTTGCTTTCTAAATCAACTGCTTTAAGAATTTTCTTCAATTCATCAATAATTTCTTCAGCATCAGCAAGTTTATCTGCGATAATTCGTTTAGTTTCGTGTTTAGCGTTAGTTGTAATTTTTTCACGCTCTTTAACGATTTTTTCTTTTTCTAAAGTAATTTCTTTAAGTTCGCTTTCTTTTTGAGCCTTAATTTTTTCTAGTTCTAAATTTAATAAATCGGCTTGTCTTCTGCTTTCTTCCGCTTTTTTTAAAACGTTTTCAAAACTTACCTTTTTATCTGACAACAACTCGGTTGCATTATCTATAATATTTTGTTCAATACCTAAAGTTTTTGCAATTTCAATAGCGTTTGAACTACCTGGAATTCCAATGTTTAACTTATACATTGGCTTCAATGTTTTTGCATCAAACTCCATTGATGCATTTTCAAGTTTTTCACTTGTTATTGCGAACTCTTTTAGCCTTGAATAGTGCGTGGTTATTATACCAAAACAATTACTGTTAAGCAATTTTTTAATTATTGCAAGTGCTAAAGCACTCCCTTCTTCAGGGTCAGTTCCCGCACCAATTTCATCAATTAAAACCAAACTGTTTGAATCAACGTTGTTTATAATATTTTTAATATTCAATATATGTGATGAAAAAGTTGATAAATTTTGCTCAATGCTTTGTTCATCGCCAATATCACAATAAATATTATTAAAAACCGAAACTTCGCTATCGTCATCGGCAGGAATATATAACCCGCTCATAGCCATAGCACATAAAAGCCCCGTCAATTTTAAGGTGACCGTTTTACCACCTGTGTTTGGTCCTGTAATTAGTAAGAAATTAAACTTTTCCCCTAATTCTAAACAAACAGGAACAACTTTATCTTTATTTATAAGCGGATGCCTACCACGTTTAATGTTGATTATACCCTTTTGATTTAATCTTGGCTTACTACATTTATTCTTAAAAGAATATTCAGCCCTTGCAAAACAACAATCAAGTTCAACAAGGTTTTCGGCATTAAACTTAAGATAATCGGCAATAACGGCAATTTTTGAAGACAAATCTGACAAAATCCTAAAAATCTCATCTTTTTCATCTAAAAGTGCTTTTTTAAGGTCGTTATTTAATTCCATAACGTGTTCCGGCTCAATAAAAACGGTTGCACCGGACGCAGATTGGTCGTGAATAAAACCTTTAACAAAATTCCTATATTCACTTTTTACAGGGATAACGTATCTATCCTGACGCATAGTGACGACGGCATCTTGCAAGTATTTACTCAACCCGCCACGCATATAAGAGTTTAATTCCGCCCTAATCCTTGCATTAATATTTGCAATGCTTTTTCTTATAGAATAAAGTTTTGGCGATGCATTATCGCTAATCTGGTCTTCAGATAAAATCTTTGACGAGATTTCATTTTCAAGTCCGTCATCAAGATAAAGCCTATCACTAATTGCTTTTAACAAAAACAATTTATCGTCGTTAACAGTTTTTAATGCATTTTTAATAATTCTTGCACTTTTTAGGTTGGAATTAACTTTTAGTATTTCGGCATTATTTAAAACAGAGCCAACCTCTACCCTTTGCAGTTCATCGGTTATATCATCAAAATAATAAACTTTTCCCGTGCTATAAGTATAAAGGTATTTAAAGGCTTCATCAGTTTTAGCCAAAAGATTTTCGACATCAGTAAAGGCCGTTAAAGGCGTAAACGATAGAATTTCGGTTTTAGAGCGTTCTAAAACAGCAAAAGCACTAACTTCTGCCAAAATCTTATCATATTCAAGTGCCTTTAACGTCTTATTCTCAATCATTATCGAAGTTCTGCTCCTAATTGATAATTCAATGATTTTAATATCTTTTTAATAATGTTATCAACTTCTTCCACGTTAAGTGTTCTATCTTCAGCAACGAAAATTAGGTTGAACGCCATGCTCTTTTTGCCTTCACCAATTTGTGCACCTTCATAAATATCGAAAAGTTTAATGCTTTCCAAATATTTCCCGCTTGCCTTTTTAATCATTTCTTCAACTGTTGCACAAGGCACGGTTTTGTCAAGGATAACCGCCAAATCCCTTTCAATTGATGGGAATTTAGATATGGCTTTTGCAACGATTTTTTGGTTAAACACTTTTTCTAATTTACTGTAATAAATTTCCCCACCAAAAACAGGTTTATCCGCATCAAGTTTATCAATAATTGTTGGGTGAATTTGACCAATATAACCAACGTTTTCGCCATTGATAATAATTTCTGCACCACGTGTTGGGTGTAAAAATGGCTTTTTAGATGCAAGGTATTGAACGTTTTGTCCATTACAGAAAACGTTTATAATACCTTCAACAACGCCTTTAAGCGTAAAGAAATCTTCATCTTCGCCAAACACTGCTAACGACAAAATTTCGTTTTCAACAGGCAATTCTTTTAATGGCAATTCTTTTGGATTATAAACCTTTGCAAGTTCAAACAACCTACCATTATAATTTTTTCTATTTAAGTTGTTGCAAGCACTTCTTATTGCTGATGGCAAGAGTGAAGTTCTCATAACAGCCAAATCTTCGCCAAGTGGGTTTAACAACTTGATAAACTTATGTTCATCAGCATTTTTATCTAATCCAAACAAATCATATTCTTTTTCAGACACGAATGAATAGTTAATCATTTCATTAAATCCATAACCAACTAAAAGATTTTTCAACTCGCCGTGCGATTTTTGTTGTTCGTTAAGTCCACCATTTGTTATAGCAGAAGTTTTTAATAAAGTTGGCGTGATTTTATCATAACCATATTCTCTAATAATTTCTTCGGCAATATCAGGGTAACTATCCATATCTTCTCTATATAATGGCACGACAACTGTTAGTTTTTCACCATCAATTTCTGCCTTAAAGCCAAGGCGTGACAAAATGCATAAAATTTCATCGTTTGGAACAGTGATACCTAAAACACCGTTTACCTTTTCAACAGTCGTTTCAATAACCTTTTCTTTAATTTCCCCTTCAAACAAGTCGTAATTATCGCAAGCGATTTTACCGCATTTTAATGTATCTATTAAATTTAATGCTCTTTTTAAGCCAATTTCAACCGAATAAAAATCAACGCCTTTTTCATACCTTGAAGAAGCATCAGTTCTTTGACCTAATTGTTTTGAAGTTTTTCTTACGTTATCCCTTGCAAATTTTGCACATTCAAATACTATGTTTTTGGTATTGTCTTTAATTTCACTGTTTAAGCCACCCATAACGCCAGCCAAAGCAACAGGACGGACAGCATCACAAATAACAAGGTTGTTTTCTGATAAAGCAAATTCTTTTTCGTCAAGCGTGATAATTTTTTCATCGTTATTAGCACGTCTAACTATAATTTTATTATCAGTTAAGTCGTTTAGGTCAAATGCGTGCATAGGTTGTCCAATTTCTAAAAGCACGTAGTTGGTAATGTCAACAATATTATTTATTGACCTTAAACCCATAGATGAAAGTCTCCTTTTAAGCCATCTTGGTGACTGTTCAATCTTAATATCCTTAACTGCATGTGCAGAATATCTTGGGCATAAATCATATGCTAAATTTTCAACCGAAATAATATCTTTTGTGCTTATATTTTGGTCAACCGTATATGTTAAATCAGGCATTTTAAGTGGTTTGTTTAAAACTGCAGCCACTTCACGTGCCAAACCTAAAATCGATTGACAATCTGGGCGGTTTGCAGTGACGTTTATGTCAAACATAACGTCTTCTATTTCTAATAATTCTTTAACTTCTACGCCGAGTGGGAACTTTTCGTCAAGAATTAAAATTCCGTTAAACGACGCACCTTCATACCAGTCGTCATTAATACCCAACTCTTCCCCACTACAGAACATTCCGTATGATGGCAAGCCACGAAGTTTGCCCGTTTTAATTTTTTCACCGTTATTAAGGGTTGAGTTATCTAATGCAACAGGAACAACTGCACCAACAAAAACGTTTGTTGCAGCCGTTATAATTTGTAAATTTCCGTGTTCGCCAGCATCAACTTGACAAACAGATAATTTGTCAGCCTCTGGGTGTTTTTCTATGCTTAAAATTTTACAAGTCACAATACGATTGATGTGCTTTGCAACATAAGTCATTTCTTCAACTTCAAAACCACAAGAAAATAATTTATCTTTTAATTGTTCTGGCGAACAATCTATATCAACATATTCTTTTAACCAAGAGAGTGGTGCTTTCATATTATTATCTCCTATTGAATTGTTTTAAGAACTTAACGTTATTTTCAAACAACGTTCTAATGTCTGAAATGCCGTATTTAATCATGGTAATACGTTCAATACCTAAACCAAACGCTAAACCAGAATAAACGTTAGAATCTATCCCGCTCATTTCCAAAACGTTTTTATTAACTATGCCCGCACCAAGAATTTCAATCCAACCTGTGCCTTTACAAAGGCTACAACCAGCACCGTGACACTTACAACAAGTCACGTCAACTTCAACGCTTGGCTCGGTAAATGGGAAGTATGATGGCCTAAAACGAGTTTTTGTTTGTTCATCAAACATAATCTTAACAAACTCGTCAAGCAAACCTTGCAAATCGCAAAGTGAAACGCCCTTATCAACAACAAGACCTTCAATTTGATGGAACATTGGCGAGTGCGATGCGTCGTCATCTGCCCTGTAAACCCTACCTGGACTTAAAATTTTGATAGGAGGTTGTTTATTTTCCATTGTACGAACTTGCCCTGGTGAAGTATGTGGACGAAGCAAAACGTTATCAGTTATATAGAAAGTGTCTTGCATGTCCCTTGCAGGGTGGTCTTTTGGAATGTTTAAGGCTTGGAAACAATAATAGTCAGTGTCGATTTCAGGGCCTTCAAACACTTCAAAACCCATACCACAAAATGCGTCTATAATTTTATTTTTAACAATGTTTAATGGGTGCAAACTACCGCAATTATTTACTTTACCTGGTAAGGTAATATCAATAGCCTCACTATTAAACTTTTCTTGCATTTCTATTTCTTTTAATTGCAATTCTTTAGTTGCAAAAAGTTCAGTGATTTCAACCTTTAATTCATTGATAATTTTACCAAACTCTGCCCTATTTTCTGCTGGAATATCTTTCATACCCTTAAGAAGTGCCGTCACTTCGCCGTTTTTACCAAGATATTTAACTTTTAAATCGTTCAAAAGTTTAGTTGTGCCAACCGATGCAATTTCAGTCTTCGCACTGTCTTTAATTAGAATAATTTTTTCTTGCATAACTCCTCCTAAAAAAAATAAAGCACCCTATAACATAGGGCGCTTTAAAACGCTGTACCACCTAAATTCGTTTATAATTAATAATAAGTATAAACCTTTAAGATTTTATAACGGGAATCAACCGATAACACCTACTATTAGTTCAGTGCATAACTCCAAAGTGAATCGCTTGCAACCAAACAGGAATCTTTCAGCCCACGAATTCCATTCTCTAACTTTGATTAAACGCAAGTTTAGTCTTTATCATAGTCTTTAATATATGTTTAATTATAATAGTTTTTTTAAATATTGTCAAGGATTTAATAATCATTTAGTTAAATAGTCCTTCATTTAAGTATATATCTGGCACTTTGCCTATTAAAACTGTTTCACCTATTAAAACACTTGTTTTACACTCAATTTGTTTGTTGTTAAAAGGCACGCTTAAATTAATTTTGCTTATTACGTCAACGTAAATTGAATGTAAAGTTTGGTTTATTCCAACCGAAGTAAAAGTTGATGAAAAATTGCACACCACGCTTACGTTGTTTACAACCTTTACTTTAACGTTTGAGCCATACCCCGATAAAAAACTTATGCCTGTAAATGCAAAAAACGGAACGTTTACACCATTAGATATTTTATTTTTAATAAGGATTGACGTTGACGATGCTATATTTCTGTTGATTTTATTAACTTTTAGCGAGTTTGTGCTCATAAAAACTATATCGCCAGAGCCATTTTTTTCAACAATAACAAGGTCAGAATATTCTACACTATTATCAAGCGAAAGCAATACTGCCGTGTTGACTGCTTCAGCACTAACAGAATAAGAATAATCAGCACAAATATTAAATATTTGCTTACAAATAACCTTGTTATAATACAAATAAATGCTAAAAATAATAGCAAATATCAAGAATAAAGAAAAAAAACGCTTGAAACTTTTTTTCTTGCGTTTTTTATAATATATAAAATTTTCAGTACATTCAATCATACTATATAAATATTGATATAATCAAACATTTATACTTGTTTTTATGCATAAAACCAAGCAGTTATGTTGTTTTTCTTTCTTACAACAATAGAACCAATCGTCATAATCAATAGTGCAACAAAGCATATTCCTGCCATAAATACATAGTAAATTGACCAGCCAAAGTTATCCATGATTAAACCCGTTATAAAAGGCATTGAGCCAGCCGCAATTGCAGCTCCTGAATTTACAACTAACGTTGAGGTGCCAGAATTTATATAATTTTTAATTTTTACAAGCGTATATGAAGTATAACCAGCACTCATTGCTGTTGGCAAAAACTTTAACACTGCACACATAAGAATTGCAAAAATAAAACTTATATCATAGCCAAAAATCATAACGATAATTAGAATTAAAGTGATAAAAGTTAAAATACTCGCTTTAATAAAAATATTCGATGATTTATCAAAGCTATTATACATAACAATTGTTGCCAACATAGATAACAATGGCATTACCATAGTTAAAAGAATTGATAATGCGGTTGGAAAACCATGCACGTCTTTTAATAAATTTGGTATCCAGTTCCCTAATCCATAAATCAAACAGTTGGCTAAAAACGAACAACCGATTATATACGTCATAAGAAGTTTTACGTTAAAGTTTACACCTTGTGGAATAACGTATGAATTTTTTTGCACGTTTTTATCATTTGATTGATTAATATATTCAAACGAAAGTTCATCGCCTTGTTTTTTAATCTTTTCTAGAACGCCAATTTGTATAAACAAATAAATAATTGCGATTAAAAATAAAATTCCAAAGAATAAAAAAGTAAATCTCCAATCTAAAACCGCAACGAAAAACGCTGATATTGCGTATGTGACAGCGTTGCCAACCGTTGTCCCCGTTGAAAGAATTTTGTTAGTAAACGAAAGCGTTTCATTAGGAAGAAGTTTTGAAAATATGTAAACCAAACCACCCCAGCAGCCCGCTTGTAAAAATCCGTTTACTGCAAATATAAACCAAATTGTCAACAATGAATCGGTGAAAGTAATTATTGAAAAAGTTATTGCAGATAAGGCTGAAGTTATCAATAAATAATTCTTAAAATTAATTTTCGTTATAAAAAAACTTAATGCAATTTGAGATGCCGCATAGACAAAATAGTAAATAGTTAAGCCAAGCGTTGCATTTGCTTTTGTCGTCCCAAAAAAGTCGATTACTGCGGGAAGTTGTGCTGTATAAACCAATTTTATTGCAAAAACTAACAAATTAAACACATAACCCGCAAAAAGCAATTTTTTATAGTTTTTGCCATATTTATACTTATTAAAAATTGACATAATATTTATTCTCCTAACTCTGTAAACCATTTTAACACCGAAAAAATAATATGTCAACATATACACATATGATTTTAATTTTTCTTTGATTTTGACTTAAAAATTAATGAAAATAAATATCCAAAAACAATAGCCGCTGCTATACCCATTCCAGCCGCACAAATTCCGCCCGTAATTCCCTCAAAAAGGCTTTTTTTTGCACCTTTAATCGCTCCTTCAGCAAGCAGGTTTCCAAACCCGCAAATAGGCACTGTTGCTCCTGCCCCTGCAAAGTCAACCAAATATTGATATAAACCAATCGACCTTAAAAATACGCCCGCTAAAAGAAAATATACCAATATTTTTCCAGCAGTTATTTTTGTATAATTTATCAATAGTTGTGCAATTGTGCAAATAGCACCACCCACTAAAAAAACTTTTACATACATTAACACAATTTCACTCATATATTACCCTCCACAACAACAGCGTGTGCAATTGCAGGTATACTTTCGCCTTGTTGTGTTGAAACTGTTGAAAGCAAAGCACCCGTTGCAACAAGCAAAACTTTTTTATATAAACCTTTATTTAGTTTATTATAAACGTATGAATTAAAAACTAAAGCACTGCACCCTGCACCACTTCCGCCTTGATATTCTTGTTCGCAAATGTTATAAACAAGTTCGCCACAGTCAACGTGTTGCTTTTCAATATCATACCCTTTTTCCCAAATTAAATCTTTTAATATCCTTGACCCCAAAGTACCCAAATCGCCTGTAATTATAAGGTCATAATAATCAGGCGTTAAACCTGTTTCCTTAAAATGTGCAAACAAAGTGTCGCACGCTGCCGGTGCCATTGCCGCACCCATATTGTTTGCGTCAGTTATACCATAATCAACAACCCTACCAATAGTGCCAGCAGTTATCATAGGTCCAACACCGTTTGATGAAATTAAACTTGCACCCGCACCTGTAATTGTCCATTGAGATTGAGGCGGGCGGGTGTTTCCTAATTCAAGCGGATAGCGATATTGTCTTTCTGCTGACGAAAAGTGACTGCTTGAGCAACATATAACGTTGTTCATATATCCACCGTCAACCATGCTTGCACCAACGATTAATGATTCAGAAAAAGTTGCACACGCATTATAAACGCCAAGATATCCACACTTAAACTTTCGTGCAGAAAAGGTTGATGATATAATTTGGTTCAACAAGTCGCCTGCAATAATACAATCGATGTTATCTTCATCATATTTAGCATTTTTAATGCTATTTTTTATAACTGTGTATAGCATTTTTGTTTCGGCTTTTTCAAAAGTATCTTCGCCAAACATATCGTCGTTTAATTTCACTTCAAAGTATTTGTTAATACTTCCATTACTTTCTTTTGGACCAGCAACGGTAGAAGTTGCAATAATTTTAGGGTGGTTTTTAAAATAAATAGTTCTTTTCATAAAAAAATCCTGTTAAAACTTAATATAAGCAATAACAAGATTTTAATTCTTTTTATTAAAATATTCTAAACCCAATAAAATATAAAAGCCCAACAATCACGCTACTAACAATTCCAAACACAATAATCGGCCCAGCAATAACAAACATTTTTGCAGCAGTTCCATAGATAAAGCCTTCAGTCTTAAACTCTATTGCGGGCGAAACAACAGAATTTGCAAATCCGGTAATAGGCACAATTGAGCCACCACCAGCATACTTACCAATCCTATCGTAAATTCCAAGCCCCGTTAAAAATGCACCTAAAAATATCATAATCATTGAAACGTAGCCAGAAAGTTCATCGCCTGACAAATTAAAACCAAATTGTAATAAATACCTAAAAGTCTGACCTATTGAACATATCACTCCACCCACCCAAAAAGCGTGAAGCAATGTTCGTTTTTGATTAGTTTTTGGCGAAACACCTTTGACGTATTCAATATAATTTTTGTTTATAAAATCTTTATTATCTTCCATTTTTTATTTCCTTTTTAGCAAAATTATTTACCCTTGTTTCTCTTTCATCATTGTTTTTAAGCATAATAAACTCGTTATTTTTTCTCATAATTTTACTTTGCGTAAAAAAAAAGTTTTAATTCAAAAAACGAAATTAAAACTTTTGACGTATTTTTTCAATTATCTTATTTTCAAGCCGAGACACTTGCACTTGCGAAACGCCCAAACTTTCAGCAATCTCACTTTGTGTTTTATCCCTAAAATATCTTAAAATAACTATCTTTTTCTCCCTTTCGCTCAATGCATTTATAATGTTAGATAAATGCAACTTTTCAACAGTTTTTTCTTCATTATCAACATATGCGATTTTATCAATAAGTGCTTGCCCGTCTTCTTCATCTTCATATTTATCATAAATAGACAAAGGCATTTTAACGCTATCCATAGCAATAACAACCTCATCTTGCGTGATATTGAAAACTTCTGAAATATTTTGAATTGTCGGTGAAACGTTGTTTAAGGACTGATATTCATCTATATAATGATTTATTTTGTTTGCCAAAATTTTAAGCGTTCTTGACACTTTTATCGCACCGTTATCTCGCATATAACGTTTTATTTCGCCTATAATCATTGGTACGGTATAGGTTGAAAATTTTACACCAAAACTTTCATCAAAGTTTTTAACGGCTTTCAAAAAGCCTATGCAAGCGATTTGGTATAAATCATCATATTCCACGCCCTTGTTAAAAAAACGCCTTATAACGCTTTTTATAAGTGCTGAATTGCTGTCAAACAATATTCTTTTAGCATTTTCATCTTCATTTTTTGCTTTTCTTACGTAATCAAGTATTTGTTCTTGATTTAGCATCATACTCCTTACGCATCTTTACTTAATATTTTTGTCATATAAACTTTTGTCCCTAAACCATTTTTCGATTCCACCCTTACGCTATCCATAAAACTTTGCATTATGGTAAAGCCCATACCAGAACGCTCATCATCAGGTTTTGTGGTGTAAAACGGCTCTAACGCTTGCTCTATGTTTTCAATACCAACGCCATTATCAAAAATATTTATATGTACTTTATTTTCCTCAATTTCGGCTTCCATCGTTATTTCCCCACCGCCCTCTTTATAAGCGTGAACAATGGCGTTTGTCACCGCTTCGCTAACCGAAGTCTTAACGTCTGACAGTTGGGACAAACTTGGGTTCAAACTTAAAATAAAGCACGATATAACGCTTCTTGCAAAACTTTCGTTTTCAGATATCGCTGAAAAAATCACTTTCATTTTATTTTTCATATATTTCTCCTTAAATTTTAGGCATAATTTTATATAAGCCTGCAAGTTCAATTACTTTTTCAATATTTATTGATGCTCCGGATATGTATGACGGAATATTAAACTGGCTTAACTTTTTATATCTTCCTATTAACAAGCCAACACCCGTGCTATCCATAAACGATAAGCCCGACAAATCAAAAATAACTTTTTTTGTGTTTACGTTATTTAAAAGCAACTTGTCTAATATATTTTTTGCATTTGATGCAGAGCATTCATCTAATTCGCCATAAACGTATATAATTAAATTGTTTAACGTGTTCTTATATTTAATTTCCATAAAAAACTCCTTGCTTATTGAATAAAAGAATAGCATATATCGTTAGTAAAATATTGTCAATATTATGAAATTCTTGTTTACTTTTGACAAAATAAGAAAAATGATAAAAATATCAAAAAAGAAAAAACTTTTTTCAAAAAAGTGGTTAAAAACTGTTGACATTTTCCTTAAATTATTATAGTATATTATAGCGTCGTGAGTGTACGGGGTGTAGCGCAGTTGGTAGCGCACGTGGTTTGGGACCATGGGGTCGGGAGTTCGAGTCTCTTCACCCCGACCAAAAGTAAACTTGATTTTACTTCTCACTTGACGTAATCAGGGCCTTTAGCTCAGTAGGTTAGAGCGGTCGGCTCATAACCGATTGGTCCGCGGTTCGAGTCCGTGAAGGCCCACCAATCAATTATATATTTGGCCCGGTAGTACAGATGGTTAGTACGCCAGCCTGTCACGCTGGAGGTCGAGGGTTCGAGCCCCTTCCGGGTCGCCAAATGAAAATGCTTGTATTT